>OJTZ01000305.1_pt1 | contig 13973 bp, 15 predicted proteins | sample 1601481 | NCBI WGS metagenome assembly OJTZ01 (sample SAMN04436660, study PRJEB24849) | human gut metagenome | biome: human gut; feature: NICU; material: stool | host: Homo sapiens | place: USA: Saint Louis, MO | collected 2010-05-08
GCAATCACTCGTTCCAGCGCTTGCAGCGGCAATTCCGGCAGGGTCTTGCTGTGATCGGGCGAGAAACAAATCACCCGGCTGGTGCCACGGGCGCTCTGGCAGCGCATCAACGGATCCTGACTTTCCGGTGCCAGCGGGGTATCCGTCATCAGCGCGGCAAAGTCGTTGGTGAATACGTAGGTGTCCTGATAGTTCGGGTTTTTATCGCCGGTAACACGGGTGTTGCCCGGGCAGAGGAAACAGTCGGGATCGTGCTGCGGCAATGTTTCTTGCTGTGTGGACTCCTGCTGGCCTTGCCACGGCCGTTTGGCACGGTGTGGCGAGACCAATACCCATTGGCCGGTCAGCGGGTTGTAGCGGCGATGGGGATGATCTACGGGGTTAAAATCCGTCATGGTGGTTCCTTTTTCTCGGGCGATGCGGCGCGGTGTAATCGCTTTCATCTGCCGCTAACCTACCCTTGACTCATACAAATGGATAACTATGAGCAAAAAGATAGCACGTCCCACGGGGGAAAAAGGTGATCCAGAGCGAAAAATGGAATCGTTTACACTGCATGATGCAAGTGAGAAAACCGCTGGCAGTGTAGGAAGGGGAAAGCTGAAAAAGTTGGTGTCGGGCTGGGAGTGATAGCGTTTTCACACTGGTAACCGGCAGGCGTTTACCTGCCGGTTATGGCGATCAGGAATGCTGGTACAGCGGATAAGTAAACAGCAGCAGATGGGTCAGATTAAGTCCGAAGTGGAATAAAATCGGCACCCACAAGCGGCCACTCCACATCCATGCCAGGCCGTAAATCAACCCGGCAAGCGTGGCGAAAATGACCATCAGCATGCCACCGGCCAGATGCGCGGCGCCAAAAATCAGCGCGGCAATAATCAATGCCGGCCAAGCCCCCAACCATTGGCTCAGCCGTTGCTGCAGATAACCGCGGAACAGCGCTTCTTCAGCCATGCAGACAAAGAACAGGTTGGCCATGATAAACGGCAGGATCCAGGCTGGGGTATGCAGCTCAATCTTCAGGCCGCCAAGCGCCACCGCCAGCAACAGCAAGGCCGGAACGCTGATAATCAGCGCCGTCCAGGCCGATGTACCTACGCTTTTTTCAGGTTTATCGCGTTTAAACAACGTTGGCAGACAGGCGAACAACAGGAAGGGCACTATCGCCTTGTCAAAGTTGTAATACATGGTGAAGGGTGCGCTTAACGGGCCTGCTTTATCGCCGTCGATCATCAATTGGTTATTGATCCCCGGCACCAGGTGCAGGAATAGCGCCACACAGCTTAAAACCACTAACACTTCAAGTGGGACAGCCAGATTACGCCGTGTCCGAAAATGGTGTCGCAGCCCTGCGAGGGCGGCAATGCCTAATAAGCAAGTCAGGCTGAGTGGGGTGAGTACCGCGTGGTACATGCCCATCCCCGCCGATGCGGCCAGAATCAACCAGGCAATAAGCCGGTTAAATGGCAAAAAGAATAACGAAGAAGCCAGTACGCCCCACATAACTATGTCCCTTTAAAATATGCACACGGTACCCATTACCGAAGGCAATCATTGCTTTATCGGTGTGCGAATGATCGGTGAGTTGGGCACTATGCCGGATAGTAGCACAGCGAAATGACGATAAAGGTCGGTGCAGTGGGTGAAATAGTGCTGTTAACCCTTCATCCAGGCTTGCGAACGGGTGATTTCCGCCAGGTTCTGCAGGATATCCAGACTCTGCTGGTGGATTTCCTGCGTCGGTGCGGCGCATAAGTCCTGCAAGACGGTCACCTGAAAACCGGCGTCGTGCGCCTGTCTTGCGGTGCTTTCGATCGCCAGTGGGGTACTGACCCCGCCTAGCAGCAAATGATGGCAGCGATGCTGCTGCAGCCAGGCTAACAAATTGTTACCGGCAAAGGCGCCAACGCCGTGCTTTTCGAACTGAATATCCGTTGGCAGCACCTGCAAATCCTTATCCCACTGGCAACCGGGGCTGCTCAAGCGCAGTGCGCCAATCTGTTTCAGGTGGCTAAACAGCGGAGAGTGAGCGGGAATGTCGTGATAATCGTCGGCAAAACCGACGCGCACCCAAATCACCGGAATTTTACGTACCCGGGCGTAAGCCGCGGCGGTGTTGGTGTTGGCAATCAGGTTTAGTTCCAACACCTGCTCACGGCAATGATTCGCACGCCCTTTGGGGCCAATCAGATCGTCGATAAGATCGATAATAATCAGTGCGGCGGACATGGTGTCTCCAGAAGCGGATCCTTTACTCTTTATGATAAAAGGCCAAATGTGATGTGTTGCAGAGGAAGTGTTGCCGGATATGTCATCGGATGAGTAGCGGGGCTACCCATCCGCGCGGATTATCGAGGATTTCAGAGCAACGTATCCAACTGATAACGGTAGCCGTCGCCGTCAGGGACAAAACTCAGGCGGTGGGTAATACTTTGCGGCGCGTCTTCCGCATGGTGGGAGACAAACAGCAGTTGGGTCGATCCCTGGCCGATCAACACGTCGACAAAGCGACGGACCAACTGGCGATTGAGCGGATCCAGCCCCTGCAGCGGTTCATCGAGGATCAACAGCGCCGGGTGTTTGACCAGTGCGCGGGCGATCAGCGCTAACCGTTGCTGGCCCCAGGAAAGGCTGTGGAAGGGGGCCTCGCCGTTTGCCCCGCCCAGCCCCAGCAACGCCAGCCACTGGTCAGCCAATTGCCGTTGGCGATCGGATACCGCCTGGTAAATGCCGATCGAATCGAAAAAACCGGACAGGATCACGTTGCGCACGCTGGCGCTGACGCGGTAATCCAGATGCAGACTGCTGCTGACGTAGCCGATATGGCGTTTGATATCCCAGATGGTTTCCCCGCTGCCGCGCCGCCGGCCGAACAGGGTAAGATCGTTACTGTACCCCTGAGGGTGATCGCCGGTGATCAGGCTGAGCAGCGTCGATTTACCGGCGCCGTTCGGGCCGACGATCTGCCAGTGTTCGCCGGGATTAACCTGCCAGTCAAGGTGATTGAGAATAGGTCGATCGTTGTAGCTGACCCTCCCGTCGCGCAGGATAATTAACGGTTGATCCGCCGGCAGCGTGGTTTTCTGCGCCGGATCTTCGGTTTCCGGCAGCGCCAGGCCATCCAGATTCTCGCTGTGCGCCAGTTGCGCTACCAGCGCTTCCGCCATCACCTGCCGGCGCGTCCCCTGGCTTGCCAGGGTGCAATCGGCCAGCACGCCCACGTTACGGATAAAGTCCGGCACTTCGTCAAAGCGATTGAGCACCAGTACCAGGGTATAGCCATGCCCGGAGAGGTCATTCAACAGCGCAGCCAACTGAGCGCGTGAATTCACGTCCAGCCCGTCGAAGGGTTCATCCAGGATCAGTAAATCGGGTTGCGGCATCAGCGCCCGGCACAGCAGGGTTTTGCGCGTTTCGCCGGTAGAAAGGTATTTAAAGCGACGTGACAACAGCGAGGTAATGCCGAACTGCTCCGCCAGCTGCGCGCAGCGCGTGGGGTCTTTGACCTCTTCCTGAATGATTTCCGCTGCGGTGCGTCCGGTATCTTCCTCGCCCGGGCTGAGCAGGTCGGTATTGTTACGTTGCCATTCGTCGCTGACCAGCTTTTGCAACTGTTCGAAGGAGATGCGTACCGCATGCTTGAAATCGCTGCGGCGCTCGCCGTTGAGCAACACCAGTTCATCGGCCAGCGCGCGTGCCAGGGCGGATTTGCCGCTGCCGTTGGCGCCGACAAAGGCCCAGCTGTCGCCGGCCTGAATCTCCAGCGCTTCCAGCATCAGGGTACGGGTATCGCTTAAGCGAAATGAACCTTGCGAAATGTGCAACGACGACATCACCTGTTCCTTTTTATGCAATTATTTTGTTTAGAAATAGGCGCATTGCGGAGCGATGTCAATCGGCAAAAATGCAACGTTACGTTGCGTTTAGCACAACGTGGCGACAATCACACGATCGGCGTTAAACAGGGCGTGAACCTGGCTGCCGGGGCGCAGTTTAAGCTGCTGCAGCTCTGGGTTGGCCACGGTGGCGCACAGGGTTTCACCGCCCGTCAGCGTGACCAGCACCTCGCTGTGATCGGCACCCGGTTGAATGCTGGCGACCACGCCCGCCAATGCGTTGTCCGCTGCCCCGACCAGGGCCGGATCGGTATTCAGTTTCACCCAGGGGGCTTTAATCAGCGCCAGCACTTCCTTGCCGGGGGAGAGCTGCAGTCGATCGGCGCTCTGTTGGGTGATGGCCGCGCTGAGACGGGTTTTGCCGTCGTTAAGCAGAATATCCAGATGCTGCTGCACCTGCTGGTGATCGCGTTCGATCACGGTGCCAAAGAACTGGTTGCGGGCGCTGGTTTGCAGCGAGAAACGCGAGATTGCCGCTAACAGGCTATCGAGCGGCAACTCGTCCTGTTGCAGCACGTCGAAGGCTTTTTGTTGGATCTGCCCCAGCAGATCGTAAAGCTGGATCAACCGCTCACCATAGCGAGTCACCTGCGCACCGCCACCGCCTTTGCCGCCGGTGGCACGTTCCACCACCGTCTGCTCCGCCAACTGGTTCATTTCGTTAATCGCGTCCCAGGCACTTTTATAACTGATGCCCGCCAGTTTGGCGCCCTGGCTGATGGAGCCGGTGTGCCGGACCTGTTTCAGCAGCGCGATGCGGCGCGGGTCGGCGAACAGCTTCTGCTGAAGTTTTAGGGTAAGAAGAATTTCGGCCTGCATAACGCGTCCTGTCGGCTGCAAAAGCCTTATTGTCGCCGATTTAGCCGCAAAGCGCCAAAGGATGCGTCGGCTACAGTCAGGGCTCGGTAACAATAAAAACTGGCCTTCAATAATTGATATGTTATAACATAACAAAAAATATAATGATTGATGCCGGCCACGGCGGGTTTTTATTTCACCAAAGGGATGCTGTAAACGAGTGCTGCACGTCTGGGTTTCGTCACGCCCAAAAAACCACCTTATTACCTGATTACCGCTTTGCTGTTAAGCCTGCCGAACGCCGCGCTGGCCGTCGGCGCTTGCGACAAAATCGAAAAGTCATTACGTTGCGAAGACAGCTTAACCGTGCAGGCATCCAGCCAGCCCCAGAGCACCTATGGCTCGTTGGAGGTCGTCACCCAGTCGGCTTCGCGCCTGGGGCTGACCAATCTGGAAACCCCACGCAGTATTGATGTTATCAGCGCACAGGCTATCCAGCAGCGGGGTGATAAATCGCTCGCCGCCGTTGTCGAGCGTGCTCCCGGCATGTCCGGCGTGGCTTCCCCCACGCTCAGCAATAACTTTTCACTTCGCGGTTTCAGGCCGGTGTCCTGGCTGTATAACGGCGTCGAAACGCCGGGCAGCACCCTTCAGCTAGCGGATCCTTCCCATTACGGCAGTGTAGAAGTGTTGCGCGGCCCCGGATCGGTGCTCAATGGCCTGAGCGCCGCCGGCGGCAGCGTCAATCTGCTTTCGCGCCAGCCGACCTTCAGCCGCCAGCCCATTGAGCTCGACTATGGTTTGTCGAGTTATAACAGCCAGCGCCTGCACCTGGGTGCGGGAGGGACGTTAGTCGACGACGTGGCAGCTTATCGTCTGGACGTCAGCGGCAGCGACAGCGGCACCAATGTGCAATATGAGCGTGACAAACAGAAACGGGTATCCGGCGCGCTGCTGTTTAAACTGTCTGATAATGCCCTGCTGACGTTAAGCCTGGATCGCATGCTCAATCGCACCAACAACCCTTACTACGGCACGCCGCTGGTGGAAGGGAACATCGCCCGCGAACTGCGCGATATCAACTACAACAACCTGACCGACAGCCGTATCCAGAGCAACGCCACGTCGTTTCAGGCCAGCCTGGATTGGTTCACCACGCCTGAAATTGAGCTGCATAACCAGTTCTACTACTACAGCGGCTTTCGCGAATGGCGCAATGTGGAACGCTTTCGCATCTCGGCGGCCACCCAGCCCGGCTATGTCAATCGCGATTCGTTCGGGGCGCTGGCCCACGATGACGACCTGATCGGCAACCGCAGTTCCCTGGTGTTCGACCGGCCGTTGAGCGGCTTCGATAACCGGTTTATTGTCGGCTTTGATCTGAGTAAACGTCGCTTTCAGTACTACTCCAACGGCTTCCCCGGTTCCGAAGAGGTTCCGCTGCAGGCACCGATCAGAGAAAGTTTTTCACAGGGCACCGCTAGCCAACGTTCTCCGGTTCGCCACGTTACGCAAAACCAGTACGCCGCCTTTCTGGAAGACCGCTTCAGCCTGACTGAACGTCTAACCCTGCTGGGCCAGTTGCGCTACAACCATATGGATATGGATTGGCATTTTCAGGGCCCGCAAGAAGAGCGCTCCGCGCAAACCTACGCCTTCAGCGTCTGGAGCCTTGGCCCCAGCTATGCCTTGACCGATAACATCAATATTTACGCCAACTACACTACCGGCAAGGAGCCGGGCAACGACCTGTTCTTTTTAAGTCCGGCGCAAACCGGTCTGCCGCTCACCCGGGTACGTCAATGGGAAGTCGGCGCCAAGGGGCAGTTTTGGGATAACAAGGGAGAGGCCACGCTGGCGTTGTACGAACTGCGCAAGGACAACCTGTTTGTGCCCAATGCGCAGCAGCCGGATACGCTAAATGCCGTTGGCCGGCAGACCTCGCGCGGCGTGGAATTAAGCCTGATGTTGCGTCCCAGCGATCGCTGGGAGCTGGCCGCCAATGCGGCCTACACCCACGCCCGTTATGATGAGTACCGCGGCGGCAGCCCGTTACGTAGCTATAACGGTAATCGTCCGGCCTACATCCCTGACTGGACCGCCAACCTTACGGCACGTTATATGCCGACGGAACAGTGGGGGCTCACCTCATCGCTGCGCTACGTGGGCAGCAGTTATAACGACGACGCCAACCAGCGTAAAATGCCGTCCTACACCACGCTCGATCTGGCGACGGACTATCAGATCACCCAGACCGTGGGTGTGGGCGTGCGTATCAGAAACGTCACCAACCAGTTGTATGCCTATCAACGTACTTACCCGGATCAGGTGCTGATTGCGCCATCACGCACCTATGAAAGCTTTATTTCGGTGAGGTTCTGATCCTGCCATGCAGCCGATAATCTGCCTGCTGGTGGCGCTGGGCCTGTCGTTTCATGCGCTGGCACAGGCCGGTGCTGTCACCCTCAATAACTGTGACCAGGCGTACCGCTACCCCACGGCGCCTGAGCGGGTGCTGGTTTACGCCAACCCCGCGTTGGAAAACCTGCTGGCGCTGGGACTGGCGCAGCGCATCGTCGGCATTATCGGTTATGACTATGCACGGGATACGGCTCCGTCTCCGACGACGTGGGGCAAAGCCCTGAGCCAGCTGTCGGCCGCCGCACCGCCGGCGGCGGAACCTTTGCTGTTGCTCAATCCGGATTTGGTCTATTCGGCCAGTTACTACTGGTTTAACAGCCCGGAAACGCCCAGCCGCGATCGGCTGACGGAGTGGGGAATCGCCACCTATCTCTCACCTGACGTCTGCAGTGGCCAACAAAGTACCGTAAGCCGCTCGGCGAGCTTCGAGGGTATTTTTGCCGAATTGCGTGAAATTGCCCGAATTTTTCACGTCACCGGCGTGGCTGAGCGCTTAATTAAAAAGCAGCAGTCACAACTGCGGGAACTGGAGCGACAGGCGGTGTCCTTGCCCCAACAGCGGATACTTTGGTGGTATGCCGGTACGCAAACCCCTTATGTGGCGGGGTGCTGCGGCGCACCTGCACTGTTGACCCGTCAGATTGGCAGTCAAAATCTGTTTGGGGATCTGCCCGAGCTTTGGCCCACCGTATCCTGGGAAACCATTGCCGCCCGCGATCCCGACGTGATTGTGCTGGGCGATTTGCCTCGTGGCGGCCTCGGCGACAGTGCCAAAGATAAGATCCATTTTCTGGAGCATCACCCCCTGACCTCAACCCTGCGCGCCGTGCGCCAAAAACGCTATGTCATTTTGCCCGGCTACGACCTGGATCCCTCGGTACGTACCCTGGCAGCCTTGCAACGTTTAATTCAGGGCCTGCAGCAACAGGCCTTAGGATCATCCATTCTCAAAAAGGAACCCTGATATGTCTTCTCTTTCATTCTCCTCACTGTTGACCTCGTGGGATCAGCAACAAGGGGCTTACATCGCCGAGCGAGAAGCGCGTTTTAATGCCCAACTCGACGTGTTAGCGCTTTCGGTCGGCGAGGATTTTCACGTACTAGATCTGGCTTGTGGGCCGGGATCGCTAAGCCTGCGCATCCTTCAGCGTTTCCCGCAGGCCAAAGTGACGGCGATGGATCTCGATCCGTTACTGTTGGCCATCGCCCGCGGTGCCCTGGAGGAATATGGCGACAGGATCCGCATTCTTCAGGCCGATCTCGCCGATCCTGAGTGTTTCTCATCGCTCGAGGGGGCAACGCCTGACGCGGTGGTTTCCAGCACGGCGCTGCACTGGTTAATGCCGGAACAGCTGACGTTGCTGTATCGCAACATCGCCGAACGGCTGCCCACGGGGGGCGTATTTTTGAATGCTGACCACCAGCGCTATGACCATCGGCAGCCACGCGTTAAAACGTTGGCTGAACTGCACGATAACCAGACGCAGCAACAGGCCTGGCGCAACGGTGTCGAAGACTGGGAGCAGTGGTTTGACAAGGTGCAGCAGCTGCCGGAGCTGGCGCAATATCGGCAACAGCGGGAAAAGCTGTTCGCCGGGCGTCCTGTCCCTCCGGCGACGGCATTGGATTTCCAACTTGCCAGCCTGACGCAGGCGGGGTTTACCGAAGTAGGGCCGGTCTGGCAGCTGCTGGATGACTACGTGATTGCAGGCTGGAAATAGTATGGACGGATCGGTACGTCGGGGACCCAGGCGTTCAGGCGGTTGGTTGTGCATGCTGGCGCTGGCGTTGCCGCTATTTTTGCTCGCTGCCTCGTTGTACGGACCGGCGCCAATATCGCTGCATGACGCGTGGCGTATTTTGTCTGCCCCTGGCGCCGCTAACGCCGAGGACGGTAGCGAGATTTATCAACGGATAATCTGGTCATTGAGAATGCCGAGGGCGCTGTTGGCCGCGGTGGCAGGGGCCGGTCTGGCCCTGGCCGGCACCGTCCTGCAGTCGCTGACGCGCAACCCGTTGGCCGATCCCTGGGTGCTGGGGATCTCTTCCGGGGCGGGCGTGGGCGCTGTTCTGGTGCTGGTGTTGGGGCTCGGCGGCGGCCTGTTGTCGGTGTCTGGCGGAGCATTTATCGGTGCGGCCGGGGCCTTTGCTCTGGTTTTACTGCTCGCCGGGCGTTCCTTGAACGCCGAGTCATCGCTGTTTATTTTGGCGGGGGTCGCGGTCACGCAACTGCTTTCGGCACTGACCTCGCTGATTACCCTATGGCAAGCGGACGCCAATGCCACGCGTGGCGTGATGTTCTGGTTACTGGGATCCTTCAGTGACGCCCGCTGGTCGCAGGTGGGGCTTTGCGCTCTGCTGCTGGCGGCGGCACTGGCGGTTTGCTGGATGAAAGCGGGTGAGCTGGACGCACTGGCGTTCGGCGGCCTGACCGCGGCGTCGTTGGGAGTGGCGGTGGCGCCGCTGAAGCTGCTGCTGTACGGCATTACCATGGCGCTGACGGCCGTTATCGTCGCATTCAGCGGCGCGGTGGGGTTTATTGGGCTGACGGTGCCGCACGTCGCCAGACTGCTGGTCGGGCCGCGTCACCGGTTGCTGTTGCCGGCCAGCGCGCTGTGCGGCGCGTTGTTTGCCGTCGCGGCGGACACCCTGGCCAGAACCTTGTTTGAACCGCGTGAACTGCCGGTGGGCGTCTTGACCGCGTTGTTGGGTGTCCCGGTATTTCTCGCCTTGCTGTATCGGAAAATAAACGCATGAACATTGAAAGCCGGTTATCGGGGCTGCGTGCCGAAGGGTTGGGGTGGTCAACGGCAGAAAGAGTGGTGCTGAATAACCTCAGTTTTCACGCCCGGCCCGGTGAAATTACCGGCGTGCTCGGCGTCAACGGCAGCGGAAAATCTACGCTGCTCAAGTTACTGGCGGGATTGATTCCCCCCAGCCGTGGCCGGGTGTATTTGCAGCAAACCGATATTGCCTCACTGAAAGGGCGCGAGCGAGCCAAATCCATGACTTTCCTCGAACAGTCCGGGCCCGGCGCCTTTGCCATTGCGGTGAAAGACGTGGTGTTGCTCGGGCGTCTGGTTTACGCCAGCCGCTGGGCAGGATTCAGCGCGGTAGATTATCGCATTGCCGGGCAGGCGATGGAGCAGGTCGGCATTTCGCACCTGGCCGAGCGTGAATGGCATCAGCTGTCCGGCGGGGAACAGCAACGCGTTCATCTGGCACGCGCGCTGGCGCAACAAACGCCATGGCTGTTATTGGATGAGCCTGCCAACCATCTTGATATTGCCCATCAGCAGCAGTTTATGGCGTTATTGCGGCGGCTGGGCATCAGCGTAGTGGTTTCGCTGCACGACCTGAATTTGGCGGCCTGCTACTGCGACCGGCTGATGTTGTTAATGCAGGGCGGTTTACACGCGTTCGGCCCCCCGCAGCAGGTGCTGACATCGGAGACGATAGACAGGGTTTATGGGGTAGAGGCCAGGCTGGCGGCGGTTAGCGATTATGCCGCGCCGCTGATCTATTACCCTGTTCAATAGCGTGCGCCGCAGGCCGATAGGCGCCACCGGAGCACAAATGGCACGTTTGGCCGGTTACAAATTCCGCCCAGTCTTTAAAATAACCCCGTTTTAGTCGGGTTTTTGGTTTAAACTAGAATTTACGTGGCGGTGTTCATTACCGCTCAATGGGCAGTTAAGTGAGGCTACCATGTTGGATTTATTGAAAAGTTTGCTGTTCGCTGTGGTCATGGTTCCGGTTGTGATGGCCATCATTCTCGGCCTGATCTACGGTTTGGCGGAAGTGTTCAACATTTTCTCCAAAGTGGGCCGTTCGAAAGAAAATCGTACCCAGCACTGATCGTTACCCATCCCCATTTCAAAGCCTGCCGGCGTCGTTCGGCAGGTAGATATATGCCCTAAATAATTCGAGTGGCTTGTAGGCGGCAACGCAGTGAATCCCCGGGAGCTTACTCTGGTAAGTGACCGGGGTGAACGAGGAGAGCCAACACCCAAGCAGCTTGAAGTATGACGGGTATATCAAGATATCTCACACCCTGCCGATAAACCGCATGACAAGCTTCTGCGCGACGTTATATTATTTTTTATATAACGAAGAGTGATAATGCACGTTAACTTGCGGAGAAAACAATGAAACAGCAATGGACTAAGTGGGTCGGCGGTATCGTATTGGCATCCGGTATGGTTATGCAGGCATCGGCAGCGGATAAAATTACCGTTTTTGCGGCCGCCTCGCTGACTAACGCACTGCAGGATATCGCGACCCAATACCAGAAAGGCAAGGATGTGCAGGTGGTTTCCTCATTCGCCTCTTCTTCCACGCTGGCGCGCCAGATTGAGCAGGGCGCGCCGGCCGATCTGTTTATCTCTGCCGATCAGCAGTGGATGGATTACGCCATCGACAAACAGCAAATGGTCAAAGACACCCGTTACACCCTGTTGGGCAACGAACTGGTGTTGATCGCGGCAAAAGACGCCAAACCGGCTAAAATCACGCTCGACAAGCAAACCGACTGGGCAAAACTGCTCAATGGCGGCCGCCTGTCGGTGGGCGATCCGGACCACGTGCCGGCCGGCATTTATGCCAAGGAAGCGCTGCAGAATCTCGGAGCCTGGACCGCGCTGGAACCTAAGTTGGCACGGGCCAACAACGTACGCAGCGCCATGGCACTGGTAGAACGTGGCGAAGCGCCGTTGGGCATTGTTTATGGTTCAGACGCGGTAGCCAGTGATAAAGTCAGCGTGGTGGCCATCTTCCCGGAAGACAGCCACAAACCGGTGGAATACCCGATGGCGATTGTGAAAGGTCATCAAACCCCGGTCGTCAGCGCGTTCTACAGCTACCTGAAGAGCCCGGAAGCGGCTGCTATTTTCAAACATTATGGATTCTCCCCGCGTAAATGATCCTGAGTGAGTACGAGTGGCAGGCCGTTGAACTGAGCCTGAAAGTGTCCGCCCTGGCGGTGGTGTGCAGCTTACCCTTCGGCATTCTGATGGCCTGGGTGCTGGTACGCTGCCGCTTCCCGGGTAAATCGCTGCTGGACAGTATTATTCACCTGCCGCTGGTATTGCCACCGGTGGTGGTCGGCTATTTATTGCTGATCGCCATGGGGCGGCGCGGCGTGATTGGCGAATGGCTGTATGACTGGTTTGGCTTCAGTTTCAGCTTTAGTTGGCGTGGTGCGGCGCTGGCTTCTGCCGTGGTGGCGTTCCCGCTGATGGTGCGCGCCATCCGGTTGGCGCTGGAGGCGGTGGATACCCGGCTGCCCGCACCCTTGGGGCCAACCCGTGGCGGGTGTTTTTCACCATCACGCTGCCGCTGTCGCTGCCCGGCGTGATTGTCGGTGTGGTATTGGCCTTTGCCCGTTCTTTGGGCGAGTTCGGCGCCACCATTACCTTTGTTTCCAACATTCCCGGCGAGACGCGCACCATACCGCTGGCGATGTATACCCTGATTGAAACGCCGGGGGCTGAAGCCGCCGCCGCGCGCCTGTGCGTGATTGCCATAGTGCTGTCACTGCTTTCACTGATGGTTTCCGAGTGGCTGGCCCGCTGGGGTCGTAAACGGATGGGCGTGTAAATGCTGGAGCTGGATTTCTCCCAACGCCTTGGGGATTTAAACCTTAACGTGCGCGCGGATCTGCCCGCGCAGGGCATCACCGCGATTTTTGGCCTGTCGGGTGCGGGTAAAACTTCCTTAATCAATGCCATTGGCGGCCTGACGCGCCTGCAGCAAGGCCGCATTGTGCTCAATGGCCGTACGCTGGTGGATACCGCCAGCGGCCTGTGCCTGCCACCGGAGAAGCGGCGGATTGGCTACGTGTTTCAGGACGCGCGCCTGTTCCCGCATTATCGGGTACGCGGCAACTTGCAATACGGTATGGCGACCAGTATGCGTGCTCAGTTCGACAACATTGTTGAACTGCTGGGTATCGGACCCTTGCTCAACCGCCTGCCGTTGACGCTCTCCGGCGGTGAAAAACAGCGGGTGGCGATTGGTCGTGCTTTATTGACCGCGCCGGAGTTGCTGCTGATGGATGAACCTCTGGCGTCGCTGGACCTGCCGCGCAAGCGCGAACTGCTGCCGTATCTGGAGCGGTTGGCTCAGGACGTCAATACGCCGATCCTTTATGTCAGCCACAGCATGGATGAAATTCTGCGTTTGGCCGAGCAGGTGATGGTGCTGGATAACGGTCAGGTAAGGGCATTCGGCGGGCTGGAAGAAGTGTGGGCCAGCAGCGCACTGCGGCCATGGTTGCAGCGTGAAGATCAGAGCAGCGTGCTGCGCGTCAGCGTAATTGAACATCATGCGCGCTACGCCATGACGGCCCTGGCGTTGGGCGACCAACGCCTGTGGGTTAGCGGAGTCGATGCCGCGTTGGGCGCTCAACTGCGCATCCGAATCAACGCCGCCGACGTTTCATTAGTGCTGCAGCCGCCGGTCAACAGCAGTATCCGCAACGTACTGCCGGCCAAGGTGACCGAGTGCCTGGACGTGGATGGGCAGGTGGAGGTGAAACTGGCGGTGGGAGAGAGCGTGCTGTGGGCGCGTATTACGCCGTGGGCGCGTGATGAGTTGGCGATCCGACCGGGTCAATGGTTGTATGCGCAGGTGAAAAGCGTGTCGATCAGCCGCGAGGCGCGTTAAATAGCGCCCTCCCCGCGGGGAGGGCAATCACGAATTACTGACCCAGCACGCGCGTGCGGATCACCTCGGCGATGCCGGGCTGCAGGTGATCGGCGATCACCAAATCGGCGCGCTGCTTGATAGCGTCATCGGCATTGCCCATCGCCACGCCCAGGCCTACCGCTTCCAGCATGCTGAGGTCATTGTAGTTAT
>OJTZ01000310.1_pt1 | contig 13741 bp, 10 predicted proteins | sample 1601481 | NCBI WGS metagenome assembly OJTZ01 (sample SAMN04436660, study PRJEB24849) | human gut metagenome | biome: human gut; feature: NICU; material: stool | host: Homo sapiens | place: USA: Saint Louis, MO | collected 2010-05-08
CGGCCTGATTTACGGCCTGCTGATGCGTGAATCCAGTGAACACACTTTGCGTTTGGCCACCGCCGTGGCTGCGCTGGCGGTAAGCCAGAGCAACGTTGGCGTGACCGACCGTCCACAGTTGGCCGCGATGATGGCGCGTGTCGATCTGAAACCTTTTAATCAATAGCAGGAGGCAGAATGAAAACACTGCTGATGATAGACAATTCGCTGGGGCAGGCACGTAGTCACCTGGCGAAACGCATGCTTGGCGCTGCTGCGGTGAAAACCGGCCTGACGTTGGTTGAGTCAGCCGTCGACGCTGAACTGGTGGTGGTGGCAGGGCAAACTGTACCTGCTGACGCCGCGCTGAACGGCAAACGGGTTTATGTGGGTGACGTGGCGCATGCGGTGCGTGAGCCGGAAGCCTTCCTGGCGCAGGCGATGGCCGAAGCGAAAGCCTATCAGGCACCGGCCGCGGCAGCCGTCGAACCGGCTAAAGCCGCCGGTCAAAAACGTATCGTGGCGATCACCGCTTGCCCGACCGGCGTGGCCCATACCTTTATGGCGGCCGAAGCCATTGAAAGCGAAGCCAAAAAGCGTGGCTGGTGGGTGAAAGTTGAAACCCGTGGCTCCGTCGGCGCCGGTAATGCCATTACGCCAGAAGAAGTGGCGGCGGCCGACCTGGTGATCGTGGCGGCGGACATTGAAGTGGATCTGGATAAGTTTGCCGGCAAGCCGATGTACCGTACCTCTACCGGTCTGGCGCTGAAAAAAACGGCGCAGGAACTGGACAAGGCGCAGGCCGAAGCCGAGATTTTCCAACCGCAAAAAAGCGGTGCGCCGGCCACCGCCGGTAAGAAGAAAGAGAGCGCCGGTCCTTATCGTCACCTGCTGACCGGCGTGTCCTACATGCTGCCGATGGTGGTGGCGGGTGGTTTGTGTATCGCACTGTCGTTCGTGTTCGGTATCAAGGCATTCGAAGTCAAGGGCACGCTGGCAGCGGCGTTGATGCAGATCGGCGGCGGCTCAGCCTTTGCGCTGATGGTGCCGGTATTGGCCGGTTTTATTGCCTTCTCGATCGCTGACCGTCCGGGCCTGACGCCGGGGTTAATTGGCGGCATGCTGGCCGTCAGCACCGGCGCCGGTTTCCTCGGCGGTATCATTGCCGGTTTCCTGGCGGGCTATGTGGCCAAATTTATCAGCACCAAACTGCGTCTGCCGCAGAGTATGGAAGCGCTGAAGCCGATCCTGATCATTCCCTTGGTCGCCAGCCTGATTGTCGGCTTGATCATGATTTTCATCGTCGGTACGCCGGTAGCGAAAATTATGGAAGGCCTGACTCACTGGCTGCAATCACTGGGTACCGCCAATGCGGTGCTGCTGGGGGCGATCCTCGGTGCCATGATGTGTACCGATATGGGCGGTCCGGTTAACAAGGCGGCCTATGCTTTTGGTGTGGCGCTGCTGAGCTCGTCGGTATATGCCCCTATGGCGGCCATTATGGCGGCCGGTATGGTGCCACCGCTGGCGATGGGTCTGGCAACATTACTGGCGCGTCGCAAGTTCGAGAAGTCCGAGCAGGAAGGCGGTAAAGCAGCGCTGGTGTTGGGCCTGTGCTTTATCTCCGAAGGCGCCATTCCGTTCGCCGCCCGTGATCCGATGCGCGTGTTGCCATGCTGCATCGCGGGTGGTGCATTGACCGGCGCACTGTCGATGGCCTTCGGCGCCAAGCTGATGGCACCGCACGGTGGGTTGTTCGTTCTGCTGATCCCTGGCGCTAGCACACCGGTGCTGTTGTATCTGGTGGCGATCGTTGCCGGTACGCTGCTGGCGGGGGTGTCTTACGCACTGCTGAAACGCGCTGAAGTCCCTGCGGCTACGGTAGCGTAACGCTGGCGCAGGCAATAAAAACCGGAGCTTAGGCTCCGGTTTTTTTTATCTGGCAATTACTGCTGCGCCTTCAGCCAGGCAATCTCTTCCGCCCAGATATCCGGGTTTACGGTTTCCAGGATCAGCGGGATATTGTTGAAACGATCGTCACGCATGATATAGCTGAATACTGTTTTACCGATATTGCCTTCACCCAGGCTATGGTGACGGTCGACGCGGCTGCCAAACTCGCTCTTGGCGTCGTTCAGGTGCATGCCGCGCAGGTACTTGAACCCCACGATGTCGCCGAGCTCTTTAAACGTCTGCTCGCAGGTTTCTTCGGTACGCAAATCGTAACCGGCGGCAAAGGCGTGGCAGGTATCGATGCAAACGCCGACGCGGCTCTTGTCTTCCACGCCATCGATAATCGCCGCCAAATGTTCAAATTTAAAGCCCAGATTGCTGCCCTGACCGGCGGTATTTTCGATAACCGCCGTCACGCCCTCGGTCTTGTCCAGCACCATGTTGATGGATTCAGCGATGCGTGCCAGGCATTTGTCTTCCTCAATTTGCAACAGGTGGCTGCCGGGGTGGAAGTTCAGCAGGGTCAGCCCCAGTTGTTCGCAGCGCTGCATTTCATCAAGAAAGGCTTCGCGGGATTTTTCCAACGCCTCGGTCACCGGGTGGCCAAGGTTAATCAGATAGCTGTCGTGCGGCAGGATCTGCCCTGGGCCGTAGCCGTACTGCGCACAGGCGCTTTTAAACTTATCGATCACGTCGGCAGGCAGCGGGGCGGCCTTCCATTGACGCTGATTTTTAGTGAACAGGGCGAATGCGGTCGCCTCCAATTCGTGCGCGCGGATAACCGCCTGATCCACGCCGCCTGACGCGCTGACATGTGCACCGACAAACTTCATTTTCATTCTCCTGTGTAATCGGCGTCATTATGGCATTGATAGCGGAAGGATTGAATGGCAGGAAAAGCGCAGGCCCGCGGTTACGGGCCAGAAGGGAAGCAAATCAGATAAAATGCTGCACCAGAAGGTTAATGGCGCCGCCGCCCACAATCAACCAAACGAACAGCAGTGTGGCGAGCAGGATTGGCTTAACCCCGGCCTGGCGCACCGCGCTGATGTGGGTGGTCAACCCCAGCGCCGCCATGGCCATCGCCAGCATCCAGGTATCGGCGGTAATCAGGTGTTTTACCAGCGCCGCCGGGATCAGGTCGAATGAGTTCAACCCGGCAACGGTGATAAACAGCACCGCAAACCACGGAATGGTTATCGCGGATTTTTCTGCCTGGCTACCGGTGCTTCCTGCGCTACGGCTGCGGCTGATGTAGCCTGAGAGCAGCAGCAGGAAAGGGGCCAGCATCATGACGCGGATCATTTTGGCGATGACCGCGGCGTTTTCAGCATCCGGCCCGATAGCGTGCCCGGCAGCGACCACCTGCGCCACTTCATGAATGGTTGAACCGGTAAAGATGCCGAAACTTTCCTGATTAAACGGCAGCCACTGGAAATGCTCGTTCAACTGATACAGCCACGGATAAGCGAAGATCGCCAGCGTACCGAAGACCACCACGGTGCTTACCGCCACCGCCACCTTGTTGGAGTCGGCTTTCAACACCGGCTCGGTCGCCATCACGGCCGCCGCGCCGCAAATGCTGCTGCCGGCGCCGATCAGCATCGCGGTCTGGCTGTCGATACCGAACACTTTTTTACCCAGCCAGCAGGCGAGCAGGAAAGTGGTGCTCAGGGTCAATGCATCAATAATGATGCCGGTGGTTCCCACGTCAGCAATTTGCTGAAACGTCAGGCGAAAACCGTAAAGGATAATGCCCAGACGCAATAAACGCTGTTTGGCGAGCTGAACACCGCCGTGGCAGCTCGGCTGTAGCCAGGGATACAGCGTATTGCCGACTAAAATACCGAGCAAAATCGCCAGCGTCAGCGCGCCCAGTCCCAGCCCGGCTACCCAGGGAATATCACCTACCCAGACCGCCAGCGCAGTGATGGCACCGGTTAGCAGCAGCCCCGGCACCAGCCGAGGTAGACCGAATAGCGGAAATTGCCGCGTTGGAAAATCGTGTGTGGTATTGGTCGCCATAAGTCAGCCCTTGTCATCAAATCCTTGAGCCAAAGACTACGTGCTGGCGACATAAAAGAGAAATTGATTATATATTTATAACCTATCTGAATAAGTGGTTAGTCTGCGGCCTGAAGCATGAGTGGCCCCCATGTCGATTTCTGCAAACGTGATAACCTTAGTGTTATTCACCCTGTGCGTTGCTGCCGGCCAGTGGCGCAGATTTAGCATTAGTTTCAGTGGCTTTACTGACAGGCCGCTTTTTTGTATATCGAGAAGTTTATGCATATCACCTTACGTCAATTGGAAGTTTTTACCGAAGTGCTGAAAAGCGGTTCGACCACGCAGGCCTCGGTCGTTCTGGCGTTATCGCAATCGGCAGTCAGTGCGGCGCTGGCCGACCTCGAAGGGCAGCTGGGCGTGCAGTTGTTCGATCGTGTCGGTAAACGTCTGGTCATCAATGAGCATGGGCGGCTGCTGTACCCGAAGGCGCTGGCGTTGCTGGAGCAGGCCGGAGAGATTGAGCAACTCTTCCGTCATGACGGTGGTGCGCTGCGTATCGCGGCCAGCAGTACCATCGGCAACTATATGTTGCCGGAGATGATAGCTCGTTATCGGCAAGATTTTCCCGCCACGCCGCTGGAGCTCAATGTGGGAAACAGTCAGGACGTGATTGTCGCGGTCGCAGATTTTCGGGTCGATTTAGGCCTGATCGAAGGCCCTTGCCATATGCCGGAGCTGGTCACTCAGCCGTGGCTGGAGGATGAACTGGTGGTGTTCGCTGCACCGGACAATCCGCTGGCGGGCCAGCCTTTAACCTTGGCGATGTTGGCGAATGCGCCGTGGATCCTGCGTGAACGGGGCTCGGGCACGCGTGAAGTGTTGGATCATCTGTTACTGGCGCATCTGCCGCACTTTCAGCTGGTGATGGAGCTGGGGAACTCGGAAGCGATCAAACATGCGGTTCGCCACGGCATTGGCATCAGTTGCCTGTCGCGGCGGGTGATAGGCGAACAGTTGGCCAGCGGTGCGCTGGTGGAACTGCAGCTGCCGTTGCCGCCCTTGATGCGAACGCTTTATCTGATCCATCACCGGCAAAAGCACATCTCCAATGCCCTGCAGCGTTTTCTCAGCTACTGCACGCTTGCGTCCTGAAAATGCCTCCGCAAGCAGAAACGAAGCATAAAAATCTGCACCCTGTCACATTAATGACAGTAAGTAAGGCCTAGAGGGCCGTTGCTAATAATTAGCCCTGAATTATGAAGCTATCTTATATCAGTGCAATGTTACTAGTTCGCCGGCGGGTATTTGTTACAATCCGCCCTTATTTTTTTTGACCAGCAGATAGGGTAAGAATGGCTCAGCAGGATATAAAAACATCGGGGCAACCAGCACCCGGATTGCGGCGCGAGCTGAAAGCGCGGCACTTAACCATGATTGCTATTGGTGGTTCTATCGGCACCGGTCTGTTTGTCGCCTCTGGGGCGACCGTTTCGCAGGCAGGCCCAGGCGGGGCATTGCTGTCTTATGCGTTGATCGGGCTGATGGTGTACTTCTTGATGACCAGCCTGGGTGAACTGGCGGCCTTTATGCCGGTGTCCGGTTCTTTCTCCACCTATGGCGCCAAATATGTGGAAGAAGGCTTTGGCTTCGCGCTGGGTTGGAACTACTGGTACAACTGGGCGGTGACCATCGCCGTTGACCTGGTAGCGTCGCAGTTGGTCATGACCTATTGGTTCCCGGATACTCCGGGTTGGATCTGGAGCGCGCTGTTCCTGTGCCTGATGTTCCTGTTGAACTACATTTCGGTTAAGGGTTTCGGCGAAGCAGAATACTGGTTCTCACTGATCAAAGTGACCACTGTCATCATCTTTATCGCCATTGGCGTGCTGATGATTTTCGGCATCCTCAAAGGGGGCGAGCACGCGGGGTGGCAGAACTGGACCATCGGCGACGCGCCGTTTGCCGGAGGGTTCTCGGCGATGATAGGCGTGGCGATGATTGTCGGCTTCTCATTCCAGGGTACCGAGCTTATCGGCATAGCGGCCGGCGAATCTGAAAATCCGGGCAAAAATATCCCGCGCGCGGTGCGTCAGGTGTTCTGGCGTATCCTGCTGTTCTATATCTTCGCGATCCTGATTATCAGCCTGATTATTCCTTATACCGATCCGAGCCTGCTGCGCAATGATGTGAAAGACATCAGCGTCAGCCCGTTCACCCTGGTGTTCCAGCATGCCGGTTTGCTGTCGGCGGCGGCGGTGATGAACGCGGTGATCCTGACGGCGGTATTGTCTGCCGGTAACTCCGGGATGTACGCCTCAACCCGTATGCTGTTTACTCTGGCGTCGGAAGGCAAAGCGCCGCGTATCTTCGCCAAACTGTCGAAGGGCGGGGTGCCACGTAATGCATTGTATGCGACGACCGTGGTTGCGGGCCTGTGCTTCCTGAGTTCGATGTTCGGCAACCAGTCGGTTTACCTGTGGCTGCTGAACACCTCGGGTATGACCGGCTTTATTGCCTGGTTGGGGATTGCCATCAGCCATTACCGCTTCCGTCGTGGCTATATGATCCAGGGGCATGACCTGAACGACTTACCTTACCGTTCCGGCTTCTTCCCGCTGGGCCCGATCTTTGCCTTTGTGCTGTGCCTGATCATCACGTTGGGTCAGAACTATCAGGCATTCCTGCAAGATCGAATCGACTGGTACGGCGTGACCGCGACCTACATCGGCATTCCGCTGTTCCCGATTATTTGGTTCGGTTACAAGCTGACGCGCGGCACCCGTGTCGTGAAGTACAGCGAAATGGAATTCCCGAAAATGGACGTGAATTAACGTCTTGTATGAAACGCGGCGGGAGCCCGCCGCGTTATCCTTATCCCCTGACTAGCTATTCCTTCCCTTTTACCGTCAGCGCCCGCTGCGCCGCAGCCATCAAACTGTCAACCGATTGATAATCCTGGGTTAACGCCAATACGCCGGTATTGAGCTGCAGCGATACCTCACCGAATGCGCCAAAAGCGTAGGGGGCTTCCAGTGCCGGAATGAAGCGTGCCAAAAATTCACCTTCGGAACCGTAAGGCAGATCGTGAACCAGGATCAGAAACTGGCCGCCGGTATAGCGGCAGACAAAATCACTGGGGCGCACCAACATTTTCAGGCGTTCGCCGATGGTGCGCAGCACGTCATCGCCGATCTGCACGCCGTGGCTCTGATACAACGCCTCCAGCGGGGTAAAGTCGAAAATAAACAGATGGGAAAGCGGATGCACCGTTGCTGAAGGACGACAAATATCCTGCATCACGGCTTCACCCCCTGCACGGTTGAGGAAACCGGTCAAATGATCCTGATGGGCGGCTTGCTGTTTTTCCGCGCTCAGGGTGACGCGCTCAGCGAGCTGGCGATGATAAGACGTGGTCAACCCATGGGCCAACACTAGCCACAGCGGGATGATATCCGCCAGTAAAAACAGGTTCTGCACGCGTGACAGCGGCGCGGCCAGCAAATAGGGCAGCGTCAGCACCATGATTTCCAGCAGGGCAAAACGCGGTGCTGCGGCATGGCGTTGCATCAGCCAGAAGGCCAGTCCGGTAATCAGCAAGCCGGCAAACAAGATGAGCACCATGCGGCCAGAAAGCATGGCCATCAGGGCGACAGCGCCCACCAGTGCGCACCACAGCAGTACCGTCACCAGCATCGCGTTGGGCCAACGGAGCGGATTGGCTCGCGCCAGCCACCAACGTCCGCCGGTCAGCAACAACAGCAGCAGCATCAGACCCACGCCGATCGCCTTGTGGCTCAGCCAGATATAGCCCAGCAGCAGCAGCGCCACCCCGGCGGCATTCAACCATGGCGTGGCGGGAGAAGGCACCAAGGTAAGCCGCATCTGGCGTTGTAATTGGGCGTCATCAGCCAGCCGTGGGCTTTGCACCAGCCAGTGCAGCAGGGCGGGTTTTTTAGGCGTTAACGCAGGTGTTCGACTTCTCATTGCAGCCTCTTTGATAAGGGTCCCGAAAACCGGCCCTAAATATCCGGCCCGGCGCGGGCGCCAGTGACCAGTCAGGATTTGGATTCTATGTGGTTTTATTGCAATTTGTCACAGCTGTGCAGAGTGGGGCGATATTTTCGGAATTGTTAACCCTGGGTGCTGAGGCGAGGGTATGGCAAGGGTTTGGCTAATAACGTTATAAAATAAAGTGTTACATCTTTATATGGCAGGTAATAGCTATTGATATGATTGATAAGTATTATCGTTTGCTTTATTGTTAGCGGCTGCTTATTCCGTTCAGGCGGCCGTTTCCGCGCCGCTGTGGTCATTGTCGTAACAGGTATCCGAAATAATGAGCGTATCCACCGATCCTATGCCTGACGCCAAGGGTAAACCCGACGTCAACGCCATGGGGCGTTATCACCATATTCTCCGCCACCGTTTATTGATGATGGGGGTGTTGGCACTGGCGATTATGGGTTCGCTGCTGCTGGATTTTACCATGGGCCCATCCGGACTCTCTTTGTCTTCCCTGTGGCAAACCCTGATTGATCCTGCTGCGGCCGACGCCGGCACGCGGGTTATCGTCTGGGATATTCGTCTGCCTTACGCCTTGATGGCGGTGGTGGTGGGCTTTGCGCTTGGCCTGGCCGGTGCAGAAATGCAGACCATCCTCAATAACCCACTGGCCAGCCCCTTTACCCTCGGCGTCTCTTCTGCCGCGGCTTTCGGTGCGGCGCTGGCTATCGTGTTGGGGATTGGCGTTCCGGGCATCCCCGATCAATGGTTTATTTCCGCTAACGCGTTTATTTTCGCCCTGTTCGCCGCATTGATGTTGGACGGCATTACGCGTTGGACACGGGTGGCCACCTCTGGCGTGGTGCTGTTTGGCATCGCGCTGGTGTTCACCTTTAACGCCCTGGTTTCCATGATGCAGTTTATTGCCAGCGAAGATACGCTGCAGGGGCTGGTGTTCTGGACTATGGGCAGCCTGGCGCGGGCTTCGTGGGACAAACTGGGCATTTTGCTCGGCGTATTCGTCGTGCTGCTGCCATTGTCGATGATGAGCTCGTGGAAGTTGACCGCGTTGCGTTTGGGGGAAGATCGGGCAGTGAGTTTCGGTATCGACGTGCGCCGTCTGCGCCTGACGACCCTGTTGCGCATCAGCATTCTTTCCGCGCTGGCGGTGGCCTTTGTTGGGCCTATCGGTTTTATCGGCCTGGTGGCGCCGCACATCGCCCGAATGATCTTCGGTGAAGATCACCGTTTCTATTTGCCGGCCAGTGCGTTGATTGGCGCGCTGGTACTGTCGATGGCCTCCGTGGCGTCGAAAAACCTGATCCCGGGCATTATCATTCCGGTGGGCATCGTTACCTCGCTGGTGGGCGTGCCATTCTTCCTGAGCATTATTCTGCGTCATCGGGGGAATGTATGAATCAGGGATTGCGTATTGAAGGCTTCTCCGCAGGCTACCCCAAGCGTCAGGTTATCAGCAACCTGGCGGTCCCGATGCTGCCGCGCGGGCAAATCACCGTGCTGCTGGGGCCGAACGGCAGCGGTAAGTCAACGCTGCTGCGCTCGCTGGCGGGTTTAAACCCTGCACAGGGGAAATTGTGGCTGGACGATATCGATTTGATGCAGATGCCATTCGCCCGCCGTGCGGAGAAGGTGGTGTATCTGCCACAGTCGTTACCTGCCGGTGTGCATCTGCACGTGCTGGAATCGATCATCGTGGCGCAACGCGCTTCGGGCGGCCGCAGCAATGCCGGCAGCGAGGCCGAGGTAATGGCGCTGCTGGAACAGCTTGGCATTGCCCACCTGGCGCTGAGCTATCTCGATCAGCTTTCCGGCGGACAGAAACAGTTGGTGGGGTTGGCGCAGTCGCTGATCCGTCAGCCTTCGTTGCTGTTGCTGGATGAACCGCTGAGCGCGCTCGATCTTAACTATCAGTTCCACGTGATGGATTTGGTACGCAAAGAGACGCGCAAACGCAATATCATCACGGTGGTGGTGGTGCATGACATCAATATAGCGCTGCGTCATGGCGATCACGTGCTGATGCTGCAGGATGGCGAATTGATTGCCGACGGTGCGCCGGAAGAGGTGATCACGCCGCAGAGTCTGGCGCGGGTGTATGGCGTTCGTGGGCGCATTGAGCGTTGCTCGCAGGGAACGCCGCAGGTGCTGATTGACGGATTGGTGAACCAACTGTCGATTTGATCCCTGGTGGATAGCAAAAAACCCGGCACTTCACAGCGCCGGGTTTTTTATTACTTCTTGTTCAGCGCCTCGGCGACGCGTTCGACGATATGCTGGCTGGTGATGATGCCGCCGGAAAGATAGACCTCAGCCGCCGGCAGATAAACCACCTGACCTTTCTTGACCGCTACGGTATTTTTCAACGCCGTGGTGGTGAGGATCTTCTGCGGAGCTACCGCGTTCGGACGACCGGTGGCTGCATCGCGATCGATAATGAACAGCCAGTCCGGGTTCAACTGAGCCACTTGTTCCGGGGTGAGTTTATTGCCGCGGACATCGGCGTTGTCGCTCTGCAGCGCAGACTGAAACCCGAGGGCGTCATAGGTAAAGCTGAAGCGGCTCTTGGGCGCGTAGGCACTGATTTTCCCGCCGGAGAACAGCACAACCAGGCCACGCCCGGCTTTGGCCACCTGCGGTTTGATCGCCGCAATCTCGGCGTCCAGTTTGTCTACTGCAGCCTGAGCCTGCGGCTGTTTATCGAATAGCTCACCCAGTTGCAGGGTGCGTTGTTTCAGGCTGCCCAGTTGATCCTGCGGATCGATTGCCATATTTAACGTCGGCGCAATGCCGCTGAGTTCGTCATAGGCTTTGGAGGAACGACCGGCGATCAGGATCAGATCCGGTTTGGCAGCGCGCAGCGTGGCCATATCCGGCTCAAACAGGGTCCCGGCATTGAGGTATTTGGCATTTTGGTACTGTTTCAGGCTGTCCGGCAGCATGGTGCGGTTGCCCGGCAGTGCCAGCGGCTCTACGCCCAGCAACTGCAATGTTTCCAGCGAAGCATAGTCCAGCACCACTACGCGCTGTGGGTGCTTTTTCACTTCGGTGGTGCCGTTCAGATGTTGAAAATTGACGGTCGCAGGGGCATCCGCGGCCGGTGTGCGAACCTTGCCGTTACAGCCGGCTAGCGCGATACAGGCCAGCAGGGCGAGAACCATAGGGGAGCGGCGTAATGTCATTGTGGCTTCCTTGGGTGAGAGAAATAAAAAGGGCGCGCAGCGCGCGCCCAAAGTGGCATCAGAAGTTGTAGGTCATGCCGACGGTGTAACGGCGGCCATCCAGCACGGTATTGTAGTTATCGTAATCGACGGTCTTGTCGAGGATGTTGTAAACCCCGCCGGTCACCATCAGATTTTTATTCGCCTGGTAGCTCAGACCGGCGTCAACAAAGGTATAAGACGGCGTGCTCTTGGCCATCGAAGAGCGGCTCATGTAGTCCGAAGTCTTGCTGCGGAAGTTAACGCGCGACCACAGGCTGACGTCATGCGTGGCCTGCCAGTCCAAGACGCTGTTAACCATATGCTTCGGCATTTGGTTCAGCGGTTTGCCCTGGAAATCCCCGCTCTTCTGTTCGGAGGTGGTGTAGGTATAGTTGGTGGTCAACTGCCAATCTTTGGTGATTTCCCAACCGAAAGTGGCTTCTACGCCGCGCATATTGGCTTTATCGACGTTGGTGCGGTCGCTGATAAAGTAATACGGCGTATTGCCGATCATGCACTGCGCGTCACCGTCGCCGCTGTCACAGCGACGCACTTCGGTGATTTTGTCTTTGAAGTCGGTGTTAAACAGGGTAACGCTGGCGTTCAGACCTTGCAGGTTATCCCACATCACGCCGATCTCTTCGCTCAGGCTCTTCTCTGGTTTCAGATCCGGGTTACCGATAATGATTGAAGTGCGGCCACCGCCGGTGATTTGCCCCCAGCCGGCAGAGGATTGGCGCAGATCCGGCGAGCGATAGCCCGCGGAGACGCCGCCTTTCAACGTAAATTGCTCGGTCAGGTGCCAGACGCCATACATGCGCGGCGTCCAGTGGTTGCCGTAGTTCTGGTCCTGATCCATACGGATACCGCTGGTCAGGCTGAAGTCGTTGGTCATCGCCCATTCGTCTTCGGCAAACAGCGCCCAGCTCCAGCGCGTCAGCTGGTTCAGCTTATCGGCTGCGGCTAACTGATTACCGCCATCACTCAATTTTTCGTAACGGTACTGGCCGCCCAGGTTCAGCATATGGCTGCCGAGATCAAACTGGGTTTGCGTATTGAAGATGGTGTTGTACATCTTCATATCGCGGCCCGGGTTGTTGGTCTCTTCGCGCTGAATATAACTGGTGGTGTTGCCGAAGTCGTAATAACCGTTGTGGGTTACCGCGTAGTTGGTACGGGTGTAGAGGCTGTCGCTGGCACTGTTCGGCGTACACTTTTTGTTGCGGCAGTTTTCGGTCGCCATGGATTTACCCGGCGTACTGTTACGATCCTGCAAAGAACGGCCGATTTCGAAATCGAAGTCGTTTTGTTCGTTTGGCGTCAGGCTGAATACCGCGGTGCCGCTGCGCATGCGCTGTTCATTGAAGCCGTTGAGGATTTGGTCCTCGGCGCGGCGCGACAGCAGGCCGTTGACCCGCAGGCCCAGCAGGCCTTCAATCAGCGGGCCGGAAGCGTAGGCGTTGGTCTGGAAAATATCGCCGGAATTGCTGTTTTCCTGGAAGGTGGCGTCACCGTGCAGTGAACCTTTCCATGCCTGAGTGGTGGAGGTTTTGCGGGTGATGACGTTGATTACACCGCCCATGGCGTCGGAGCCGTACAGCGAAGACATCGGGCCGCGTACCACTTCGATGCGTTCAATCGCTTCCAGCGGCGGCAGCCAGCCTTGTTCAATGCCTGCGTTGTCGCTGTTCGGGCGGGTGCCGCGGGTGTCTACGCGTTTGCCGTCGACCAGGATCAAGGTGTATTTGGAGGACATGCCGCGGATGCTGATATCGCTGCTGCTGCCACCGCCGGTTACGACGACGCCCGGCACGTCTTTCAACGCATCGGTAATGTCGCGGTAGGCTTTGTCTTCAATTTGCTGACGTGGGATGACCGAAATGGACGCCGGGGAGTCCTGGATTTTCTGCTGGAAACCGGAAGCGGTTACCACCATGGTGTCCTGAGCGTCTGGTTGCGCAGCGACGGCGCCGGCGCTGGTCAATGTAGCAATGATCAATGCGGTTAATTTGTTATAACGTGGCTTTTCCATGAGGCAAACCTTTCCTGGTCTGATGTAAATCGACAAAGTGTCGTTTTAACGTGTTGAATAATAATTAGAAACTTGCCCCGTCATTGCGGGGTTCGCCGTTTCGTCAGGCTATTGTAAGGATTTTCGACAAAATGTAAACGCAAATGATAATTCGTATCATTTGTATGTGTTTAGGCGGGGAGAATCATTAACCGCATGAATACAAGGGAAAAAGGGCGCAGCAGAATCTGCGCCGAGAGAGGGAGTCAGCGTTTCTGGATGTAGGTGATTGCCAGCGCCAGGGCCAACACCAAACCTTTGATAATGTCCATGGCATAGTAGGGAACGGAGAGCATCACCAGGCCGTTTTGCAACACGCCAAGGATCACCGCGCCCACCAGTGTGCCGAGCGCGTTGGGCTTGCCGGAGCCGGCCAGCGAGAAACCAATGTAAGCGGCAGCGACCGCATCCATCAGATAACCGCCACCGGCGTTCACCTGCGAAGAGCCGATACGTGACGCCAGCAATATGCCGCCAAGCGAGGCCAGAAGGGCAGAGATAACATAGG
>OJTZ01000311.1_pt1 | contig 13714 bp, 16 predicted proteins | sample 1601481 | NCBI WGS metagenome assembly OJTZ01 (sample SAMN04436660, study PRJEB24849) | human gut metagenome | biome: human gut; feature: NICU; material: stool | host: Homo sapiens | place: USA: Saint Louis, MO | collected 2010-05-08
GAAATGACTGAGTCAGCCGAGAAGAATTTCCCCGCTTATTCGCACCTTCCCTAGCACCCCGGCAAACGGGAGCGGTCTGTGAGCGGGACAAGCGAACAGACTCTGGCGGTGGGTATGTGCAAAACTCCGTCACTTCTGCTGCATATATCCCCGCCCTGTTTCTGTTGAAGATTTCTGGACTCTCCTCTATGATTCCCCTGTTCTATCGTTGTCGATGACAACAGCCAATGCTTCAGCGCAAGGAGTGCGCGGGTGATCTGAGAGAAGCGCCTTCGGGTGGTCACACAGCCAAAGTCATATGGAGAGAAGCGTGGTCTGAGACTGACGCTTTCGAGCGACCACAGCCAATGCGACCTAAACCTGAAAGGACGCGCTTTAGAGCGGTAACCCCCCTGAACCTTTGAGAGCGGGGATCGCAGTTCACTGCGATGAAGGTGCACTTATCCACTCACAGACAGTCAGTTTCATCACGACAACTGACGCCCCAGCGGGAAACTTCACTGCGGGGTAGTTTCTCTATTACCAGGAGAAACACCACGTCTACGCCCTTATCTTTTTGGACCAACGTCCAGCGATCCCGGCAACATTTGCGGCGTTCTGCTATGCCAATTGGAACATTTGGCATCTGCAGAAGCAGCATTTGGCGCGGGAGTTGCGCAGCGCGTCACTTGTGTAATTGCGAAGCATATACCAAGTGACGCGCAAAGCGCATAACTGACGAACCCAAGTAATACGGGCTTTACCAACGTCTTCTACGCTCTGACCGACACGTAGTACCCTGGCCGAACCCGGGGCTACGGAACGTCCAGCGCAGTAAAAGGCCATTTTTTAAACCATCGCGTCGTAAAAACGGGGTAACCCATGAAGACGCTTATCTATGAAATAAAGGAGAACAATCGACTCGGTAACGATGGCAACATCAGCGAATGCTGATGGATGGAGGTGACCTGGCAATAGTCAGGTACCGGCGCAAGCCGCAAGCAGATCAGCGAGCTGTGGATACCTCACAAGAACTCAACATTTTGCCACCCCGATGCACAGTTATCAGTCGAGCCGCAGGAAGCGCAAAGCAAACCGTGTCGTCGGGGCCAGGATGTATCACCGTCATGCTGAACGTTGTTCAGACGTTTTGGCGTACATCAAAAATGCAGTTCGGTACGTCCTTCATCCTTCGAGACGAAGGCGGTAATGTCGTGCGTTTTTCAGGACGAAAGGAGTGGGGGATGTCGAGAGCCAATAAGCAGTTAAGTAAGCAATTGATCACATTGGCCCGAAAATCGGGCGGAAGTTTTAAAACTGTTTCAGATCGCGCCAGAATAGCGTCTCGTTTCGCAGAAAGTATGTTGAAATTAAATATTCAGATCCGCGACATCAGTAATATAAAAACCAATCATGTTGAGCTATATATAAAAAATCGCCAGTCTGAAAATATATCAAAACGGACGATGCAAAATGAAATGGCGGCTATTCGGGCGATGTTTTCTACTGCTGGCAGGACGAAACTCGCCGATCCAAATCATGAACGATTAAGTAATTCGGCACTCGGCTTATCTGGGGCCAGTCGTGACGGTTCTAAAATTGCTATTTCAGACGAGCGCTATCACGCAGCGCTCGCCCAGGTACGTGATAAAGACGAAGGTGTTGCCGCTGCAATGCAATTAGCCCGTTATTTAGGATTGAGAACAGAAGAGACGGTTCAATCCGCCAAGTCATTAAAGACCTGGCGGCAGGCATTAAATAAAGGGGATGAGCGTATACGGATTGTATTCGGCACCAAAGGTGGACGCCCGAGGGATACCACGGTTGTAGATCGCGAAACGGTTATTCGTGCAGTCAATGAGGCGATAAAATATGTTGATAAACACAATGGGAAATTAATAGATAAGCCTAATTTGCACTCTGCTATTGATCGATATAGAAATACGCTCAAAGAGGCCGGGTTAACGGGGAAGGAGTCTCCGCATAGTCTGCGCTATGCCTATTCCAGAGAAGCGACGGAATATCATATGAATAAAGGATTGAGCCGAAAAGAGGCGGAAGCAATGGTCTCAATGGATTTAGGGCATGGGGACGGGCGCGGGCATTATGTTGCCAGAGTTTATAATAGAGTGGGTGATGATGAATTTTGATTGGCAGTGATAATTGGAGTCGGGTGTCCCTAGGATAGTTGTATTTCTTGCAGGAATGGACTTGTCGAATACGTTTGAATTGTGTACGATTTTATATGCTAACCCGTTGTCTCTGACAACAGCCAATGTCCTGGTGATTTGAGAAGGACGCCTTCGGGCAATCACAAGCCAAAGCGACCACAACCTGAGAGGACGCGCTTTAGAGCGGTAACCCCCCTGAACCTTTGAAAGCGGGGATCGCAGTTCACTGCGATGAAGGTGCACTTATCCAACATGCCTTGATTGGCATCCTATCTGATTGACTCACCCTCAAGGGAACACGCTTCCCTCCTGGGGATAGGTGTTCCCTTATTTTTTGCGTAAGGAAACATCTATGGACTCACACAAAGACAAAGAACTGGCTTTTTTACCAGTATCTATCACGTTATCGGCCTGGGATCGCGCCGTAGACCGCTTCAGCATCGCTGAGTGGGAACGTCGGCAACTTGCGCTGATAAAAACAGCGCAGGATGCCTGGAGTAAGCGGGCAGTTCCTTCCGATACGGAAGTGACATTTTCGTTAACCCTGTTTGTTCGTCTGGGGGAGGAATCTGTCGAACTGACAGAGAGCTTCCTGGTGAAATATGACGATTACAAACTGATAATTACTTCAGCAAGCTAATGGCTCTTGTCTCTGCCGGGAAGCTTTTCCCCTGGCAGAGATTTTCATTCTCACTTTTACGGGAGCCGATCCCCGTAAAGGGATGACTCCCTGTCATATTTGATACGGAGTGACTTATGACAACCTTTGTTCTTGTCGCGGAATACCGGAATGCAACGGACCGACTGTTTACCCTGGCGAATGCCCATTTCTGCGCCTGTGTTGGGAATGATGAGCGGCATTCATGGCGGGGTAGTGCGCAACGTCATCTTGCAGAACTGGAAAATCTGAGCTGTAAGCGAGCGAGTGAGCGTGACCGGCGATGTTTTAGCCATGCCAGTCGTTTATTGCGTGAATGTATAGCGATGGTGAATGAGCACGGCGAGATGTTGTTACCCACTTCGGTGGTGAACCGTTAACTCGGAACATCATACATTTTACACGATCCATGATCTTCACCTGGTCAGGCTGAGCACTGCCCGACTGGGGTGGTGTATGCCGATTTTTCGGGAGTACCCCATGCAATATGAAACTCATGAGCAACATATCATTACCCAGGCTATCGGTTTGCTGGCGCGCGAGTTACAAGCCCGCACGGTAGTGATCACCGAACCAGATGCTGCACGCAACTATCTGCGCCTGCAATTGGAAAGACAGCAGCGTGAGGTGTTTATGGTGATGTACCTGGATACTCAGCACCGCCTGATCGCCAGTGAGACGGTATTTACCGGCACGTTGGCCTCGGTCACTGTTCATCCCAGGGAAATCGTCAAGCAGGCTCTGGCCTACAATGCTGGCGCGGTGATCCTGGCGCACAATCATCCCTCGGGCATGGCTGAACCCAGCCAAGCGGATCGGCTTATAACTGGCACCTTGATCACCGCACTGGCATTAATTGACGTGCGGGTACTTGATCATCTGGTGATTGGCCATGGAGAAGTCGTCTCGTTTGCCGAGCGTGGCTGGCTCAACGCGCCCCACTGATTTGCATCTTCGCCACTTCGGTGGTGAACGGCACAGAACCTTATTTTTACTCAATCCTTTGTGGGACGTGTCCCCCAAAGGGCAGGTTCCGCTCTTTTTTTGGAGAAAACCTGGAATGACACAGATGACAAAAACACCCGCCGTAACGGCGGAGAACACGGACTGGATGACCGGTTTCTACAAGCTGGTTTCGGTACTCGTCCAACAGGAGTTTTCCCAGGACAGTGCCACGCTCCATGTGGTCAGCTTTACTCAGATGTGCTACGCCTATGCCCGTAGGTTCAGTCAGGACTATGGCGAGGACTATGGCAGTGATTTCTGGCACTGGTATACCCAATCCGATGGCGGGTTCTTTGTCTGTCCGCAGACGGAGAAAACCTATCGGGTTGAGGTGCACTCAAACTATTACCGAGGTGAGATGAGTGCCCAGGCGTTGGGAATGACGGTGTCATTGTATGCCCTGTGCGTCCTGGCAGAATCGGGTCATGACTTTCTTATCGAGAGCTACCACCGACTGCGTGATTTTGCAGTGCGGCATCCTGAATGGGCTGCTATTGGCGGGGCGATTGACTGATGGCCGCTATCTTAACCGTGGCTGAAGCCATTCAGAAACTTCAACGACATGCGGATCAGGACGAAGTGATCCTGCTGGATCTGTGGTACGCCGAAGATGTTCAGTCTCAGGACGAGACGGCGACCCCTGGCGAAGCCATAGCAGCCCTTGAACAGGCTGTTCATGATTTCGATGCCAACACAGGGATCTGCTGGTTAACGCTTGAGGCCGCATTGGAGGTTGTTCGAACCCAGGGCCGATAAATCGTTGTTTTTATTTTACTTACCAATAGGGACTGACTTCCCTATCGGGGGTAAGTCCCATTTTTAATTATAAAGGAACTTACCATGATGACGACAAATCAGGCCAACGGCCCCTTTTCTCTCGATGACTTGTGCGAACTGGCAAACCTTGAAGGCGATTTGCGGGTGATTGCCGCGCATGAGCAATTGGATATTGGCACACAACCGGATGAAGACGGCTTTACCGATAATGTCTGGGAGATTGCCAATCTGGCACAAACGTTTGCTAGAAAATGTGGGTTGGATCCACTCCGTTATACCCATCCGTCCTGCAAAGTTTTGTTCGATGATGTCATTGCTCTGGGCAGAATGGTTTGCCCTGGAGCCTGGGACCACTTCTTTGAAGCGGGGCTAGAGGAATCAAGAGCAATTTTGGAGGGATGGTAATGCGTCGATGTTACTTCTTCACCCCTATCCAGACGGTTCCCCATGAGGCCTGGAGTGAGCTGTGCCGTGCAATAACCCGAGTGCATCATCGGGTTCGCAACGAGTCGGTTTTTTGCTGGCTGGGTAAACCCCTGACTGTCTATGACCACAGTGGAACGCAACCACTGAGGTATGACGACAGTATGGTGGGGCTGGGCGTTATCTCCTTTAACGGTGATTTTGGCGCAGGCCTGTCAGGTGACCCTCTTTGCCTGGTTCGGTTGTGTTCTTCCGAACGGCGGCAAAGTCAGTGCAATACCTTCCATCACCCTTACGATTTTCTGGTGATGGCGGTACTGCTGCTGGTCAGCCATTACTGCCCGACGTGCTACGCCCTTCATTCGACGGTCGGACGTACCGAGTGGCAACAGGTGACTGACTGGTTAAACACCCACTTACATCTGGCAGTGACGTTACCTCCAGGACTTCAACACACTGACGCTATTATCGGTTAATACGATTTTAGCACTGACAACCCTTGCGGGGATTTATTCCCGCAAGGGGGTAAGTCCCCGTTTTTTATGGAGAGGACTTACCATGACAACGAAACAAACCAGGAAAAAGGCAGCATCACGTCACCAGGATAAAGTGGACCTGTTCCAGGTCGTGACGGATAAAATCGTCGCGGCGCTGGAAAAGGGCACGTCTCCGTGGCGCAAACCGTGGCGTACTGTTGCCGGTGGCCGTTCGGTCAGCATGAGCGGGTTACCGGCCAACGCCATTACTGGGCGGGCCTACAGCGGTATCAATGTGTTGCTGCTGTGGATTGATGCAGCGGAGAAGGGGTTTACCTCACACCGCTGGCTGACGTTCAAACAGGCACTGGATGTGGGCGGTAACGTGCGTAAAGGCGAAAAATCCACACTGGTGACCCTGTTCAAGCCGTTTGAGAAAAAAGAGACGGACGAGCAAGGCAAGCCTCTTTTTGATGAACAGGGTAACGCCGTGGTCTCCAGGCGAAATTTCATGACCAGTTTTCACCTGTTCAACGTTGAGCAGTGTGATAATTTACCCGAGAAACTGCTGACGCCGGTGAGTGTGGCCGGTGACGCTGAGGAAACACCCGAGCGACATGATATTGAGCGTATCCAGCGGGCAGAACAGGTGGTTGTCTGCAGTGGCGTACCGGTGGTACACCGGCATCAGGATCAGGCGTTCTACAGCCCTGGAGCCGACCGTATCACGATGCCGGAAGCGGTGCAGTTCCATCGCCCGGCAGATTACTACAGTACGCTGTTGCATGAGCTGGTGCATTCTACCGGCCATGTCTCCCGATTGGCGCGAGAAGGCATCACGTCTTCTTCACGCCGGTTTGGGGACCCGGTGTACGCGTTCGAGGAACTTGTCGCGGAAATCGGTTCGGCATTCCTGTGCGCCGAAGTGGGTATCCAGGGTGATGTTCAGCATGAGAGCTATATTGCCTCATGGCTGAAGGCACTGAAAGAAGACAAAAAGGCCATCTTCCAGGCAAGCCGTTTTGCCCGTGAAGCCTTTGAATACCTTATTTTACGTGAACAAGCCCTGGCTGCCGCCTGAGCCGCTATTGGAGGAAGACACGATGGACACCACTGCAATTCGCGAATACCAAAAGATAGCGGCGTTCCTTCTGGAGAAACACTTTGGGCTGACGTTGAACGATACCAACTTTCATGATGACGATGTCGTTATGGGATTGGTTGGGCTCAACATTCCTGTTTATGAAGCGATCAACCACTTGGTAGAAAAATACCAATTGGACCGGATAGACCAGAACGACTGGCCTCCCCGAAGTCCGCTGTTAACCCCAAGCAACTTTATGGTTGCCGTATTGGAGCTTGTACCAGAGAAAGTCCAGCTTGTCCGTATCGATGAAACGGATGAGAAACTGATGCAGCACTGACTTTTCACCCAAGGTTAGCCAATAACCTGCCACTCCCCAGGGGAAACATTTCCCTTGGGGGATGTTTCCCCTTTTATTTCAGGAAACATCCCTATGGCAAATCCCAATCCGCATGTTGCGGAATTTATTTCATTATTTAACCAGACGGCCCGTTATCATCATCGTTATGAGGTTTTCCGGGATTTTGTACAGATGGCTGCGTGCGCAGTCCACAATCAGGTCGCATTTTCGCGGCAGCTTGAGGACGAGTACCTTAGCCTGGTCAAACAGTATGAACGTGAAGACGTCAATCGCATGGGAAAGTTGTTGGGTATTCTCCGGTGTGGCCTGGGCCTGCAGCAGCCGATTTACGATGATGTTCTCGGCAGGATATTCATGAACCTTGAACTGGGTGATGCAAGACGTGGGCAATTTTTCACGCCGTTTGATATTTCCCGGATGATGGCAAAGATGGTGGTTCATGACCTGGACAGTGAGTTGAAGCGAAAGCCGTTCCTGACCGTGGGTGAACCAGCCTGTGGTGCCGGTGGGATGATTATCGCGGTGGCCGAGCAGTTTAGCCAGGCGGGATACCCTCCACAGCGATGGATGTTTGCAAGCTGTGTTGATATTGATCCGGTCGCAACTGCGATGTGCTATCTGCAGTTGTCTTTGTTGCAGATCCCGGCAGAAATTATCACCGCCAACTCGCTAACGATGCAATGCTGTCGCGTTATGCGAACACCTGCTTACTATCTTCATGGCTGGTCGGTACGCTTGGATAGCAACGAAAAATCAGTAGCATGATCTTAAGTTCAACGCCCCGGTATCGGGGCGTTTTTTTAAAGATTACTCTTCGGTTTCATCGAGGATATGTAGAGTGTGAGAAAGGAGGCAACAGGGCTGCGGTTTAATACTGCCGTGGGGCGTTGATCTTACCGCTGAATATCAATACGGCGTTGTCTGTGCGCTTACGACAAATCGGCCAGAATTGCAGATAACAGCTATACTTTCTAGCGAACTAATTAACTTGAAAGGGTAGTAAAATGAATAAGAAAATGTTGTTCCTAACAGTGTTGTTAATGTCACCTATGGCGGTCTTCGCCGCCAACCAGACCATGCAAATGGGGGCGCATGGATCACTGTCTCCTGCATCTCAAGAGTTGATGGCTGGGATGAAGACTATGCATGATGACATGATGGCGGGAGTAATGTCATCGGATCCAGATGTAGCCTTTGCTAAAGGGATGATTGCTCATCATCAGGGTGCCATTAAAATGTCGGAAACACAGCTTAAATTTGGCAAAGATCCCGAAATGAGAAAGCTGGCAGAAGAAATTATAAAAGCCCAGCAACCAGAAATCGACCAGATGCAGGGGTGGCTAAAAAACCACGAAAAACAATAAAGTGGCTTTACGTCATCGCTGCAACCAGCCGTGGATTTCTCATAAAGAAGTGAGAAGGTGAAATTTGGTTGAGGAGGCGGAAGACCTCATTGCATTGTCCGCGTTTTTTGTTCTAAATCATAAGGTTTATCAATGGCAATAGAAAAATACATACCATAATCGGAATGGACCCAAAATGATGGCGGTGGTCGCTACAGGTAAACCCTACATCATATGGAAACGATACTGCTAAAAGGTGATGCAGTGGGTAACTGCATCACTAACAGGTGGTATCTGATGGCACAATGATATCTTTGTTGATGTTACCCATGAAATTTATCGGGTTACTCGGCGTAAATGTTAAGTCATTTCATTAAAATCAATGTTTTCTGAAAGATATCAAGAAGCCATGTAATTAACCCTGAAACTCAGGAGTTGAATATGCAACGTCGCGATTTTATTAAGTTAAGTGCGGCATTGGGTGCTGCCACTACGTTACCTTTGTGGAGTTCTCGTGTTTTTGCAGCGGACTATCCTGCTCTACCAATCCCTCCTTTGTTAGAACCTGATGCCCAAGGTCAGATCGCATTAACCATTCAATCAGGGAAAACCCTTTTCCGAGGGACAACCGCTACTACAACATGGGGTTATAACGGTGCACTACTGGGACCTGCTTTACGTTTAAAAAAAGATAGTGATATTACTTTGTTAATTAAAAATCAATTAGCAGAAGCCACAACAGTTCATCTGCATGGTTTGGAGGTTCCTGGAAGTGCTGATGGCGGACCACAAGCAATCATTGAACCGGGCAAGAGCAGGAAAACACAATTCAAGGTTGATCAACAAGCAGCAACCTGTTGGTTCCACCCACATCCTCATCATATTAGTGGGTACCATGTTGCCATGGGATTAGGCGGGCTTATCCTTATTGAGGACAAGGAAAGTAGTGCTTTAACCCTACCTAAAAATTGGGGGGTAGATGATATTCCAGTCATTTTACAAGACAAAAGGCTTAATAGTGAAGGGCAGGTTGATTACAAAATGGATGTGATGACCGCCGCTATTGGCTGGTTTGGCGATCTGATGCTGACAAATGGCGCTGTGTACCCTCAGCATGTTTCACCCCGAGGTTGGTTACGCCTACGTTTTCTTAACGGTTGTAATGCGCGTTCCTTAAGATTGGCCACCAGTGATAAACGTGCCATGTATGTGATTGCCAGCGATGGAGGCTACCTTTCTGAGCCGGTAAAAGTGACAGAGCTACCCATTTTAATGGGGGAAAGATTCGAAGTCTTGGTTGATACGTCTGATGGAAAACCTTTTGATATTAATACCTTACCCGTGCGCCAAATAGGGATGACATTAGCACCATTTGATGAAGCTTTACCGGTTTTACATATAGAAACCACGCTAAGGCCCGGAGAGAGAAAGCTTCCAGACAATTTGGTGACACTCCCTGCTATTCCTTCAACTGAGGGGATTACACAGCGTTCACTGCTGCTGTCCATGGATCCCCAAGTTGATATGCAAGGCATGCAAGCTTTAATGGATAGGTACGGTGAGAAAGCTATGGCTGGAATGAGTATGGAGGACCATGGAAAAATGAAAATGGATCCTGCAATGTCAATGCACGGCAACATGATGCAAGGTATGGATCATGGTGATGTGCCGACAGATGGCAAAATTGATTTGTTTAATGCCAACTTCATTAATGGTTTACCATTCAACATGATGAAACCGATGTTTGATGCAAAAAAAGGTCAATATGAGAAATGGACTATTTCGGGAGTGGGGGACATGATGCTACATCCTTTCCATATCCATGGTACTCAATTCAGGATCCTCTCTGAGAATGGGCAACCACCGGCGGCACATCGTCGTGGCTGGAAAGACACTGTTCATGTTGAAGGTGCAGTCAGTGAAGTCTTGGTGCAATTTAATCATCTGGCCCCTCCAGAAAAAGCCTTTATGGCACATTGCCATCTGTTAGAACATGAAGATACAGGAATGATGATGTCATTCACGGTTAGCGCATAATTTTACCCATGGCGCTCTCCATGGTGGAGCGCCATTAGTCTCGTATTACTGCATTTGACTAAAGCAATTATAAGGGTAATCGCCTGTAGCTCCGAAACATTTTAGGCAGCGTCGAAATGTCAGGGCGAAATTAGGCAAACGTGGCCAGTTTCGAGGGAGGCTAGAGACTATCCTTGCACTTCAATCAGACTTTAGCGAAAGTTTCCGCTTAGCACTATCACACCCCAGCCCATCATGATGACCATATGTGGTAAAATTTTCAAGGAAGGTTCGCAATTGGGAGCCAATTTGGTTGTGGCTGTTATCACCCAGACTAGCCTAGACTATGCAGCGGGATATCACGTTCAGTCGTCAACCTGATTCGTTCTGCCATCTTAAAAAAGGTAGAGATCATCAATAGTTATCATGTTTTTTTCAAAGGTTCTTCAATGGAGATGAATCACCAGAAACATATTCGTCATTTAATTGAACAATGGCGGCATGATCCTCAGGCCACTTATCACACATGGTTCTTATGGGATAAGCGCTTGAAGAATTTTCGGTCGATCCGGAACGGCATCAACGTTGTTGTGGATGAGATAGAACAGGGAACATTTGGGGTGGCATACCGCGGTTCATCTCTTGAGACTATAGTGCATTCAGTTGCTGAACAAAAACAAATATTCAAAGGGGCGGATCACGCATTTCTTTGGAAACCCAAACTTCGCATTCCTGATATCTATGAAAATCCGCATAATCAGAAAGCTTTCGGTCGTCTGCTTCAGGCGTGTTCGTGTTCCGGGCAGGCTGATGAGATTATCCGCCATATTCAGGCCATTGATAATGTGAAGATAAAGGGGCTTGGGCCCGCAGTCGCAAACCTCCTTTACTTCTTGCACCCTACCCATGTACCGCCTTTTAACACCGCGATAGTCAAAGGATTCAACGCACTTACCGGGGCCCGGGTCAAACTGGGAAGTTGGGCGCACTTTCTTGCAATGAGGGAAGGTGTTCTTACATTGAATGCCCGTTATCGTGATTTACTTTCTAACGATCTGGGTGCTATTGCTGGGCTTCTTTTTGATATTGGTTCAGGCCGTTACCCGGCCCCTCCTCTGGAAGATTCGAGTTCCGCTGTTGAAGACTGGAATACACATCTGCAGGAAGCCATTAATGCAAAAGAACTGAGCAAGGCGATGCGTCAGGAGGGCGAAAACGAACGGACACACAGCGAAATACAGGCATGGTTGCGAGATATCGGTAAAGGACTTGGGTATGATGTCTGGATTGCGTCTAATGACCGAGGACGTCAGCATGAGGGCATGCCTCTTGCCGAGGGGTGCCTTGAGTGCCTACCTGAATCGGTTAAAACTGCGAAGGGGGCCGAAGCAACAAAGCTAATTGATGTGCTCTGGTTTGATCCTGCAGGGGATAAGGTTATTGCAGCATTCGAAGTGGAGCATTCAACGTCAATTTATTCGGGCATTGTCCGTATGCTGGATTTGGCGTTGAACGGAAATGATTTCTCTGCCTCAACAGCTTTATTTCTGGTTGCTCCCGATGCACGCGAAAAAGATGTTAGAAATCAACTACAGCGCCCTGCCTTCAGTAGGATCACGGATTTAAACATTTCCTATCTGCCTTACAGTGAGCTTGAAAAGAACAGGGATGCCATCGTACGTTTTGGTTCGGGTCTGAAAGCTATTAAAGCGATATCTCATTCGCTTACGTTTTCGTCATAGTAAATCTGAGAAACAGGGCAACTGGCTATAAAAAAGTCCCCACTGGCGGGGGACGAAGTCAAAACAAAGCCCCTGCAGTTGGGGCAAATGCCATCATAAAGCGGCATTAACATGGGGACACACAGTTAGGGGCAGGATCAGTTAGTCTTAACTTGGCTACGATGTCTTTCGGCCTGTTGCTGATGAATTGCGGATGATTGCCCATTATTGGCTTTCTCATGGACGACGGCCGCTTTTTCATGCTCGTCCATTTCTGCGAATGTTTTTGATTTAGCTTTGTCATTCGGTGTCATATCGTCCATCATTTTCTTGTGCATTTCTGCCATATCCTGGTGCGCAGGTGCACTGCCATTTTTCATGGTTTCATGCGACATAGCAGCTTTGCCATGTTCATCCATATCCGCCATTTTCACACCAGAACCCTGCACGGCAGAACCCTGTGTGGTTGACATATTTTGGTGTGCCATCGCTTGGGCATTCTTGACCTGGTCATGGGCATTCACGGTTTCGGCGGCCCAGGCTGAGGAAAAAAAGGTCAAGGCAACAGCGGCAGCAATAATAATTTTCTTCATGGTGTAAACTCTCCAGTAATCAGCAGTAGGTGGTTCGCATTCCATTTATCCAACGTTGATTTATGGCGCGCTACCCTCAGTTTCTTTCTCAGTTCAGGTCTGAAGCGAAACATCATATTCCGCTGTTATCCTGATTTGCTGTTGAGTATAAACACTCGGTTCTGTTTAACGCGTGACGCGATGATGACATTTTTGTCACTCATCAAGGACACATTTCGTCCCTCTTGTTTTCTGGGGTTTTATTGTTTCTTCAGTTTACTTTGTCGAAATAAACAGACCCTGAATAATATTTCTCTTCCCTGCTGCTCCACTGATAAATCTCCGCCATGCGTATTGATTATGGAACGTGTTATCGACAGCCCAAGACCTGTGCCTTCCGTGTTGTGAACCCTTGAAGAGTCTGCTCTGTAAAAACGGTCAAACAACCGGTCAATATTCGCGGCGGAAATGCCTGAAGCAGTATTAATGAAGCTAATGATCGTCTGTTCTTCGTCCCCTTCAATCTTGACAGTAATATCCGACTTATCAGGTGAATATTTAATCGCATTCGACAGCAGATTGCTGAACGCCCGGCGAAGCATGTCTGGATCTGCTTGAGCTATTCCTGAGCCACTCAGGGTCATTTCTTTCTCAGTTTCCGTTGCCAGTGGTTCGAACAGCTCAATGAGGTCTTTTAGTTCCCTGGCTAGATCAACATTCTTTTTATCCAGTTGCAGAAGGCCATGTTCTGACCTGGCCAGAAAAAGCATGTCACTGCTCATCCGGGACAAACGTTTGAGTTCATCCAGATTAGAAAAAAGGATCTCGCGATAATGTTCTGCATCCCTTTCTTTCGCAAGTGCAAACTGAGTCTGCATCATCAGATTACTGACAGGTGTACGCAGTTCGTGAGCAATGTCAGAAGAAAAGTCTGACAATCGTCGGAATGACCCCTCTAACCTGTCCAGCATGTTGTTAAATTCTCGCATTGTTCCGGCTATTTCAGACGGTGCAGAATCAGGATCCAGGCGCTGATCAAGATTATTAATGGTGATCCCGGATGCCAGACGTGTCATTTCCCTCAGCGGTTTCAGACCAAGCCGTGTGGTAAGCCAGCCAAGGAAAACT
>OJTZ01000323.1_pt1 | contig 13238 bp, 9 predicted proteins | sample 1601481 | NCBI WGS metagenome assembly OJTZ01 (sample SAMN04436660, study PRJEB24849) | human gut metagenome | biome: human gut; feature: NICU; material: stool | host: Homo sapiens | place: USA: Saint Louis, MO | collected 2010-05-08
CCTGCCATAACTAAAATAACCCGCTCAATTAGAGTATTAAAATTTTGTTTGATAAAAAACCGCTAGCGACAGTTTTCTACTATCGGTATATTTTCCTGACTTTCCCGTCATGGAGGCTTAGTTTTAAAGACTTCTTGTACTAATACACCGAAGCGTTCATTCCTAAACGTCACCGAAATTCTCAGCGGAAAAATCACTCTATATATTAGATACAGTTTATCAACATTTCGTTTACTAAAGTAACTGGTATCTCACTCATCGCCTGCAAGAAAACCAATGATTTTCGTAAGTGCTATTTTTTAAAACCTAAAAGTAGCGGTCGCTGTAATCTGACGCTCAGCTCCGTAATAACACGCTGTAGTGGCGTAACAACCTGCCACGTACTCTTTATCAAAGAGATTGTTAACGCTGACTCCAACATTAGAGCCCGGTAAATTAAACCTGGCCAAATCGTATTTAACTGCTGCATTCCAGATGGTATAGGACTTAACTTTGAATGAGTTGGCACTATCACCTTCAGTTGAACCGATATACCGTCCCCCGAGTCCAAGTGTCAACCCGCTCAGTGCGGTTTCATGAAAAGTGTAATTACCCCATAGTGCCGCCATATTTTTTGGAACTTCAGATGGCCGATTATCCTTGTACAAGGTGTCTTTTGTATATTCTGCATCCGTATAGGAATAATTTCCTATAACGTCCACATTTTCAGTTAACGCCGCTTTAGCTTCAAGCTCAATACCTTTTGACCGTATTTCACCGTTTTGCACTGAATAATAAATATGTTCGGGATCCGTACTCAAATTTTTATTCTTGGTCAACTGAAACACCGATAAGGTTGCGGAAATCAACCCATCATCAGGGATATATTTTAATCCTGCCTCATATTGTTTAGCTCGTGACGCCAGAAATGTTTTACCTGCATAGTCAGTGCCACTTGTGGGCAGGAAAGATTCACTGTAACTGAAATAAGGTGAAATACCGTTGTCAAACAGGTAGTTCATCCCACCCCGCCATGTAAACTCATTATCTTCCTGCTCCGAAACAGCATTATTGCTCAGGCGATTGACACTGTCTGTTTTGGACCAGTCGTAACGGCCTCCTAGAGTTAATACCCAGCGATTCCATTCAGCCTGCTCCTGCAGGTACAGTCCCGTTTGCTCCTGGTGATCAACCTGGCTGCTGGTACTGTAATACTGCACCGCGGTGTTGCCATAAACAGGATTTATAAGATTCAGATTTGATGCCAGACCAAAGGCATGCCAGATGTCGTTTCGAGTACGTCGATAATCTACGCCCAAAAGCAGGGTGTGATCTACTGTATCTGTAGAAAACTTGCTCTGTGCCTGAGTATCGACCGCGAAGGTAGATAAATGCTCCTTGAACGCCAATGCCCCTCTTGTTAACTGAGTAGGATCAACGGCGGAAATACTACTACCATAGATAGTTTTATAATCCATATCGACCGTTCCATACCGCAGGTTCTGACGGACGGTCCAGTTATCATTGAGCTGATGGTCGAATGTATAACCGACTAACTTCTGGTTTCGGGAGATTTTATTATAACCCGGTTCACCATCATTAAAGCTTGTCGGCAATTTACCTCCGGCACCATTAGTCACGGTTCCATCTTTAGGTAAATAACCAAACCAGCCAATGTCAGGTTCATCGAGGAAGCTGCTTAAAAAAGTGAAGCTAGTCTTATCATCTGGACGCCAGGTAAATGACGGTGCTATGGAATAACGCTTTGCTTTTTCGCCAGTTTGTTGTTGATCTTGATCGCTTGCGACACCAGTCATTCTGTAGGTTAATTCTCCGTTATCATCGGCCGCACCGCCAAAATCAAAAGCAGTCTGAAAAAGATTATGATTCCCCATTTTAAACTGAAGTTCACGTATGGTTTCCGCTGTAGGACGCTTGCTCACTAGAGAAATAATTCCCCCTGGGTCACTCAGGCCATATAAGACAGAGACAGGACCGCGCAATAATTCTGCACGCTCAACCATATAAGGATCAACTTGGAATGATGCATAACTATCGTTCTGAAGTTTTAATCCATCAAGATAAATATTATCCGCAATCTGGCTAAAACCTCGAATATTGACTGAGTTGAATCCAGTTACAGACCCTCGGTTGTCAACCATCACACCTGCTGAATAACGAAAAGCATCTTTTAGCGTCGGGGGATCCAGCAAATCCATTTCTTCACGAGTCACGACGGTGATCGACTGTGGTGTTTTAATTAACGGAGTATCTGTTTTGGTACCTGTCGCACTGCGTTTTGCTACCATTGTACCCACTGGCCCCCAGGCATTTTCAGAAGTTGAGCTCTGACCATTAGTGGTAACCGTCATCGTATCTTCTGTAGTAGAGGTCGTGGGACTGTCTGACGATACTGCCGGAAATGACAATGAACTGATAAACGCACTGATCATGACGGTAGAGGGACGTAGAACCAGAGCTTTTTGCAATTTCATTTATATACTCGTTTGGATTAAGTGAGAAATAATGTCGTGAGATCATTTTCCAAGACTTAGAAATAAATGCCCTATATTGGCTGGCTTAATATTTCCTGATTTATCAATATCGGTGATATGAACCCGCGCCTGCTACCCATTTTCTTGTAGATGCCCACCAACTTTCACCCCAGATACTTTTCTGAAAAAAATTTCTGCGAAAAAAGACCATTCAGTATCTAGGGATGTACAGCGCCGACACATTCAAATAAAACTCATTCTCATTAAACTACGAGAATTAATGTTGCGATAGCGAAATACAGCCATATGGTTTTTCAATACAGCCAAATTGTACTTTAAAAGTCTTATTGGCTGGAATGCGAAATAACATGACAAATTTTCGCAATGTCTCTAACTCATCGAAAGGATAGAGTGTCAATCAAAATGCCTGGATGTGGGCAAAAAATGCGCTTAAGCACAGCTTAATTTCAAATCGATGAGGAATAATCATGCATCTACGAAACACTCGGGGGCAATTATCGCGGCTCTGCTCCCAAACCATGTCTGTTTTCCCTGACAAAGGTGAGCATTTATGAGCCTCGCGATGAATCGCCATGTGAAGCCAGCAGTCATCAGCATACTCGCCCTCATTATAGTCTTCAGCCTGCTCTACACCTGGCGAAGCCTCCGTAGCAGTGGCGCAGAACAACAGACTCTGCCACCTATACCTGTAACTACAATCCGCGCAAAAACCAGTAATGTCGCAGATCAATTGCAAGCCGTTGCGAGTTTGCAGGCAGTACGTGAAGTATTGCTTGCTCCGGATACATCAGGGCGTGTGACCGCAATTAACTTTGAATCGGGCCAGTTTGTGAAGGAAGGAGACGCCGTGATACAGCTTTATGACGCTCCGGAACAAGCGGATCTCACTTCTGCCAAAGCAAAAGCTGATTTTGCGCAACTGCAACTTCGACGCACACAAACATTATCCAAAACGGGGGCCGAGTCCCGCGAACTTCTTGAACAGCGCACGGCGGAAGCCGCCCAGACCGCAGCCGCGGTCCGGCAACTTGACGCACGTATCCAGCAGAAGACCGTTCGTGCACCATTTCCTGGTCAACTTGGTATCCGTCATATCAATCCTGGTCAGTACCTTAATGCGGGTGATGAAATCGCCACGCTAACCCAGCTCGACCCCCTCTACGTTAATTTCACGCTGCCTCAGCAGGATCTGCCCAAATTAACACCGGGCGCATCGGTGCAGGTGACGGTAGATGCCGCACCGGGCCGGATATTCACCGCCAGAATTAGTACTGTCGAACCGAGAATTGATAGTGAAACACGTAACGTGACTATTCAGGCGTTGTTGCCTAATGCGGACCTGTCTCTGAAATCCGGAATGTACGCGACGGCACGACTGAGCTTACCCGCTACTACTGATGCCATCGTTCTCCCCCTTACGGCGATCCAGACTTCTGCTTCTGGCGACAGCGTGGTACTCGTGCAAAGCGCTAATGCGCAGGGGATCGGCAAAGCAATCGCCGTACCGGTGGTCACTGGTCCGCGACTCAGCGAAGAAGTCATGGTGCTGCAGGGCGTTAAAGCCGGTGACATTGTGGTGACGGCGGGTCAGAACCGCCTGCCGCCCGGTGCAACCGTGAAAATCAGCAATAGGTCTACTTCATCAGCTATCGCTTCAGATGCAAACGCACAATAGGGAAAAAAACATCGTGCACTTCACTGACATCTTTATTCGCCGACCGATCCTGGCGCTGGTCGTCAGCTTGCTTATCCTGCTGATGGGCATAACAGCCGTCTTTCAGTTACCTGTACGGCAATACCCCTTTCTCGAAAATGCCACCATCAGCGTGAGTACCACCTTACCTGGCGCAACACAGGAGGTTATGCAGGGTTTCGTTACGACGCCGATTGCACAATCCATCGCTACCGCCAGCGGTATTGAATACCTGACTTCGACCACGACACAGGGCAAGAGTGTAATAAAGGCACGGCTGGTACTTAACGCCAACGCCGATCGCGCAATGACTGAGATTCTCGCCAAGGTGCAGCAAGTCAAGTACCAGTTGCCGTCCGGTGTGACGGACCCGGTCATCAGCAAGTCTACCGAGGGCAGTACAGGGGTCCAGTACGTGGCTTTCTACAGTAAGACGCTGACGATCCCGCAGGTAACGGATTTCGCCACCCGCGTGGCACAGCCCATGTTTACAGGAATTCCCGGCGTAGCCTCTGCCAACATTCTGAGCGGCCAGACCATGGCGATGCGCGTCTGGATCGACCCGATAAAACTTGCCGCTCGTGGTCTATCAGCCGGGGAGGTTGCGGCCGCGTTGCGCGCCAACAACGTGCAGGCCGCACCGGGGCAACTCAAGAGTGCCTTGACGGTTACTAATATCAGTGCCGCGACCGATCTGCGAAATGTTGAAGATTTCCGCCAGATGGTTATCAAGTCCAACCCCGAAGGTGGCGTGGTGCGGTTGTCGGATATCGCCACGATGGAGATCGGTGGTCAGAACTACAACAGTGCCTCATTCGCGACCGGCGTTCCTGCAATCTTCATCGAGCTCCAACCTACCCCGGATGGTAATCCGATCGATATCGTCAAACACGCACAGGAGCTGATTCCAAAGATCCGTGAAATGGCACCGCCTGGACTCACGGTAGCACCCAATTACAACGTGGCTACCTTCGTAAATGCTTCTATCTCGGAAGTCAAACACACGCTTGCTGAAGCCATAATTATCGTTATCGCGGTAATTTTCCTTTTCCTCGGCACGTTTCGTGCGGTCATCATTCCGGTCGTCACTATCCCGCTTTCTCTGGTGGGTACCGCTGCACTGATGCTGGCGTGCGGCTTTTCGATCAATCTTCTGACCCTGCTTGCGATGGTACTTGCGATTGGTCTGGTAGTAGACGATGCCATTGTAGTGGTGGAGAACATCCATCGACATATTGAGGAAGGCTTGTCCCCTGTACGCGCGGCCCTTTTGGGCGCTCGAGAGATTGTCGGCCCGGTGATAGCAATGACAATTACGCTTGCAGCGGTATATGCGCCCATCGGTATGATGGGGGGGCTGACTGGCGCGTTGTTCAAGGAATTTGCTTTCACTCTTGCTGGTTCGGTTCTCGTCTCCGGCGTGGTTGCACTTACGCTATCGCCAGTGATGAGTTCAATGCTGTTGAGTTCAAAACAGGGCGAAGGGCGCCTCGCAAAACGGATCGAGCATACCATGCAGGGGATGACCGCTATCTACGGACTGTTGCTGGCGCACACGCTATCTGCGCGTGGTGTGGTGTTACTGGTAGGAGCAGTAGTCATGGGGACCATCATAGTGCTGTTCTCAGGTACCCGTCATGAGTTGGCACCGATGGAAGACCAGGGCATTGTCCTGGCCGTCACCAAGGCACCCCAGTATGCAGGAGTTGCTTACAGCGCACATTATGCAGAACAAATCGAAAAAGTGTTTGAGTCGATACCGGAATTTGAAAGCAGCTTCATCCACATCGGCGATTTCTCCGGGGGGCAAAACCTGACTATTGCAGGCGCGATTCTAAAAGACTGGTCCGAGCGCAAGCGTTCATCCACCGAGATCCAGGGCCAAATTCAGGCTGCTGGCGGTGCCATCGATGGTGAAACCGTCACGGCTGTTCAGATGCCGCCGCTACCAGGCTCCAGCGGTGGCCTGCCTGTACAGATGGTGCTGCGCTCGCCTGACGACTTTCAGACGTTATACGAGACCGGAGAGAAGATCAAAACAGCGGCCTATGCCAGCGGATTGTTCCTTTATGTACAAAATGACCTGGCCTTCGACAGCCCACAGGCACATATCAGTATTGACAATGTCCGCGCCAGCGAAATGGGTGTGACTATGCAATCCGTTGCCGATACTCTGGCGGTGCTGGTTGGCGAGAACTATGTCAACCGCTTCAACTTCCATGATCGTTCCTACGATGTGATCCCGCAGGTACGTGGTAGCGACCGTATGACGCCGGAAGACCTCGGACGTTTCTACGTCAAGTCTACTTCCGGTGCTCAGGTGCCACTCTCAACCGTGACTCGCGTTGAGATGCGTCCACAGGCCAACCAGCTTACCCAGTTCGGCCAGATGAACTCGGCGACACTGGAAATGTTGCCAGCGCCAGGGGTTAGCATGGGGGAGGCAGTCACATTTCTGCAATCACAGGCACTGCCCCCCGGAACCAGCGTGGACTGGCTCAGCGACAGCCGCCAGTTCGTGCAGGAAGGTAACCGTCTGCTGGTGTCCTTTGGCTTCGCGCTGGTGGTTATCTTCCTTGTGCTGGCGGCACAGTTCGAAAGTCTACGCGATCCGCTGGTGATCCTGGTCACGGTACCGCTGGCTATCTGCGGTGCGTTGGTGCCACTGTGGTTAGGTTACGCGACGCTTAACATTTATACCCAGATAGGACTCGTAACATTGATAGGGCTGATATCTAAACACGGGATTTTAATGGTCACCTTCGCTAATCACATCCAGCACCATGAAAATCTCAGCCGCATAGAGGCCATTCAGAAAGCTGCGACGGTGCGTATGCGTCCCGTTCTGATGACAACATCGGCCATGGTCGCCGGTCTGGTGCCGCTTTTGTTTGCTGATGGTGCAGGTTCTGCAAGCCGCTTTTCTATCGGTATTGTGGTGGTTATGGGCATGCTTATCGGTACCTTCTTCACGTTGTTTGTACTTCCTACAATTTACAGCTTCGTTGCTAAAGATCACCGGGCAGTCGCGGAAAGCCCCCGCGCCCGCGAACTCGCCAGTACGGAGGCACCCGATGTCGAACTGTGATCTGTTTTCTGCCCACACTGATGCCATGACCATAGTTCTGCATCGGGCATTATTTCCCATTTTACGTGCCACTTTCCTGGTCACTGCGGTCGCAACCTTCGTCACCGGCTGCGCCAGTGGCCCCGATTACCATGCACCGTCTTTGCCTCAAACCGCAGTCGGCCCTTTTGTCAGCAAACCGGACCATACGGATACCGCTCAATCTCTGCCGACTGAATGGTGGAAATTGTATGATGACCCCATCCTGAACAGACTTGTCCAGGAGGCTCTTTCGGCCAATACCGAGCTGCGTGTCGCCCTTGCTAACCTCCAGCGTGCACGAGCTATTTACAAGGAAGCGCAAGGCGGCTTGCTACCATCTACCAACCTATCGGGCGGAGCAGGCTACGGACGCGACCAGACCACATGGACCGGCTCCGGTCAGGCACCCACGCAGTGGAGTTACAGCGGTGGACTTGACGTCTCTTATGAACTCGACCTGTTTGGCCGGGTTCGACGTGATATTGAAGCTGCGCAGGACGATACTGATGCCGTCGCTGCCGACTACGATGCGGCGAGAGTTATGGTGGTCGCTGAAACGACACGGGCATACGTGGGCGCCTGCGCCCAGGGCGAATCCATCGACGTAGCACATTCGTCCATTGAACTGGCCCGACGTAGTCTGGACCTCATCAGCAATCAGGCACACGCCGGAGCGGCATCACATCTGGACGTGGAGCGTGCCGGTGTCACGTTGGCTCAGGTCGAAGCCACTCTACCGCCTTTGCAAAGCCAGCGGGATGCTGCGCTGTTCGAGCTGGCTGCATTAATGGGTCGCACGCCATCACAGGTACCAGCTTCAGCACGTGCCTGCACCAAAGCACCAGAAATTGCTGAAGTGCTACCGGTCGGTGACGGCACTGCACTGCTGCGTCGTCGCCCCGATGTAAGACAAGCCGAACGCCAGCTGGCTGGCGACACGGCACGCATCGGCGTGGCGGTAGCCGATCTTTATCCGCGCGTGTCGCTGGGTGCCTCAGGAAACTACCTGCGTAATGACTATCTGAAAGGCAATCGCACCTGGTCTTTCTCAGTCGGTCCGCTGATCTCCTGGACATTTCCGAACATGATGGTGGCACGTAGCCGTCTCGCTCAGGCGAAGGCGCAAACCGCAGCATCGCTGGCTCATTTTAATGGCACAGTACTGAATGCGCTGAAAGAGTCCGAGCAATCATTGAGCGCCTATGGTGCCGCGATGCAGCAGCGTGAGGCGCTGATCGACGCACGGGATCGTGCAGGGAATGCCTTCCGGTTAGCTGAAGAGCAATACCGGGTTGGCTCGATCAGTTACCTCGATGTGATCGTAGCGCAAAACAACCTGATAGACACAAGGTCACAGGTGGCCGCAGCTGACCGACGGGTAGGTAACGCCCGGGTAAACGTATTTAAAGCCCTGGGTGGAGGATGGGAAAAGACCCGTACAAAATAACATCCCACACCAGCGCGCTGCATGTTCTGTGGTCGCGCTGGTACCCACGACTCATTTTCACCCAGCACGCTTTACGTTGTAGCACACAGCAGAAAAGCCGGCTCTGCAAAGGAAAATAAAGATGGCTTGTAATGACAAACCAAAATTCATTGATCGCATTACGTCATTTGGCAATAAAAGCACTTCAACATCAAAACAACTCGGGCGAACTAACTTAGTCGTCCCTGACTCCAGGGGGAACGACAGTCAGTCAACGCACATTCAACGTCTTAAAGCAAGCAATCTCAGGGCAACATTTGCACGAATTTCTATACTGAACACTCTGAGTCAAGCTGCACCACATTGTCTTGGTGCGGGTCAATTATATCGCCTCCTTAACTCGAAGCTATCCGGGAGCTTAACACAAGCCACAATCTACCGGGTGCTCAATGATTTATGGGTGGCAGGATTACTTGTCCGCACCGATGGAGTTCGTGGCCGTGCCACCTATTCACTCAAGCCATATAAAAAATCACATAACCAGGATAGCCTGCGTTGCAAATGTGGGGAAAAACTCATTTTTATTGAAGACCCGAAATTACATGAACATCTGCTCTCTCTTGCCGGTCAGGAAGGATTCGAACTTGACGGCGAGCCAGTATTTACTGTTACCATAATTTGCGCTGGCTGCTCATGATGAAAATGGTGGTTAACCGACGGCTTATCACCACCTATTTGTTGGATAGTTCTTTCTTACGCAATTGCTCTCACCACACCACCATCAACCCTCAGTGCTGCGCCGGTCGTAGCAGATGCACGCTCGCTACAGACATAAGCAATCATCGCAGCAATCTCTTGTGTCGTAGAAAATCGCTGAAGTATCGAAGAAGGGCGTGCTGTAGCAAAGAACTCCTGCTCAATGGATTTGGGATCAACACCACGCCCCGCCGCCATCTCAGCAACCATTGCGCCCACGCCCTCAGATGCTGTGGGGCCTGGAAGCACACTGTTAACGGTGATACCTGTACCGGCGAGGCTTTCTGCCAGTCCACGCGCCACGGCAAGTTGTGCGGTCTTGGTCATACCATAGTGGATCATTTCGGCGGGGATCTGTAAAGCCGATTCACTGGAAACAAATACAATCCGCCCCCAGTTACGCGATCTCATCGACTGCACGTAATGGCGTGAGAGGCGTATCCCGCTCAATACATTGGTTTCAAAGAAACGTAACCAGTCTTCGTCGGTGATGTCCCCGAACGATTTAGGTTCGAATATACCCAGATTGTTCACTAACACGTCGGTATGCGGCAACAGGTTTATCAGCGCTTCGCAACCTTCATTATGGCTCAGGTCCGCGGCAATTCCCGAGACCCGCGCATGAGGTAACTCATTCAGTATTTCAGCTACAGCATTGTCAACACGCGCCTGTGTCCGGCCGTTTACTGTCACAGATGCCCCTTCAGCTGCCAACATGCGGGCTGTAGCCAGCCCAATGCCTGCCGTTGAGCCCGTTACAAGTACACGTTTGTCACTCAATCCAAGATCCATAAATTTTCTCCGATATAAATGAAAACTCCAAATTTACCAGTTTCTGTATGAGATGGTTAGCGACGTCCGGCCAGAATATTGCTCAATACAGTCAATATTGTGCCTGGCAAAAATGAGTTTTTCTGAATATGTGGAATGCTAAGAGCGGCGCAACGTTTATTCCAAACGAATGATGCCAGGCATATGGGCGGAATCCCCCCCCGTAGAACCCGCCATTCGTTCAATTAGGTAACGACCAGGCGGTTTGCCCAATGCTTTCCGGAACATGGTGACAAATCCGCTGGCATTCTCATAACCAAGCTCCAGTGCTACTGTCTGCACACTTTCGCCCTTTGTAAGACGTTGCAGTGAAAGGATCACATGTAGCTGTCGACGCCAGCGACCAAAACTCATTCCTATTTCCTGTAACAGAAGCCTGCTCATACTTCGCTCGCTCATGCCGATACGATGTGCCCATACACCTAAAGAACATTTGTCTGTAGGATCGGCTAAAAGCATTTCTGCAAGCTGACGAAGTCGCCTGTCGCGAGGCATTGGCAAATGAAGATCTTCCACAGGAGCTAAAGACAATTCATCCAAAAGGGTTGCTATTAATCTCCCCTCACGGCCATCTGTCAGGTATAGCTGGGGAAAACCAACCACTTTCAACAATAATTCTCGCATCAATGGCTCTACTGAAATAGTGCAACAGGTTTTAGGAAGCCCTGGCGCCGCGTCTGGTTCAACGAACAAACAATAACACTCGGTATCACCAGAACCTCGGGCCGAATGAGGCAAATTACCTGGGATCCAGACCGCACAGTGCGGAGGGACAATCCACACGCCGTCTTCCACCTCGCAATTCAACATACCTTTCACCGAGTAGATCAGTTGCGCCTTGCGATGCTGATGCCGTTCCTGTTCCCAACCTGTAGACACCATTGAAGCCCTCATGACAGAGACAGGCCTGGGAATACTATCGACATCGGGTAGTACAACAGAATCGAGAGAGTAATCTATGTTTGACATGATCTTAATCGGACCTCAATTTTCGGGAAAAGATGGCAGGATTGAATAATATAATGACCAACATTCGCAATGCAGTCTAATGCTGAATCGCGTATTTTTAATTTAACATTCACATACTCGAAATTTTCCCGGAAAACTCGCATTGGAGTGGGTATCGCGAAGTTGTCAGAACAGCAAGAGGGAGTAGAAGCACAGAAACGCTCCCTTTCACAATTGTTGAATACAATGGGGGACGATTTATGAACCAAGGTACAATAATTTTCGACTTGCTTACCTGGCTTGAAAACCACCTTACAAATCCGTTGTCCCTGGATAATGTCGCACTCAAAGCCGGATACTCAAAATGGCATTTGCAACGGATGTTTAAAGAAGTCACTGGTCACGTAATGGGGAGTTATATTCGCGCCCGCAGACTGTCAAAAGCGGCCGTGGCACTACGATTAACCAACCGCCCGATTCTGGATATTGCCCTGGAGTATCACTTCGATTCTCAACAGACATTTACACGTGCCTTCAAAAAGCAGTTTAGTCAGTCCCCCGGCAGGTATCGACGTTCGTCAGACTGGACTGCCTACGGGCTTCTACTCCCTATCCACCCAGGTGATTTAACTCTTCCTAAATCAATCTTCATGACTTTCCCGGAAACTGTGCTAACAGGTCAGACACAAAGTTATACCTGTGAGCCCAACTGCTCACCAGTTATCAGGATGAAATGAGGTCCCATTTCTGGGGGATTACAAACTGACCCCCTGTATGGTTTATGGGCTGCATCAGGTCCGGTATGGACGTGAAAGGGACAACAAACTGGAAATTTTGTATACCACTTCGGTTTCATCTTACGTACTGACGCAGCCTTTACCTTCAACACAAACCTCTCTTCTGGAAGCCGGAGCCTATGTGCACTTCACTTATGAAATGACGTGCAAAAATCTTCAGAAATTCATTCATTTCGTTTTTGGACCATGTATGACTGCATTTCAACTGACGTGCAGGAACGGCTATGATATTGAGAAATTTATCAATAGTGGTAACAAAAGGGCACTAAACCACTGGTAAATATCCGCTGCGTATATCTGATTCCAGTCTCAGGGTGTTTACCTCCGTTGAAACGGAAGAAATCCCGGACACGCAAGTTAACCTGCCAATGAATTCAGGATGGGATCATTGAACTGGCCGAATTGAGCAATATTATGGCCAACCATCACAATGACGTTCTATAGACTTTTGGGTATGTTTGAATAAACCATGCTGGTATGTTGCAGCCTAAGGCTTTGCCCCTCAATGACAATAGATGAAACCAAAATTTGGAAGGAATATTACTATGCGGATTGATGCTACTCAGTTCCCTTTCGTGTGGATGCAAATCGCTGCCCCTGGCAATGATCCAGATGTATCCCCGTTTAAAGAGTTCGAAGCTCTGCTTGCTCGTAATGAGGTCTTCGTTTTCCTGAACGATGAAGGTGTTGCTCATGGCAAACACGAGCATTCGCCTGAAGAGATGAAGCTAACTACACGTTGGATGAAAGCTCACAAAAGTGAATTACGGTCCTTCGTCAAAGCCTCAATCCATATTGAACCAAACAATGCCAAACGGATTGCGGCCAAACCTTTTTCTATCGTATATGAAAAATTCTGGGGCTATCCTTTGATTATAACATCTTCGAAGGAAGAAGCTTTAGCGATAGCGCATAAATTGCTGTCAGAAGGGTAAAAAAGAATAGGCAGCCTTTTTTCCACTGATTTTAACCAGGTACTGACGACGGCGAAATAACAAAGAATAATACATCTAAAACCATCTCTGCTACTTGTATAACTCTTACGTATTACCGTAGTCAGGCCATTGATTATGAGCGAAAGCACTACCTTCAGCCGCATATATTTAGTATTGAAATCCCAGCACTAATATTTTTTAAATTGTTTTAAAAAACATAACAATTCGCAATCACTCAATATTCACTT
>OJTZ01000325.1_pt1 | contig 13202 bp, 9 predicted proteins | sample 1601481 | NCBI WGS metagenome assembly OJTZ01 (sample SAMN04436660, study PRJEB24849) | human gut metagenome | biome: human gut; feature: NICU; material: stool | host: Homo sapiens | place: USA: Saint Louis, MO | collected 2010-05-08
ATACGAGATCGGTCTCGGCATTCCTGCTGAACCGCTCTTCCGATCTCTGTGTCTATCATCATACTTTAGACATATTGAACATAAAAACAACGACGATTTACGTCGTTGTTTTTATGTATGTTAGGTTCCAAATTATGATTCAAGTAATAAATCTTCAGGATTTTCAATGAGTTCTTTAATTGTTTTTAAGAATCCTACAGCCTCTTTCCCATCGATGATTCTATGATCATAGCTTAATGCGATATACATCATTGGACGATTTTCAATTGTATCTTTATCAACAGCAATTGGGCGTGTAATAATTGAATGCATACCTAAGATAGCAGCTTGATTACCATTTATAATCGGTGTACTCATCATTGAGCCAAAGATACCACCATTAGTGATGGTAAACGAACCGTTAACCATGTCATCAAGGCCTAATTTTTTATCACGAGCTTTTACGGCTAAATTAGCGATTTCTTGTTCAATTTCTGCAAAGTTTTTCTTATCACAATCTCTAACAAATGGGACGAGTAACCCATCGTCAGTGGATACTGCAATGCCGATATCGTAAAATTGTTTAGTAATCATATCATCGCCATCTATCTCAGCATTTACTTCAGGATATTTTTTGAGAGCAGCAACGGCAGCTTTAGTAAAGAAGGACATAAAGCCTAATTTAGTACCATCATGATCTTTGATAAATTGTTCTTTTTTACGTTTACGTAAATCCATAACGTTTGTCATATCAACTTCATTAAATGTAGTAAGCATAGCTGTTTGATTTGATACTTCTAATAATTTTTTTGCAGCAGTTTTTTTGCGTCGAGACATTTTTTCACGAATAACAGGTTTTGATGGATTGTTATTAGATTGTTTAGAACCACTGTTTTGTGATTTGCTTTCACTTTTAGTTCTTTCACCTGAAGATTTTTGACTATTTTCAACATCATCTTTTCTTAAAACATCATTGCCTTTTCCGGATACTTCGCTTAAATCAACGCCATTTTTACGCGCATGTCGACGTGCAGATGGTGTTGCATTGATACGTTGCTGGCTATTATCTTGTGTATTTTCACTTTCACTAGAATTCGGATTTGATTGTTTTGGCGTTTCTTTCTCTTTAGCTTCATCTTTTTGTGAAGATTCGTTAGAACTATCGTTAGATGTGTTTACTTGCCCTTCTCCTACAACAGCTACAGCTTGACCTACCTCAACTGTATCGCCTTCTTCAGCTAGTTGTTCTGATAATACCCCAGCTTCTTCAGAAACTACTTCGACGTTAACTTTATCTGTTTCTAGTTCTAAGATAGCTTCACCTTTATCTACATTATCGCCTACATTTTTTAACCATTCTGCAATGGTGCCCTCTGTGATTGACTCTGCTAATTCTGGAACTTTTACCTCTGCCATACTTATTTTCCCCCTAGTTAATTGTTAATGCTACTTTCAATAATTTTAGTTTGTACAAGTTTATGAATTTCTCCATCGCCTTCAGCAGGTGCAGCTCTTTGTATTCTACCGTGATAACTTAAATCATATTTATTAGCAACAAGTGCTTTTAGATAAGGATACACGAATAACCATGCACCTTGATTTTTAGGTTCTTCTTGAACCCATGACACGTTTTCAAGATGAGGTAATGATTTTAAAACTTCTTTTATTTCTTCTTCTGGGAACGGATATAATCTTTCTACTGCTATGAGAAGAATAGAATCGTTAGGATTTTTATCTAAATATTCTTTTAGGTCAATATACATCTTTCCTGATGCTAAAATCACTTTTTTGACTTTTTGTTCATCGACATCTTCTTTGATGATAGGTTTAAAACCGCCAGAAGTAAACTCATCAATAGGTTTAGCTACTGTTTTATTTCTTAAAAGACTCTTAGGTGACATGACAATTAATGGTCTCATTTCTAAGGTATCTAAACTAGCGGCTTGTGCACGTAGTAAATGGAAGTAATTACTTGCACTAGATAGATTAACTACAGTTGAATTATTTTCAGCGGCTAATTGTAGAAATCTTTCTAAGCGTGCCGATGAATGCTCTGGTCCCTGTCCTTCAAAAGCATGTGGTAAGAAAAGTGTTAAACCTGAACGCTCACCCCATTTTGCGCGAGAACTTGAGAGGAAATTGTCAAACATCATTTGGGACATATTCGAAAAGTCGCCATATTGAGCTTCCCATATGTTAAAGTTACCTTTATTTTCGACGTTATAACCATACTCAAATCCAACTACAGCTGCTTCAGATAATGGCGAATTATGAATATCAAAAGTAGCCTGTTGTTGAGGTACATGATGCAATGGTGTGAATGTATTACCATTTTCTTCATCATGAAGCACAGCATGTCTATGGCTAAATGTTCCCCTTTCACTATCTTGACCTGTTAAACGAATTGAAGTTCCATCTTGTAATATGGTTGCAAATGCAAGTTGCTCTGCTTGAGCCCAATCGACGAGCCCCTCCTCTTTTTCAAAAGGTTCTCTACGTTTTTCTAGTACTTTATTGAGCTTTTTTAGCACATGAAAATCTTTTGGGTAATCAAGCATTGCATCATTGATTTCTTTTAAATGATCAAATGAGAAATCTTTCGTATCACTTTGTAAAGGTAGTTGAAGTGATTCTGGTTTTTCCATATCTGGATTATTCATTTTGTCATTTTTATCAATTTTATCATGTGCTGTTCGCATTTCTTTTTGAACACCGTCAATGACTTCATTCATTTCGTCTTCGGAAATAATTCCTTCATCAACTAACTTTTTACCATATAAAATTTCAACTGAATCATGTTTTCTAATGTTTTGGTATGGAACTGGATTAGTAATAGAAGGTTCATCCATTTCATTGTGCCCATAGCGACGATAACCTACTAAGTCAATAACGACATCTTTATGAAATTCTTTACGGAATTCCATTGCAATTTCAATAGCTTCAATTGTTGCTTCTACATCATCGGCATTTACGTGTAGTATTGGAACATCGTAACCTTTAGCTACGTCGGAAGAGTACGTTGTTGAACGTCCATCAATAGGTTCAGTTGTAAAACCGATTCTATTATTTGTAATAATATGAAGTGAACCACCTGTAGAATATCCTTTTAAACTACCTAAGTTCATCGTTTCAAAATTAATACCTTGACCTGGATATGCCGCATCACCATGTATAATAATCGGCATTGCTTTATGGAAGTCGGTAGATGGAGCTCCTACTTGATGTGTATTATCTTGGGCTGCTCTTGTTTTACCAGCAACAACGGGTGCAACGATTTCTAAATGACTTGGATTATTCGCTAAAGAAATACGCTGTTCTATTCCGTATGAGTTAGTCGTTTTAACGCCACCTAGGTGATACTTCACATCTGAAGTCCAACCTGAGGTTAATTCTAAACTACCATCTTCAGGTAAAAACTTCATTGGATCTGTATGCATAAATTCTGAAATCATCATCTCATAAGGTTTTTCCAAGACATGCGTTAATACATTTAAACGTCCACGGTGAGCCATACCGATTTGAATGTTTTTAATCCCCTCGTTACCTGCTAATGTGATTGTGTGTTGAAGCATTGGAACTAATGTGTCGACGCCTTCAATTGAAAAACGTTTAGCCCCAACAAAATTTTTGTGCAAATATTTTTCAAAACCTTCTACGTGTGCGAGTTTTTTGAAAAGTTCTTTTTTTTGATTATCGTTTAAACTTGCTTTATAAGGCGTTTCAATTCTTCTTTTTAACCACACACGTTCTTTATTATTATTAATGTGAGTGTATTCAAAAGCTATCGGTCCTTTGTAACGTCTTTCCATACGAACAATTGCATCATAGGCATTGTCATAAATGTCTTTAAAATGTTCAGAGACAATTCCAGATGATATTTTTTCCAAAGTTTCTTTATCTAAATCAAAATCTTCGATTTCCAATTTAGGAACATTTTGACGCTCTGGAGGATTTACTGGATAAATATCTGCTTTTAAATGTCCGTATTGACGAATATTATCGATTAAGCGCATAACACGTTTAATTGTGCTATCTCCCGCTTGTGAACCACCCCCATCAGTGGTAGGTTTAGCTTCGATATGAGCTTCACCTGTTTTAATTGTACTGAACAAGACTTGTAAATCTTCAGGTACGGATGATGGATCTTGTAGATAATCATCATACAAATCTAGCATAAGGCCAAGATTTGCGCCGAAGTTTACAGGAGCCTCTGTAAATTCTTTCTTGTTCTTAGTCATTTAACACCCTCCACAAAAATGATGAAACGCTTACATGGTTATCATAGCATTATTTCATATATTGTTAAAGTACATTTACCTATTATTATACAAAATAGGAGCAAGACAGAATTTACTCCAAATTCATAGTCTCGCTCCCGTATAATTGCTATCTCCGTCTATCAAGTTTAGCTCGTCGATTCTATAGTAAGAGAACCTTTGTGAAGAAGGTCTCCTCTCATTAGTATGACATGATATAGCTATTCAAGTCAGCATCTTAGTGTAGTGACTGGAATCTTTATTTATAATGATAGATGTCGATGGATTTGATTATTTATAGTACTAGTTTAAGGATTGTTAATATCTAAGCCCTGTAATAATTTATTTGTAACTTGTTTAATCGTAATCATTCGTTACTTAAAAAATACTATTCATTTAGTTTAGTACTGGAAAACTGATTTTGAAAGTCGTGTACTTTTGTAGTTCACTTTCTACTTGAATCATACCACCGTTAAGTTGCACAATTTTTTCCGCTATTGATAGTCCTAATCCATTGCCTCCTTGACTACGAGCACGTGATTTATCTACACGATAAAATCTATCAAAGATAAATTCTAAGTCAGCTTTTGGTATACCCATACCATGATCAGTAATATCAATCATAATCATTTTATTTTTTAGTTGAGTAACAATTTTAATGTGCTTATGTTCAGTGTCGTATTTCATTGCATTATCAATAAATATGAGTAAGAGTTGTTCAAACTGATGACGGTTAATTTTTAATTGGATAGGCTTAGTAGCAAGATGTGTTTCAAAGGTATAATCTGGATGTAGGTGTTGCAGTGACTTCACACGTGATTGAATCTCACTATTTACGTCTACATTTTCACATTCCAAAACATTATGATTGACTCTATCTTTGGTAAGTAAAAGTAGTTCTTCGACAAGTTTTGTTATTCGATTCACTTCTTCAATTGAAATATTCAAAGATTCTTCCAAAACTGCTGGATCTTTTTTTCCCCAACGTTGGATTAAATTTAGATGACCTTGAATAATCTGCAGTGGCGTTCTTAATTCGTGTGAAGCATCCTCGACAAATTGACGTTGCTGATTAAAAGATTCTTCTATTTGATACATCATTTCATTAAAAGTATCAATCAAATTATCTGTTTCTTCATAATTTGTAGTTAATTCAAGTTTATTTTGAAAACCATCTCTTCTAATTTGATTCATTTTATTGGACATTGTAACAATCGGTTTAGTAATTTGTGAAGAAAAGATATAACTCACGCCGGCAGTAATAATGGTTGCAATTAATCCAAAAGCAAGTGCAACGATATAAAGTGATTTAACGAGATTATCATAATTTTGAAGAGAATGGACTAATACACTGTATCCAGAAAAATCTTTCGAACGTATAGGTTCAGTTATTACTAAGTAATTAATACCGTGGCTTCTTTGAATATGTATACGTTCAGGATGTTTGAAATCAATTTTGTTATCATAAGCAAGTGTATTTTCATTTGATGTTTGAATTAACTTCCTACCCTTATCATCATAAATCAATATTTCTTGAAAATTTTCTAAGGATGCATTTAAATCCAATGCAGATATATCACTTAAAGATTTAGAATGGAACAGATTGGCGATATCATTTGAACTTCTTTCAGCTTCGTCAATTTCACTACTTCGTAAAGTATCTTTTAAAAAGAAAATAATAATTAAGCAGAAAAGTAATATTGTCGTGAAGGTAATGAGCGTCGTAATAAGCATCCATTTATATTTTAATTTTTGGCGCTTAATCATCGAATCACATACCCTACGCCACGTACTGTTTCTATGGATTTTTCTTTATTAAAAGGTTTGAGTTTATTACGTAAATAACGAATGTAAACATCAACGACATTCGTTTCTACTTCACTATTATACCCCCATACGTGATCGAGAATTTGTTCACGCTGCATGACGTGGTTACGATTTTCAGCTAAAACATATAATAAATCGTATTCTGTTTTAGTTAATTCTAATTGATGGCCATTAACAGTAACTTTAAAGGCATCTTTATCAATGATAATACCATTGATATCTAAAACATCTTTATCTGGCTGTCTGCGCAATACCGCTCTTATTCTTGCGAGCAATTCTTCTATATCAAAGGGTTTTACAATGTAGTCATCTGCCCCATAGTCCAACCCAGCTACTTTATCATATGTCTCGCTTTTTGCAGTAATAATGATAATTGGAGTAGTTGTTTTTTGACGAATTTGTCTACAAATTTCTAAACCATTTATGTTTGGAAGCATTAAGTCTAAAATATATAAATCATAGGGCTTAGATAATGCTTTATCCAAACCCACCTTTCCATCATTCTCTATATCAACAGTATAATTTTCATGAGTTAACTCAAGCTCTATAAATCTAGCAAGATTTTGCTCATCTTCTACAATTAAAATATTTGTCATATTTGCACCTCACGCTACATCTTAAACAATTAACTCGTATTTCTAAAGATGTAATTCAAAATTGTAAATGATTTGTTATGAAACTAGTATCATTTTACCATGAACCACGATAATAGATAGTCGAATAAGTAGTCTGTATTTAGAAAAAGTCACTCTAGTATTATCATTGTATTTAAGTTAAATGGAATAAAATATATATTTCTAATTGACAATCATTATCAATCATGTATAATGATAATTGAAAATGATTATCAATACCAATTGAAAAACATTCCCCCCACATACAAGTTGTTCTTTTGGATTGGTCATTTTCAACTATCCCCTTTTATATGCCCGTAAAAGACTAACGTTAAGAAATGACGTTTCAATAAAAGCAGTAGACCTTTGACACTTGAGGTCTGCTGTTTTTTAGTGCCACTGCAACGAAAAAATATTCATTGCTAGTGGCACTTATACTTGGGCAAAGCCTCAGGTGTTACCATTCGTAAAATTAAATAAAGCCTGAGGCGTCTTCTTTTATTTAAAAAAGACGAAGTCTCAGGCTTCATTTTCTATAAGTTAAATCTGTAACCAATGCTTCTGATTAAAATATTCTATATTCTGAGGTTTAGCATAATCAGAAATCATATAATCAATTTCGCTAAAACCATCAATACGATACGACGCATGCGCATCTCGCTTACTACTATCCGCTAAGAGATAACTCAGTTGACTTTTTTGAATCATAATGTGACTTGCATGCGCTTCTTCCAGATCAAATTCATAACAATCACTCGTATCAAACGAACCACATGAAATAAAAGCTTTATCAAATTTAAAACGTTGTAATAACTCATTCGTCATATGCCCGCGCACAACATCTTGTTCAGTATTCGTCTTTCCAGCAAGCATAATCACTTCTGCTTGAATTCGTTGCTCCTCTATAGCACGATTCAATTCATCCGCAATCTTCAGAGAATTCGTCACAATCGTGGTCTGAGTAATATCATTGAGATATTGAGGAATTCGCCCTGTTGTGGTTCCACCATCGATGACAATAATTTCTCCAGACTTTATTTGCAAAGCAGCTTTCTTAGCAATACGCTCTTTTACTTGTGATTGTTTCTGCCACTTATTCGCATATGATTTCTCTTTATTAATATGATTGTATTGTATCGCACCTCCATGTGTACGTGTAATCAGTTTATCGTTTTCTAAGGTTTCTAAATCTTTTCTCACGGTTTCAGGCGTAACTTGTAAGAATATAGCTAAATCTTTTACTGCCACCTGTCCGTACTGATCAACACGTTTACGAATAAGATTCAAACGTTCATTTCTTTTATACATAATTATCTATACTCCAATCTGCTTCATTCGTGCTTGCCAACGATCATTTCGCCATCTAAGATACATAATGATAAATCTCAGCGCTTCATCAGCAATACTCACTAAAATAATTCCTGTATAACCTAATCTCCAATGAATCCCTAATAGATAACTTCCAGGTAATAATAACAACCATGTGGTCACAACACTCACGGTGACTGGATAACGTACATCCCCTGTCACGTTTAATAAATCTACAATTAGATTATTAATTGCACGTATCGGTTCTAATCCAAAAAGTATAACAAGATAGTAAATGATTAAATGATAGGTTTGTATGTCGTGTGTTATCCAACGTCCACACACTATAAATCCTATAAATACACACGTCATAATCATGAAAGATTGTGTGATATTAAACCAAATACTTTTTATAACAACTTTCTTTAAAGTACGGTAACGTCGACGGGATATAAATTTTCCTAAATAAATTTGGCTAGCAGCACTAAATGCCATAGCACAACTAAAAGACAGGCCGCTTAAAACAGTAGAAACAGATTTCGCAGCGATGACTTGAGTGCCTAACATCGCAATAAATGCAGTTGTAAATGTCTGTGCAAAATTATAAGAAATTTGTTCACCTGCTGTTGGGATACCTAATGTCGAAACCTGATATATTTTCTTCCAGCTCAGCTTGAAGTAATGCTTGAATGGACGGAAAATTTGTATCAGCGCAATTAAAGCTAAAGTACATCCCAATAAACGACTGAACGCTGTTACCACCGCGACACCTAATACAGGGTTACCTACATATTCTGGAATAATAAAGAGTACGATACCGTTCAAAATGATATTAGTCACATTACTAATGATAGTAATGCGTGTAGCTGATGATGCATGATTCATGACACGTAATACAGTACCAATATACATGTGACAGGTCGTTAAAGTGAGTACACTCAATATAATCATTCCAAATTGATAGGTCAGTTTGAATATATCTTGAGGTACCTGAAAAAGTCGTAAGATAAGTTCGAATGCGATCCCAATCACAATCGTAAATACGATAGATACTATGCTATTGAATAACAAATTATGATAAATCTCTTGTGAAATACTTGAAGGTTGATGTTCCTTCAAATGAACAATACGTATATTTGTACCCACATGAATGATTGTAATCAGAAACGTGATGAGCATGAGTATTTGGCTTATCATTCCCGAAGCAGCAACGGCATCAGTGCTATAGCTGTTTAACATCAATGTATCAGCTTGACCCATGATGAGTATGAAAAGTTGTTCTATCAAAATAGGAATGTATAATGACCGAAACGTTCTTTTAGAAACGATCATCAAATTCTAACACTTTCGATTTATATATAGCGTCAGGTTGCAACTCAATTAATCTAGCCCCACGTTGTAAATCACCATAAGTATTGTAACCACCAATACGACCAAAGCTAAGGCGAATCCCATATAAATTAATCGTAAAATCATTGTCATGGTCATGACCGCAGAACATACCTTCAATATCACCGTTTAGTAACATCTGACTAAATAATCCGGAATTAATTTTTGAGCACGCAATAGGTTCATTGAAAATGCCATGATATTCACCAATATTCTCAACTTCTCTATATTCTTGTAATGGAATATGTGTAAATAATAAGTTATGTTGAAAGTTGTGTTGAAATTGAGTTTGATATGCTTGATGTGTTTCCCTAAGCCAATTCACATGTTCAGGTCTTATAAAATCATAATCACCTATGCCAAATGGATTATAATCTCCTCCATCAATAACATAAAGCACATGTGTGACTGTATCGTTGTTTACAACTTCTATTGTATAAGCTTCTTTATCATCAACAATGAGGCTATGATTTTTCTGTACATAGTTGGTAGAATATTGGTCCTCAATAGCGCGTAAGTCTGAACGTTTGAGATGCCCCTCTGTATCGTGATTACCAAATGTCGTTGCAATTTGCGTATCATATCGATTTAAATACTCCATTAATTTCTTATAAACGCGACCTGAATCAATGACGCCTTCAGACCAAATTTGGTCACCTGTTAATACTGTGATGTCAGGTTGATAGTGTGTCATCATATGATGAATTAAATCGTAAGTTTTTTGATCTTTTTCATCATTGTGTGGCCCAATATGTAAATCGCTTAATTGTAGAATTGTAGTCATTGTTTCGTCTCCTTTACTCTTTTGTCGAACCGATAGTTATACCTTTTACAAAATGCTTCTGAACAAATGGGAAGAGGAATAATACTGGAATTGTTAATAGTACAATCATTGCCATCTGCATTGAGTCCCCTGTAATTGTCAACTTGTCTAACATCGCATATGAACCTGACTTTTGTTTTAAAGCATCTGCAATGGCAGCTTGTTTCGTTAACATATCTTGTAAAACAGTAGCTAACGGTTTGAGGTTTGGATTACGTACGAAGAATGCACCTGTAAACCAATCATTCCACTGACTCACGGCGTTAAATAATGTAATTGATGCCACCACGGGTTTACTCATGGGTAAGACAATTTTCCAAAAGATTTGAAAGTCATTACAACCATCTACTCTAGCGGCTTCAATCACACTACTAGGTAATTGATTGAAGAATGTACGCATAATTAAAATGTTATAAACGCTATAAAGTGACGGTAAAATGTATACCCAGAATGTATCAGTTAAATGAAGTTGATTTAATAGGATATAAAGTGGTACAACACCGACACTGAATAACATCGTAAAGACTAGGAAGAATGAGATGATTCTTCGAAACGGTAAACTTTTGATTGTTAGAACGTATGCAGCCATAGCTGTTAATATGACGCTTAGTATCGTTCCTATGACTGTCTTTGCGATACTAATAAATAATGCATTTAATAACGTGCCTTGTTTAAATATCTCCTTAAAATTATCTAGTGAAAATTTACGCGGGTAGAAAGTGATGCCACCTTTTTGAGCATCTACCCCAGAGTTAAATGCTAAGGCAAAGATATTAATCATCGGGAGGATAATTGTGATTACTAAGCCAATAATAATGATTAATGAGATAATACGAATGACAAGCGCACTTTTATCTTGTGAAACTTTCATTGTCTCTGCCACCTCTTAATAAATAATTTGAGTTCCTTTTTTATCTCTTTGATTTTCAACGTATCTTTCAAATTGATTTAAGCCTGCCTCTTCTAAACGTTGCTTAGCACTATCAATAATTTGTTTCGTTTCCTTGTCTGATTGAGAATAATAAGCACGTTTAATAGCGTCACTATAATCATCGAGTGCAACTTCTAAATCTTCGCCATATTCATATTTAGATAAGAATGACTTTACTGTGAGTCCGTTTACGATTTTGGCGTGTTTCTGTCTTTGATCATAATGCCACATATCAGCAATCTTTTCAGGAGTCGTCTTTTTCGTTTTTGTATTATCTCCGTATTCAGTTTCACCGAAATCAGCTTTATTATCTATATCAGTATAACCAAGATGATCTGCCCAATAAGAACCCGCACCTCTAAAACCACGTTTTTTAGCTTCGTCTGGATTATTTTCAACTTCTTTTAACACTTCAGGTTTAACATGAGGGTTACCTTTCTTATCTAACGTATAGTCACGTCCTTTAATACCGTACTGACCGAGTAATTTACCTTTGCGACTTGCAAGGAAATCAGCGAGTTTAACGACGTCTTCAGGATGTTCAGTCGTACTTGGTACAGCCCAACCGTTTGCGCCTGATTTATATGGCTTTTCAACTCTAAATTTACCTTTGACTGTATTGAGTGGCCCAAGAGGAACGTATTTCATACTTTGATTTTCAGTAACATAGTTATGTAAATCTGAAACAATGCCCCATGAGCCATTAACGAGTCCTTCTTTTGCTTTATTTTCTTCCATTGTATAGAACTCTTTTGTCATTAAGCCTTTCTTCATAAGGTCTTTAACGTAATGTACACGTTTAAGTGGATATTCGGTTTGTGATTCATGTATAATTTTCTTACCTTTATTTAAAAATTTCTCATCAGACTGACCAGTCCACACAAGGTCATTATAGAATTTAGTACGATCGTCACCGCCCCACGCTGTTGGGCCAATAGGTGTGATTTCTTTACCATTATCATCTTTGAAGTGGTGTTCTTTCATCTTTTCAGCAAGTTTTTCTACATCTTTGGACGTCTTGATAGAAGTAGGGTCGATATGAAGTTTATCCATGATATCTTTTCTGACGTAAGGACCACCTACAGTGCGACGTTCTTCTTGTCCTGGATGACGGTTAATCCCCATATGTACAAGGTACGTTCCATCTTGTTCTTTATTAAACATGATGTTATCTTTCGTATCTTTTGGTAAATATCCTTTTTTGAAATACTTACTATAAATTTTTGTGTTTTTAAGCATTTTCGTTAAGTCTGTGAGTCGACCTTGTTTCGCTGCTTTATTTAGTACTTTCATTTCAGGTCTTCCACTATCGTCTAAGTAATAAACGATGAAGTCGGGTAAATCTCCTGAAGCGAGTCCTGAAGTTAATGCTTCTGTGGAATCTTCATTAGAAACGGTTTGAAGTTCTAACGTGATGCCAGTCTTTTTCTTAAGTTCTTGAGCGACTTCTTTATTCATTTTAGGGGAGGCATCGTTATCACTTTGAAACACAAGTCCTTTAAGCTTTCTATCTGCAATCCATGTATCTGGTTTACCTTTAGCATCTGCTTTTCTTTTCGCTTCATCTTGCGTTTTATCTTTGCTACATGCTGTTACGAACAAAATGACAGCAATCATTAAGATGAGCATAGACTTTCTAAACATGTACATTCTCCTTAATATAGTGATGTATCCAGTTTCTTATCTGCGAATTTATTAATAATGACGACAGCGATAAGTCCTATCACACCCTGTAATAGGCTAATCGCAATTGCGTAACTGAAATCGCCTTGTTCAATACCAGTACGAATCACAAATGTATCCAGTATTTCTGAAACGTTAGCGTTACCTGGTGTTTTGAGTAGGTAAATTTGATCGAACCCTGCTTTTAAAATATCGCCTAGAGAAATGATGAATAAAATAACAATTGTTGGTGTTAACATAGGTAAGGTAATATGTATAATTTGTTTGAAACGATTCGCGCCATCAATCGCAGCTGATTCATAAATTTCAGGATTAATACTCATAATTGCTGCAAAATAAATAATGGAATCCCACCCTACATTCTTCCATATATAACTAGAAAACATGATGGT
>OJTZ01000329.1_pt1 | contig 13088 bp, 12 predicted proteins | sample 1601481 | NCBI WGS metagenome assembly OJTZ01 (sample SAMN04436660, study PRJEB24849) | human gut metagenome | biome: human gut; feature: NICU; material: stool | host: Homo sapiens | place: USA: Saint Louis, MO | collected 2010-05-08
GGGTTAGCGCAAGAGCAGGTGAAAGCGGCTATTACGCCGTGGTTGATGTTGACGGTGTTGCCGACGGCGGTGTTGGCCTTTCGCAAAAAGATGCCCAAGGTCAAACTTGAACTGTTTGAAAGCCTGATGGCCAACGCGCAATCACAACTGCGTGAGGGCACGATGGATTTTGCCATCACGCCGCTTCCGGTTTCGATGGCACCGCAGGAGTTTCATTGCGAACCCTTGCTCGATTATGAAACGGCGGTGATGGTGCGGCAGGGGCATTCGTTGAGCCAAAGCACCTCGATTCACCAGTTGCTGGAGCAGGATTGGGTGCTGAACTACACACCGGAAAATCATGACGATTTAATTCATCAACTGTTCAGCCAACACGGCGCTCACCTCGATCCGAATCGTATTATTCATGCGCATTCCCTGGGCATGCTGCAGGCGATGGTAGAGTCGGCGGACATGTGTACCTGGTGTCCGGCGCCGTTGGTCGGCCTGCCGCAGTTTGCCGGGCGCTTGCAGCCGTTGGTGCTGCGGGAAAGTTGCGATCCGGCACGGCTGAATATCGTGACTCGGCGCAACAGCATTCTCAGCACCGCCGCTCATGCGCTGATAGATAACCTGATTCGCACTCTGCGCCAGCACGCCCGCTCTGCACGACAGGAGGATCGACTGATTTATGATCGGGTGCGGCTGTTGATTTAGGCGAATAGAGCGCAGTAGGAGCGGGTTGGAGGGGCGGCTATTCAGGGCATTAAGCAGATGCCTTCATATCGCAAGAAAACGCTATACCGTATTCAGTGTTAGTTAGACGCTATCTTCATTTTTTCGGGGGGATGTGGATACATGAAAAATACGAAATTGCATGTTGTCGTGGCGTGGTAGAGTGTGGGCTGCCCGAAGATCGATTAGAGATTTACGCCATGCAACAAATTGATTTTTACATGATAGATGCCTTTAGCAACACGACTTTTGGCGGTAATGCCGCAGCGGTATGCCCGTTAACAGAATGGTTGCCTGATGAGACATTATTGAAAATGGCCCAGCAGCATAACCAGTCAGAAACAGCATTCTTTGTCGCAAATGATACTGGCTTTGAGTTGCGATGGTTTACCTCCCTGGCTGAAATAAATCTGTGTGGGCATGCCACACTGGCAGCTGCGCACGTTATCTTTGAACATCTTGATTACCCAGGTTCGACTATTCATTTTGCTACCCGATTTGTTGGCCCGCTGACGGTGGTGCGCAACGATAAATGGCTGACGCTAGATTTTCCTGCATGGGAAACCAAGCCTGTCATGCCACCGGCATTATTGCTGGACACGTTGGGCATCACAGAATGCAAAGAAGTGCGCGTGGCGCGTGATTACCTGGTAGTAATGGAGAATCGGCAGCAGGTCGAAACTGTACGCCCGAATATCAATGGCATGCTTCCCCTGGGAAAAATGGTGTGTATAACGGCTGCAGGTGACGGTGAATACGATTTTGTTAGCCGATTCTTCTGCCCAGGCGAAGCCGTAGCGGAAGACCCTGTTACAGGTTCGGCGCATAGCATGCTCATTCCTTACTGGGCTGAAAAACTGAATAAAACGCAGATGTTGGCGCACCAGGGATTAGAGCGTGGCGGGGATTTACGCTGCCAGCTAGTGGGCAATCGCGTTTACATCGGCGGACAGGCAACAACCTATTTGATAGGCAAAGTGCTGTTGCGCTAAACCGGCTGGAATGCTGCTCAAAATATAAGGTCTGCTGTTCGCTATAACTGCCTCCGGCAGCTCAGTCCCATAAGCCGGTTATTTCTGATTATGAATGGATCACATACGGGAAGCGGGTCACTACTATCAGCTTACCTATAATCGCTATTGTGGGTTTTGTCGCAGGTAAGGCTATTTACTCTGATAACGTTGTGTTCAGGCGACAAGATGTAGATATTTTATATAGTTAAAGCCTATCACCATAAAGATAGGCTTTAAACGTTACAGCCTCCAGATTTGCATGCCACATCCCTATGCCTTACAGTAAGGAACTATGTCTGTGTATAATCGTTAAACAGTGATGTTTTTATATTATAAGGAAGGTTTATTTTGAGAAAAATATTGATGCTATGGCTGGTGTTTGTTTTTCCATATAGTGCATATCCAAACGAAAATATCTGCACAAAGGATGTGATTTCAATTAATGCTTTTAATAATTTCATATTAGTTCAAGAGCAATCATTTGGTGACTCTTTGAAAAAAAGTAGCATGCATATAAATAGTGAAGATGACTATATAAATGACAACTCGCATGTGGAATTTGATGACTGTGGTGCACTATTGAAGCTTCGAGGTGATAGAATAATTAAAAGCAGAAATAAAGATGGTTTTTTAGTAACCAAAACTAACACCTCAATGGATAAAAAGGATAAAATATGGAGGTATAACATGACGTTTGAAATGTATTATCTTGAACAGGGTGGTTCTAAAAAAGACATTATGAAACAGGAAATGGAGGGGGTGTTCTTAACTGATGTTAATGGGAAAATAAATAAATCTGAAGACACCTCTAATATTTTTGTTGGAAAAGCAAAGGAAACAGGTCGAGCGGAAACAGTGTTTTTAATTGATGATAAAGATAGAGTGTCTGAATCAAATCGAGTTAGCACATTGAAAAATGATAGTGGAAATACAGTTTATCATTATGATGCTCTTAATCGTCTAATACAAACGAAATCAGACGCTACGACAGTAGATTTGAATTATGGAAATGATAACAGAGAGTTAGGTAGTAAAAAAGTTCAAAAATTCTTTACTACAGAAACAACGACAACAATTTGTGATAAATGGAATGAATTTGGAAGGTGCACTAATGCCAAACAGAATATTTCTACGTCAATAGCAAATAATAAAGATGGAAAAGAGCATGTTTACTATCATAATGCTGATGTGAAATATAATTATGTTTACTGATTTGAAATAAATCTAAAAAGGAGTTTAAAATGAGCAGGCGCCTGAATAGAGATTATCGTTCAAAAATCAGAAACATTCCGCGCCGTATAAAATCGCTTAATCGCTGGGCCGAATTTTTTCATAACCCAGAGCGTGCTGTTTTCTCTGAAGAACAGTATTACTGGAATTACAAGATACCCGTAGAAATTAATATTGTTCAGGGTAAATACAGTAAACAGAATACCAAGGCAGAATGCGCGCAGGCCATGATCAATGCCTGTTCCAACTTGATGCTTTCCACCGCAGATTGCGATGGCACTCCTCGAGTTACTGCCGTAATTTGCCTCCCGGATATGTTTACAAGTGAAGTCTGTCTATTTCGCTCTGAGGAATATTTCCAAAGTTTTATAGCAGAGGGATGTTCTGAAAATAGTTCATTGGTACTCCTCCGAGAACGAAGTCTTGCTAAGGAATGGGGACTGATCCTTCCTGATGGCGTGCAGGAGTTAGGTATTACACTTGATTACTATGGAGGCGATGACCCAGATGAGTGGTTTTCAGGAGAGCGTTGGTATTATGGGCAGCTACAGTGATTGGTGGGTATGCCACACTGGCAGCTGCGCACGTTATCTTTGAACATCTTGATTACCCAGGTTCGACTATTCATTTTGCTACCCGATTTGTTGGCCCGCTGACGGTGGTGCGCAACGATAAATGGCTGACGCTAGATTTTCCTGCATGGGAAACCAAGCCTGTCATGCCACCGGCATTATTGCTGGACACGTTGGGCATCACAGAATGCAAAGAAGTGCGCGTGGCGCGTGATTACCTGGTAGTAATGGAGAATCGGCAGCAGGTCGAAACTGTACGCCCGAATATCAATGGCATGCTTCCCCTGGGAAAAATGGTGTGTATAACGGCTGCAGGTGACGGTGAATACGATTTTGTTAGCCGATTCTTCTGCCCAGGCGAAGCCGTAGCGGAAGACCCTGTTACAGGTTCGGCGCATAGCATGCTCATTCCTTACTGGGCTGAAAAACTGAATAAAACGCAGATGTTGGCGCACCAGGGATTAGAGCGTGGCGGGGATTTACGCTGCCAGCTAGTGGGCAATCGCGTTTACATCGGCGGACAGGCAACAACCTATTTGATAGGCAAAGTGCTGTTGCGCTAAACCGGCTGGAATGCTGCTCAAAATATAAGGTCTGCTGTTCGCTATAACTGCCTCCGGCAGCTCAGCCCCAAAAGCTGCCACAACTAACTTCATAGTGCATCCATCCTCAGGGCACAGGCCAATGGACTTACTCATGATAAGAATATTTATTCTGATGTTAATGGCAGCAGTTGCCGTCGGTTGTGCATCTCTGACGGGCAATCACCATCAGCCCTGAGGGGCTTATCTGTAGAGTGTTATTGAACCACTGAAACTCGAGGCGTGATATCCGCTATCGAGCAGTACGCCGACTTCTGAAGACGCCATCCGGCGTCTTTTTTATCGCCAAACGGTCAAATCCTCATAAACGGTCATTCGTGGTCATTGCAGGCCGCGAGGAATTGTGACCGTTTGCAAAGCTGTCACTGTCCTGTTGCAAGGCAAATGACGATTTAATGCAGTTCTCGCCACAGCTCCAAACTTTAACATTTCATCTTTTCTCACCTTTTCGTGACAACTATCACGGGGCGAGGGTAGCAAAAAATACACAGAGCCGCCTTTGAGGCATTGCGCATTCCGTGAACGTTCGGCTGCGTATCCTATTTGACATCGGGAGAGAGGAATCACCACATGCTGCCAATAGAGCGACATCGTTATATCACCGAAATTCTCAGCCAGCGCGGACGCATCCTGGTGCAGGAAGTAGCGCAGTTATGCCGTATCTCGCTGGAAACGGCGCGGCGGGATTTGGCGCTGCTGGAAAAGCGCGGCGTGCTATTGCGCAGCCATGGCGGTGCGGTGTTTATGGAACATTCGACGGCAGAAAAAACGTATGTACCGTCGCAGATTGAACAGGGGGAATCGTTTCGCGATCGCAGTAATCAGTCGCCGGACAGCAAAACTCGCATCGCCAAACGGGCATTGCAGCTCATTAATACCGGTGATTGCCTGCTGCTCGACAGCAGTTCCAGCAGTTGGTTTCTGGCCCGCCAGTTGCCCGACATTCAGTTGGTGGTGCTGACCAACTCGGTGCACATCATTCAGACGTTGGCAGTGAAGGCCAATGTACGCGTCATCGGACTTGGCGGCGAATACTCGGCGAAATATGAAGATTTCGTTGGCGTCCTGGCCGAGCAAATGCTGAAAGAGTTCGTTATCAACAAACTGTTTTTCTCCTGTCACGGCATCTGTCACGAAGGCGGTATCCGTGAAAGCAACGAACATCACGCACGGCTGAAACAGCAAATGCTGCTTTCCTCCGAGCAAAAAATTTTGTTGGCTGACTCCAGCAAATTCGGCCGCCGCTCTTTTGCGCGGATCTGCCACTACCGGGAAATCGACACACTTATAACAGACCATCTGGAAGATGAAGAATTCCGCCAGGAACTGGCCTGGAGCAACGTTAACGTTATTGAAGTTTCGCCATCACCCCTACAGAAAAAAACTAAAAACAGCCGCAACGGCCCGTTAGTTGCGGCACATAACTGACCTCCCAGGAGAGTAAACATGATCAAGAAATCCGTTCTTGCCTGCCTGTTCGCGACAGCCATGTTGTCCCTGTCGGCACATGCCGTCGACAAAATCCGCATGGGCGTGGTGGTGAAAGTCGGCGGTAACGCCTGGTTCAACGCGATGGAAGCCGGTATCAAAAGTGAAGCGGCCAAACGGGGGATCGACGCGTGGCAGGTCGGGCCGACCAGCGCGGATCCGGCGTTGCAGGTGCGTGCGATTGAAGATCTGATCGCGCAAAAAGTGGATGTGATCGGCGTGGTACCTAACGACGCCCGCGTGCTGGAGCCAGTACTGAAACGTGCCCACGATGCAGGGATAAAAGTCATCGTGCATGAATCGCCGGATCAAAAATATGCCGACTGGGATTTCGAAATGGTCGATGCCACCCAGCACGGTATCAATCATATGGTCGCGTTGGCGCAGTGCATGAAAGAGAAGGGCGATTACGCGGTGTACGTCGGCAGTTTGACCGTTCCGCTGCATCAAAAATGGGCCGATGCCGCCATCAATTATCAGAAAGAGCACTACCCGGATATGCATCTGGTCGGCGATAAATTTGGCGTGGGTGAGTCACTCGATGACAGCATCCGCACCACCAACGACCTGATGTCCAAAGACGCTAACCTGAAAGGTATTCTGGCGATCGGTTCTCAGGGGCCGATTGGCGCTGGCCGCGCAGTGCTTAACCGTGGCAAAACTGACGACGTTTGCGTCTTCGGGCCGTTCAGTCCGGGTCAGGGCGCAAGTCTGGTCAAAGCCGGGGCGATCAAAGGGGGTTTTATTTGGAATCCGATGGTGGCTGGAGAAGTCTTCGTGCGCATCGCCGAGAAACTGGAGAAAGGTGAGAAAATTACCGACGGCATGACCATTGAAGGTATGGGCAAAGTGAAAGTGGATGAAGCAACCCGCACTATTCTGGGCAACGAAACCGAAAGTCTGGATAAAGCCAACCTGCCGAAACTGGTCAACATGGGGCTGTAATCATGGCAATCTCCGAGATCGTTCAAACAGATAACGCGCCGCTGATTGATGTGCAAAACCTGTCGGTGACCTTTGGTGGACAGCGTGCGCTCAACGACATTTCCTTGCGGCTGATGCAGGGCGAAGTTCACTGCCTGGCGGGCACCAACGGCTGCGGGAAAAGTACGTTGATCAAAGTGATCTCGGGGGTTTATCAGCCGGACAACGGTTGCCAGATCACGCTCAGCTCGCCGTCGCAGGGCAGCCAGAGTTTCGGCAAGCTGTCACCGGATCAGGCACGGCAGTTTGGTGTGCAGGTGATTTATCAGGACCTGTCGCTGTTCCCGAACCTCAGCGTGTTCGAGAACATCGCCTTCGACCACAACTTACAGGGCTTGATGGGCTGGTACCGCCCGTCACGTCTGCGGGAAACCGCGCAGCGCATTCTGACTGAACTGAATTACACGCTGGATCTCGACAGCAAAGTCTCGGCGTTGCCGATTGCCCAGCGTCAGCAGGTGGCGATTTGCCGGGCGTTGGTGGCCGATGCGCGCTTAGTGATTATGGATGAGCCGACCGCCTCGCTGACCCGCACCGAAGTGAATCAGCTGCTGCGCACCGTGCACTATCTGAAAAGCAAAGGCATCAGCGTGGTGTTCGTCAGCCATCGCCTCGATGAGGTGCTGGAGATTTCCGACAGCGTGACGGTTATACGCGACGGCAAAAAAGTCGGCACGTTCCCGGCGTCTGAAGTCAGCAGCGAATACCTGACCGAACTGATGACCGGCCTGAAACTCGATTACCGCTTGAAAGCCGCCAACATGAATGACGAACGCATCATGCTGGAAACCGACAAACTCACCCGCGCGGGCCAGTATCACGACGTCAGTTTTAAACTGCACGCTGGAGAAGTGCTGGGTCTCTGCGGATTGCTCGGTAGCGGTCGTACTGAACTGGCGCTCAGCCTGTTTGGCATGACCAAACCGGACAGCGGAAAAATCTACCTCGACAGTAAACCGGTGCGCTTTCGCAGCCACGAAGACGCGATCAAATCCGGCATTGGTTACGTCTCGGAAGATCGCCTGACGCTTGGTCTGGTTCAGCAACAGTCGGTCGGTGACAACACTGTGCTGGCGATCATGGATCAGTTGCGTAACCGTTTTCACCTGATCGACGAATACCGCAAAAACAAAATCATCCATCAGTGGATCGAAAAACTCGGCGTAAAAGTCGCCAATCCGGACCAGGCGATTTCCACGCTTTCCGGTGGCAATCAGCAAAAGATCGTGCTCGCGAAATGGGTACTAACGCAGCCGAAAATCCTGATCCTCGATTCGCCGACGGTTGGCGTCGATGTCGGCGCGAAAGCCAGTATTTATCAGCTGATCCAACAGATGGCAGAAGAGGGGATTTCCATCCTGCTGATTTCCGACGAAGTGCCGGAAGTCTATTTCAACTGCGATCGCGTGCTGCATTTCAGTGACGGCACGGTGGTCGGCGAATATCTGCCGGGCGCGATCACCCAGCAACAACTTGCGGAGGCGGTCAATGCTTAAGCTCAGCCGGTTACGCCCGTCCAGCAACGAAGGCTATTTAGCCTGGGTATTGCTAGTGGTGATCGTCACCTTTTCCTTACTCACCAACCAGTTTCTGACCTTGCAGAACTTGCTGGATCTGACCGAAAGCTACGCGGTCAGCGGCATCTTCGCCCTCGGCCTGTTTATGGTGCTGGTCACCGGCGGCATCGATATTTCGTTCGCCGCTGTGGCTTCTGTCGTGCAGTACCTCATCGCTACGCTGGCGATCCACTACGGCCTGAGCAGCCCGACCGGCAGCATTTTATTGGCGGTCGCCATCGGCACGGTGCTAGGGATGATCAACGCGATTCTGATCTACTGCCTGCGCATCGTGTCGATCATCGTCACCATCAGTATGCAATCACTGCTGTTTGGCATGCTGATGTGGCTGACCAACGGCACCAGTTTATACGACCTGCCGGACTGGCTGACGACGCCGATTCGCGTGCTGCCGTTCAGCGTCGGCGAGCAGCATTACCAGATTGGTTTGCCAGTGGTGGTCATGCTGGCGGTCGCCGGACTGAGCTGGGTCCTGCTCAACAAAACCCATCTCGGACGCCAGCTGTTTGCCGTCGGAGGTGATCAGGAATCCGCGCGACGTATCGGTATCCGCGTCGGGCTGCTGCATCTGTTTGCCTACGGATATCTCGGCGCGATGGCGGCGATTGGCGGGTTGGTGCAGGTGTATCGCGTCGGTGAAGTGGTGCCGAATGCGCTGGTCGGCGGCGAGCTGGATGTACTGGCGGCCGCGGTGCTCGGCGGCGCCAGTCTCAACGGTGGCAAAGGCAGCGTGGTCGGCACACTGATGGGCGTGTTCCTGATTGGCGTGATGAAAAACGGCCTCAACCTGATCGGTGTTTCCAGTTACTTCATGAACATTGTCATCGGTGCGGTGATCGTCGTAGCCATTACCGTCACCCATTATAAGAAACGCAAAGAAACCGAAGTCGGCTTCGCCTGAGGAAAACCGCTATGTTCGAGAAAAGTAAAAATATCAGTTTTAAAGCCAAAACAGATAATCGGCAGCGGTTGAAAATTGATAACACCACGTTCGGATTATCGCTGTTATTGCTGGTGGTGATTACCGGCTTCAGCCTGGCGATGCCGGGGCGTTTCTTCAATGATTCTACCTTTATGAGCGTGGCCTTCCAGTTGCCGGAGTTGGGTTTGCTTACGCTGGCGATGTTTATTCCCATTCTCAGCGGCGGACTGAACTTGTGCATTATCGCTACCGCTAACCTGACCAGTCTGCTGATGGCGTGGGTATTTCTCACCTGTCTGCCACCCGATGCCGGAATGGTGATGCAAGCGGTCTGGCTGACACTGGCGCTGGTCGGCGCAATGATCCTGGCGCTGGTAATTGGCATGCTGACCGGTGCGCTGGTGGCATATGTCGGCGCGCATCCGATTCTGGTGACTCTGGCAACCATGACCATGGTGAACGGAGTCGGCATTTACCTTTCGCGCGGCGCGGCTATCAGCGGTATGCCGGATATCGTGCGCTTTATCGGTGCGGAAACCCTGCTCGGTGTGCCCGTCCCGCTGATTATCTTCTTGCTGACTGCGGTCCTGGTCGCGGTGTTTTTAGAACGCACCCGTCTCGGTAAATACGTCTACATGAGCGGCAGCAACATCAACGCTACTCATTTCAGCGGTGTCAATACGCACCGCGTACTGATCGCCATCTACGTGATTTCCAGCATGCTATGCGTGATTGCCGGGCTGATTATGATGGCGCGCTTCAACTCGGCACGCATGGGTTACGGTGATTCGTATCTGCTGCTGACGGTTCTTGCCATCATTCTCGGCGGTACCGATCCGAACGGTGGTTTCGGTAAAGTGGCAGGCGTGGTGCTCTCGCTGATTGTCCTTCAAGTGATTTCCACCGGCCTGAACCTGATGAACGTCAGCCCGCATTTCAGCCTGGCGATGTGGGGTGCGGTATTGATTGTGGTACTGGCGGTGAAATTCTTCCGCAGCCGTTATCTGCAAAAAAGGGCGGGGAGAATGAGCGCCGCCAAAGCGCGTGCGGCTCAATCTTAATTTGAAAATTGCTTCTGACTTAGGAAAACATCATGGAATACAAAATTTCTCCGTCGCTGATGTGCATGAGCCTGATCGACATTAAACAGCAACTCGAAGTGTTGAACCGCCGCGCGGACATGCTGCACATCGACATCATGGACGGCCATTACGTTAAAAATATTACGCTGTCGCCGTTCTTTATCGAGCAGATCCGTCCGTACACACCGCTTGTTCTGGACGTGCATATGATGGTGGAAAATCCGGCGGACTTTATCGAGCCGATTGCCAAAGCCGGTGCTGATTTTATCTGCCCTCACGCCGAAACCATTAACCGCGACGCGTTTCGCATCATTAATCAGATCCGCTCGCTGGGGAAAAAAGTCGGCGTAGTGCTCAACCCTGCGACGCCGGTGGAGTACATCCAGCACTATATTCATCTGCTGGATAAAATTACCGTGATGACCGTGGACCCGGGCTATGCCGGTCAGCCGTTCATTCCTGAAATGCTTGGGAAAATCGCTCAGCTGCGAGACCTCAAACAGCAAAAAGGCTACCGTTATCTGATCGAAATCGACGGCTCCTGCAACCTGCGTACCTATCAGGATCTGATGGGGGCTGGCGCGGAAGTATTGATCGTCGGCAGTTCCGGCCTGTTCACGCTGGACAGCGATCTGGATGTTGCCTGGGACAAAATGCTCGATCAGATGCGTCAGGCGCGTCACGCAGCCTGAGGGCAGGAGAGCCGTATGCCGCACTTTCTTGGAGTCGATGTTGGGGGCACCAATACCCGTTTAATGCTGATGGACAGCCAGCGCAATTTTCGCGGCTATCACAAAACCCCGACCCAAAGTTGGGCGGGACAGTCTGATCCGTTACAGGGGCTGAAAAACCTGATCACGGCATATTTGCAGGAGCAAGATCCGCATCATCAGGTGTCGCAGGTGATGCTCGGAATGCCGGGCATACTTTCGCGTGACCGCCAGATCGTATTGTCGCTGCCGTTTATCCCCGCGCTGGATAACCAGCCGGTGGCGGCACTGCTTTCAGCACGTTTGCATCTACCGGTAGCGATGGATAAAGACGTTAACCATCTGATGTGGTGGGATTTAACGCAGCAGAGTGCGCTGCCGGATATCGCCGTCGGGCTTTATCTTGGCACCGGGATGGGCAACAGTTTGTGGATCAACGGCGATTTTTACCACGGCGCGCACGGCGGTGCGGGCGAGATCGGGCACATTCCTCTGGCGGGAAATCCGCTGCTCTGTCCGTGCGGTAAAGCCGGCTGCGTCGAGACGGTGACTTCGGGTAACTGGCTGACCGGCTGGGCGCGGCAACACGCGCCACAGACGCCGTTCGCCGAACTGTTTGTACATCATGCCGGGCACGTCGATTTAATCGAATTTGTAGCACGACTGGCGCGCACCGTGGCCAGCGAAATGAACATTCTTGATCCCGAGTATTTAGTGTTGGGCGGCGGCGTGCTGGCGATGGAGAACTTCCCGCTGGCCGAACTCGAACAGCAGTTACGCAGCCATTTACGCAGTCCGTTTCCGGCTGCCAGCCTGACAATCCATTTCAGCGCCGTCACCGACGAGACCGGGTGTCGTGGCGCGTGTTTAGCCGCACAGCGCATTTTTCCGCCGCAGCCAGCCTTGGCCGGCGGAACATTTTCCTTCAGGAGAGAGGCATGAACAAAGGCAAGGTGTGCGTATTTGGTTCTTTCAACCTCGATATTGTCGCAGGCATGGCTCGTTTCCCCCAACCGGGAGAATCCCTGATTGCCCGCAACAGCATGATGGGGGCGGGCGGCAAAGGAGCGAACCAGGCCGTAGCTGCGCTGCGAGCTGGTGCGCGAGTGCATTACATCGGCAAAGTCGGCCGCGATGATTTCGGCATGTTTGCCCGCCGGCACCTCGAGAGCGCTGGTTTTGATGCCGTCACATTGTTTTCCACCAGTGAATGCCCTACTGGCAATGCGTTGATTTATGTCGCCGGGGCCGAGGCTGAAAACATGATTGCGGTAGATCCCGGCGCGAACCTGACGGTTACCGACGAAGAAGTCGAACAGTGCCGTCCTGCGGTGGCGGCAGCAGATATCCTGCTGACCCAGTTGGAAAATAACCTGCCGGCAATCGAAAAACTGATCGCTATTGCGAAAGATAATGGAACCTACATTATTCTCAATCCTGCACCGTACCAGCCGGTTTCCGATCGTTTACTGAAACAGGTAGATTTGCTTACGCCAAACGCCACCGAATGCACGCTGCTAAGTGGTATTGAAGTCCATGACATTCCCTCCGCCCAGCGTGCTGCTCATGTGCTGCATGCCAAAGGAATTCAGGCGCTGATAATTACCCTCGGCACTCGGGGTTCGCTGCTTTCGGTGAAGGGGGAAACGCAACTGATCGCCGCCTGCCCGGCCGCGCCGGTCGATACCACCGGCGCAGGTGACGCCTTCAACGGTGCACTGGCCTCACAGCTTGCTGCTGGCCTCACCCTTTCAGAGGCCGCGCAGTTTGCCTCCGCCTATGCGTCCATATGCGTCGAACGCGCAGGCGCAGCAGCTTCAATGCCGAACTATGAAGAGGCTAAGGAAAGAATGGGGAGAAGGTAGTTTAACGCCTTCTCGCAGAGGGTTTCAGTCAGCTTTGCCTTATACTTTCTGCTCACAACGAGGGAAGGCTGGAATATTATCGTGGCAAGAAGTTGCTGCTTTTGTTGTTTGTAAAAAGGGCATTTTCACTAGCCATTCTGAGCTAATGCGAAGGTACGACTGATAAATGTCCGGCGTAAGTTCCGTATGATTATCTGATGGCGCAGCGCTTATTGGGCCTACAGCTTATGTAATTCACAATATCAGAATGCCTGAAAGCAAAACGCCCGCTTAAGTTTCCTTAAGCGGGCGTCTTTAATTTGGCTCCTCTGACTGGACTCGAACCAGTG
>OJTZ01000336.1_pt1 | contig 12743 bp, 20 predicted proteins | sample 1601481 | NCBI WGS metagenome assembly OJTZ01 (sample SAMN04436660, study PRJEB24849) | human gut metagenome | biome: human gut; feature: NICU; material: stool | host: Homo sapiens | place: USA: Saint Louis, MO | collected 2010-05-08
GCATCTGATGATAAAGGCTCGAATTTGGAGGCCGTTTGCTCCTGGTAGATAGCGAGCTTGTTGAATTCGAAGATCCGCCCAAGAGTGGCTTTCGCCTTCTTGACCATATTTTTCGCGTCTTCAAAAACAATTCGCGCCTGGTCACGAGTGGTTGCAGCGGAATAAACCTCCGCCCCGCCCTCGCCGTCTGCGCCAGCCATATAAAGCCCCACGCCAGAGCAAAGCGTTGATTTGGCATTTTTACGGGCCACCTCAACATCTGCTGTACGAAAACGCCGAACCATCACCGGCCGACCGCTGCCGTCATTACGCAGGACGGTTTCCCCCGTCTCTTCGTTCACCAGCGGGATAACAAAACCAAAAATATTAATAAGGATGAAAACATGCCAGTCCATCAGCTCAATAGGCTGCCCTGCCAGTGCGCCTTTTACGTGAGGTACAAAATTATAGAAATTCAGAATGTGCTGCGCGCGCGGTTCACTGAAGAAAATACCGCGCTCTTCGCCGTGTGCCAGATCGTCAAGAAAACGCTGACAGGCAAGGCGCACATACTCACAGGCAATAATTTCCCCCGCCACCACCCTCTCGGCGTAGCGGATGCCTTCTGCAACCTTAGCCATTAATCCCTCGCTTTCATAAACTCGGCCAGCGGGTCAACCGCATCAGGACCTTTTGCATTCACTTTCGTGCGGCTGGCTGGCGTCATGCCGAACTCACCAAGCATGGCGCGCAGACGTTTCCAGGCATCAGCTTTCATGATGGCTGCGGGGTGAGCCTTGATCAGCACATCCCCGTTCTGCGTTTCGGTCCGGTAGGTGTAGCCCTCAACTTCAAGCGTGTCGCAGTGATGCCGGTATTCGGTATAAGCCTCAACCAGCAGCTCAAGGGCTCTGGCGTCCAGCTGAGACATCACACCGATAGCATCAAGCTCGTCGGCCATCCGTTTAAACCAGTATTTCCCCTGCTTGTCGAAATGCTTCGGCGTTGGGGGTACCCCTGAAGGGGGTTTTGGTTCGTTCTCATTGATCGGGCGTTTAGATGGGTTACCCCTCACCAAACGTAGATGGGTCGGGGTTTTCGGTGGTCCAGACATAATCGAAAACTCCTATTAATCATCGAATGGGGGACCCCATAAAAAAGTTTTCTAACCTGCGGCGATGTGAAAAGAGGTTAGGCGGCGGTCCTTTAGGGTGATTTCCCTGAGGTTTTTACCCGCCCTCCCCCAGACCGCGCAAATGAGAGCAGATATCATTTAACCGACTCATGCACGATTTTCGCCAGTTTCCGGCTCGGGGGACCACTGTTACCAATGCGAGGGCTGAACACCATACTGATGTCCCAGCCTGCCTTCAGTCGATACTCAATGGAGTTTCTCGAAATACCCAGGTAATCCGCCCATTCGTTAAGACACATCGTCTTGCCGTGAGCGGTATATCTGCGGTCGGAGTTCTCTCGCATTGTCTTTCTCATCTTGTCTACGCCTCGCTTCTGATTGCATACAGGGCAACTTGGCACAAGATTGTCAGGCTCGTTATTGGTCTTACAGTCATCGAGGTGGTCGATGTGAAGGGTGTCCCAGCCAACGGTTTTTGCACACCAGTGACAACGGAACGGTCCAGCCCCATGTTTGTCGTAATAGACTTTCCGGTGCTCGTAAACACGAGGACTCCCACATGCCAAAGGATGATCGGGCGCATACACCAGCAGATATCCGCCAGTGTGCTCCAGCTTGCCATCCTTTCTTGTGCTGAGCTTCTCTGTCGTTCCATGACGCCGGACGCGCATGTAATGCTTTTCACAGTAGTGGCTGTTACGGGATCGTACCGATAATTCGCATCCATCCACAATGCAGGCAGCATGGGCGTGCGGAAGCCCTGAACCATATTTCGATTCAGTCATCTTCACCTCGTTACTTAATTTCTGTTCAGGCGTTCGCGTGCTGTCTTGGCTTTATGGCAGCCGCGGCAAATTGATTCCAGATTAGAGAGATCGTCAGTACCGCCGTGAGCTTTCGGCTTGATGTGGTCCACCGTCTCAGCGGGTGTATACCTTCCATTTCGCAGGCATTCCTGACAAAGGTGCTTATCTCTGTCGAGAACGATTGGGCGCAGCCTGTCCCACTTGCTGCCATAACCTCGCTGATGCCTGCTCTGCCCTCGCTGATGCTGCTGCCAGCCTTCATTGCGGTGATGTTCGCAATATCCAGAGCGGTCGGTTGTAGTCCCGGAGCAGCCACGCTTACGACAGGCGCGGGGGATGGCCGCTGGCATTAGCACTTACCATAGAGCAGACCGCCAGGCTTCAGTGCGTTGCGAATAGCATTGCTCACTGCGTCATTCACTGCCTGTTGCAGGCCAGCGGTTGACGCTGCCTTGGCAGCTATCGCAGTCTGAAGGGATGTGAACAGATCGCTTTCACGTACAGCCTTGAGAACCAGTTCTTGCATCTCGTCGGTTAGTCGCGCCTTGGTGGCTGTGCCTGTCGCTGAAGCAATTGAACTGATTGGTTCAGCGGTGGCATTATTGCCATCAGCGGGATTAGCTCCATCATGACTAATTGCCCCAGGGAAACCACCAAAAGCCAGACCACCATTGAAGGCCGTCTCTTCATTATTGCTGGCTGATTGAGCGGCTTCATGGACCTTAAAGCGATCGGCCAGAAACTCAACCTTGCTATGCTCACCTTCAACACCGAGGGTCATGCCAGCTTCGTGCGGCTTGCCTTTGCCGGCGACGTTTAATTTAACGCTATTGCCATTAGACAATACGGCATCGTCGATCTTCGCATCGGTAACGAACACCTCGCCGTTATTAATAATCAGCACCCCGCTCTTTTCGAAAGACCAGCCATCTTTCAGGACTTTGAATGCATCGCTGTTACGGATTTTGTCGTCCAGCTCATCAATAGTTTTTTGTACGTCTGAAGTGTCCAGCTCAACGCCAATGGTGATTGCGCTGCAATACTGCTTATCAACCGGCTTACCAAAGCGGGTGTCTGCCAGGTGCTTAATGGCATACTCCTGCCCTTCAGCGGTCAGGAAGGTGAAATAGTTTTCCTTTTGATACTCCGTCGCGGTATGGCGTGTTTCAGCGAATCCCAGTTCCCGAAGCTCAGCAGCGCCAGATTTAGCTGGCAGGTCACCAGACTGAAGCGCGCCACGGAAAAACAGCGAATAAAGAACATCCGTCGCAGCGCCGGACAACGTAATGATTTTCTGACCCATGATTTATTTCCTTTTAGACGTGAGCCTGTCGCACGGCAAATCCGCCGAAAGTTAACGGTTTGCCCAGGCTCACAGCTGAAAGACTTTCTTCGATGTGCGCGTGCGATACGCAGATGTGTTTTTACCTGGAGCCTTCGTATGCGGTGTTCGTCAGCTCATCTGACAGTTCGCTAATGGAGTAAGCGATAGCCATCTTCTGTTCCCTGTTGAACGAAGACCATAGATGACGCAAAGATTCGCTAAGATGATATTGCCAGTGCCCGTCACCGCTTAGATCTTCCCAGCCATCAGGCAGAAGACAGAGCCCACGACCATAAAGCTCCTCTTCCGGGGTACGGGGGGGGCGAGCGGCTGCCGTATTTACTGGGCCATCACCCCAATTGCCGACAACTATTTTCCCGCCACCAGCCATATTGACTGTCATCCCAACCTCACTGATTTCAATTGTTCCGCCCATGGCTTACCTCTCTGTATACTGGTGTAGAGTGCTCATCTGCCCACGAGCACTGGCACAATCAACAAAGGAATGATTTATGAATAAGAAAATTTTCAATGAAATGGTTCTGCTTAATGAACAAACATGGGAAAGGCTATCTTCGATAATGCAAAGCGAAGACGACATAGGTGTCGTCTTGCGCCTTCACCTGGTAACCGAGAAAATTATTGAAGCGTGGTGCTGTGCTGCATCAAACAACGTTAATTTTTTTGATGGTTTCGGCGAAAACTTAACTATGTCATACGCGGCAAAACTCAAGCTCGCTACAAATTTTGGTTTGAATGAGTTTTCCTACCAGGAGCTTAAAGTCGTAAACAAAATCAGAAATGCACGCTCACATCAAATTGATAGTTCAGAAATTACCAATGAAGAGATAAATAAATTAATCACACTCATAAGCAAGGGCGATCAAAGAGAGCTAATTGAAAACCCCAAATTTGGCATCCTGATTGGTGACAAAGGAATACATCTCAATGACGAAGGGATTTCAAATCGTGAAAAGTTCATTGCCTCTATAGCTGCGGTAATTCTCAGGATTGCCAAGCAAGTTAACGACGGCGATAAATTTATAAAATTACTCTAACCGTCCATTTTACAGCAGGCATTCATTGAGTGCCTGCTGTAATGCTTTATAAGTCAGCGTCCCTTCGGCCAACTGATAAAAAACGTAAAACCGATGAATGCGAAAAACAGTCCAGCAGCTCCAGCAATAAGGATTAGAGCCCAAACAAGGATAGTTCCGATGGTTGCAATCACCTGGACCTCGCTTGCTTTGGATTCTGGCAGCTAGCCTGCCACGCTTTGTTATGCGCCAGGATGTCGCGCTTCGTCTGGCGGTCAAGAACATCAATGTCGTGATCAGTAAGGTAGATTGGCTTTATCCAGTCACAGGCTGTATCAACCACCACCGGGACGCTTCCACGTGTCCCGCAGCTCGCGATCAACAACGTCGCCAGACATATGGTTAACAGTCTGCTGTACATTGCTGGCCTCTTTCGTTGCTTCTACCCGGCGTTCGGCTGCTGCGACCGTTGCCGCTGCGTTATCTTCGGTGCGCTGCTGGTCGGCTTTAGCCTCTGCTTTACTGCTGCCGCGGATATGGCCCAGACCAAAAGCGCCGGCAATAGCGGAAATAACCAGTGCGGCCAGCCCGATTATCGTTTCGATCCCCACATTCACCTCACACCAGAATTGATTTCGCCAGGTTAAACAGCGCGCGACGTTTATCCAGCCCGTTACGGCCGCCATTGATAAGCAGCGTGACGCGCTCCACATCGCCTGAATGGAGCAGGCATCCGTGCGAGACGTAGAACCATGCGGCAGAGCGCGCGGCGTATTCATCCTTTTCAAGCAGCTCCGGATGAGTAACAAGGTCCAGTTTCAACGCCTGGCCACAACTGCGATAGTTGCTCAGGCCGGTAATCTGTTTCAGCCCACGACCGCGATATTTCCAGCCATCACCAGCGACCTGATTGCCAAGGTGTTCTTTTCCCCACTCACCACCGTATACCAGATTGGCGATCGCTTTCTGGTTTGCCGGTTGCGTTGCCGTTCTGCCAAGTGCGGCGGCCTGCTGTTGCGTGATGCGGTGGCTGCCGAACGTAGGTACCAGGTTTTCTGCCGCGTAATTCAGGTTCTCCACCAGCCGGGTAAATCTGGTGCTTTCATGCCCCATCTGGGCAATGAACATGGCCTGATCAAGCGGTGCGGTAATGCCGTATTCCTTCATAGCGGCGTCGATATGCGGAAACCAGCGCGCAGCTAACCCGGCGCTGATACCAGCCGCCCTCTGAAATTGTGTTTGGTTCATTAGTGCCTCAGTGCATCAACCAGGCGCGCTACGTTTCCCCGAGCCCAGAGAACGGCGGCGCATATAAGGACGTTGACCAGCACCACAAACCAGTGTGATTCATGGTACAGGCCGAACAGGTAACGGAAAGGGATACTGGCGTACACCAGCACCGTGAAATAAGCCATCAACGATATCAGTGGACGATGTCTCGCCCCTCCACGCTGGTAGAACATGAGGGCAAGAACGATCACCCCGCAGATGATGGCATTCGCCATTGCACTCGGATCACTTGTTACCATTGCTGGTCCCTCCTCCACGTAAACGAGAGAGAATTCCAAACAGGCTACCCAAATCCTGGCTGTTGACGAACGTCAGCAGCTTAATCGCAATAGCGGCTACGATTACCGCGCCCAGCGCATCAAGTGGCCTGTCGCTATACCCCGTCCATTTGGAGAAGTAAGAGCCAAGAAGTGGAGCGCCAATAACGCCGAAGATGAATGAGGTGATGAAGTAGCCCACCAGCTTAAGGCGGCTGATATTAACCGCCGTAGCGACATAGAACACTGCACCAGCGAATGCGCCAAACACCACACCATAATCAATGCCGGTTGCCAGGCCGAACATGCTGGCCCCCATCAGACCACCAGCCGCTACCGTAGTGCCAGAAACAGGATCGGACATTTAGCCCCCTCTTATTGCCGTGAGTCCTCTCAGAACGAGGGGAAACAAAAAAGGCCACCCGGAGGCAGCCCTTAAAATAAAAAACCCGCAGCAGTGGCGGGTTTATGTTTTGATTTGTTGCTCAGTACGCTTTACTGTCCCGAGCCTACCACAATTTAAGCACTTTCCTGCTCACTCTGCAACTTAAATCTGTCACCATTTGTGCCGAACGCGTCACAAAGTGGTGCGTAAAGGATCGATTCTGCAAGACTGACCCATGTATCAATGCGACGACGGCATGTAATAAGGGTCCAGTCGGGGTGTTTTGAATTAAGCTCTTTAGCCATCTGGAGTTTGCTTTTACGCAGACGATGACGATCAACAATCACGCCATACAGCCCACGGTATTCTTCGTTCATTAGCACTGCGGCAATAACGCCGTCAATCTTTAGCCCATCCTCGTCTGAGCAGAACGCCAGGCCAGTTTTGTTTTTACTGTCGAGAATTTCACGAAGGTATGCTTCCAGCTCGGGTTTAGTGATGCCGGATTTCTTCATGCGGCGCAGCGCATCGTTGATGGCGGATTTGGTTATTTTCCCGGATGCCAGCAGCTGGTTGAACATGTTTCCGCCCGAGCCACCACCGATATAAGACCAGCGGCCCCACATGCGGAGCTTTCCCTGTACCCAGATACTTTCGAGAGTGCGAAGGCGAACCAACTCGCCGGATTTGCCAACTTCTGAAGGATTGATCATTTGCGTCTCCACTTACGCCAGTACGCCGATTGCCAGCGCACGATCTAAAACCCGAAACAGCAGCGCTAACTGGTCGCCGTATTTCGCTTCAAATGCCACAGGGCTAGCGTGCAACTTGTCGTGATGCTCTCTGCACAGAGGTATCACAAACAGGTCGTGCGCCTTAGTACCCATTCCACCCTGCCCGTGGCCTATCAGGTGGTGGGGATCGTCTGCCGGGTTGTTACAGCACATGCACTGCTGCGACTTTACCCAGCGGGTGTACTTCTCGTTTTTCCAGCGGCTCCGTTTAAATATTTTCATAAAGGATTCCGGGCTATCCGGATCGACCTTCAACGTCACTATCTTTTTGGCTTTCTCCTGCAGCAGCTCTGCCGCCGGTACCGATGGCATGATATCGCTTTCGCGCATTACAGACTGGATGGTTTCTGGCTCAATCCTTAAAGCTTTTGCCGCCAGCTTTTCCGGAATAACATCTGCCAGCCCGTTCCTGACCATCCACCAGCAGAACTCCGGAAGTGTCAGCACATGGTCTTCACTGAAGCCAAGCTGACCGCTTACGGTTGCCAGTAGCCAGGATACCAGGTTTTCACGCGCAATTCCTGCGAGTCTTTCAGTGGTTTGATCACGCAGATTGTTATCACAACCCCAGCACAAACGTACGCTACCGGGAGCGTGGCGCATCACTGTAAAATCACGGGAATGCCATTCTTCGTGTGGCCACTGGCATTCATACTTTCGCTCCAGCCAGGCATCCAGACCGTTCAGACCGCCGGCACGCTGAATGACCCGCTCGTTCTCAAAAACAACCTGCATACTGTCATCATGTGTCAGTGGCTGATATGACTCAGGAAGAAGGCCAGACGGTAGATGCTGTATTGCGTCCGATGGCTTTTCAATTACCACCCTGCCCTGACGGAATAGCCAGAGCAAATCAGTCCCGGGGCGAAAGATAACCACCCCGGCCATAGGCGCGATTTCAGGTGTAAGTAGTGCCCTCACGTCATTTGCCCCTTAGCGGTGTGTTCAGCCCAAAGACCACCAATCCACTTGACCCCTTTCGCCGTGAAGCGGGCCTGGCTGAACGCATAATTCGAAGCATTGGTTGTACCTGTCTTAACTTCGAAGCGGCCAGACTCAATATGCTGATGATATGGGGTAAGAACACCGCTCAGGCGGTACATGATGTGATGATCCAGCAGGAACAGCCGGAACTCTGGCTCTTTGGCATTAAGCAACTTCGCAACCTGTCGAAAAGTCATTGACCCGGTTGCCGTGACGTACCGATCGACAAACTCTGCTTTAGGTGCGGCAATCGCCAGCTCTTCGCTCAGGCGCTGCTTTTGCTCAGCCAGGTCAGCCGCTAACCTGAGGGCTTCAGGCAACGATTGCGGTACCACCATTCCCCCGCTGCTTTCCAGCTCCTGCCAGCGGTCCACAAGACGGGCCGTGAACTCTGGCGAGAGCTGGGCGACGATCACGTAACTGTCTCGCTTGTTAACTTCGTAGTAGTGGTAAACCTGCCCGTTCTGGGGATGGGTGTACTGCATTGCAGCATACCCCCCAATAACTCCGCTGTTCATGAGCCGCTCAATGGTCACGCATACATTGCTGTGGCGAGAATCCACTAGCTTGGCAATTTCACGACTGGACATCGTTATTTGCTGCGCCATAGCAGCTGCATGATGGGTCTGACACATTACGGTTACGTTCATCTGGTTCATGCTCTTCTCCACTTATCAGGCGGCTGCACCCGCCAAAGGTTCATGCGTGGTGATCGTGATTTCTACCCGACCGCCTGCTACCTGCGGCCCCCACTCCACCAGCATGCGTTTAATCTGACTGTCATCCTCCCAGACACCAGCATGAGTCAGCGCGTCGAACAGCGCTTTGTTGTAGTTGTCGATATCACGACGACGGGCATCTGGCGGGAAGAGAATGATCTCAACTGACGCCGGTACGGTGGAAGGTTTAGGCAGGCGGCGGAGTTGTTCAATAATGGCCGCACATGCCGCGCTCTGGTATGCCCTGCCCTTTGCACTGATGAGGTGACGGCCTTTCAGTGGTCCCTTGTTCGGGGCTCGCCAGTAGGTGTTTACGCTCGGTGGGAACGGGAGAACAAGTTTCATAACGTCACTCCCTGCTTTTTCAGCCATTCCACAGCGTTATCTCTGGCATTTTCTCCACCGGATAGCAGCTCTTTAATGATCGTTACAGGTTCTGCATCCCATTCCGTTTTGACGACGGTAATGCCTCTGGCAGCGCCAGGAGCAATTGAGATGTACCCCTTTTTCTTAAGTGCCTTCACATGCTCGGCAGCAGCATTAGGTGATGCACAGCCAATTAAACCAGCAAGCTCCAGAATCGTCGGCGGGAATCCGGTTCTATCCTTGTAGAGCACGATTGCATCCAGAACTTCACTTTGACGGGGCGTTAAATGGTTCATGAGTCCACTCCATAGCGCCCGTTAAGGCGTCCAATGACACTGACGAATTTGATGAAGGAAATGCCGAGCGGTTTTACCTTCGCATAATGCTTGCTGAGCAAGGGCCTGCTGACACTGTCGAATTTTGGCCGTGGTTTGGCGTTCATCGCTGATTTGATCGCTTGACTGCAGCGCTTTGCCTCTGCATGAATGGCGTTCTCGACGGACTGGTTCATGCCACCCCCATATAGGCTCGGATGAATTCAGCCGCAGCCTCTGCGTTTATTGCGTTGCCGTAACCCTTAAGTCTGCCAGTGCGGTTGCGTCCAGCCATTGCTCGTAATGAGGACTTGCCGTGTCCCAGACTTTCGGCAAACCTTGCAACCAACGGGAATGTGCCGGGTTCAACTGGACGCCATTTGCCATCTCGACATAAGAGCCAGTCCGCATCACGCCAAAAACCGTTAACCTCAAGGGCCCGCAAATCCCCGCAAAGTCCTGAAGCCTTTGTTGCGCCTTCGAGCCGTCCGGTCGCCACATGCTCATCGCACGATCCACCGAGGGGCTGCGGTCGTTGTTCGATGCGGTCGGCGTTGGCCATCCCGTCAACAAAACCGAGCCAGGAAGTTTCAGGCAAACGTTCGGCGTTCCGTCTGAACTCTTCCCGCTGTAGCAATGGGTTGATCCGGTCGCATCGTTGGCCACCGGCGTCTGCCATCCTGTCAATCGCGCAGCTCCGGAGACGTGTTGCAGACCCCGTTTCGTCTCTGGCTGTGGATTCGTATTCGCTACTGGAGTTGGCCACCCAGTAAGCCCGCTCTCTGATGTGCGGCGCACCGATGCCCGCTGCCGCAAACGGCACAATCCCGAAGGCGTATCCCATTCCTTCCAGGTCTGCCTGTACAAGGTCGAACCATGCGTTTGCGTTACCAGCTGCAACCTGTTCGCCAAAGACATGCTGAGGTCTGCACTCGCTGATGAGATGGAAGAAGGCTGGCCAAAGGTGCCGCTCGTCAGCAAACCCATCTCCTTTGCCTGCCGCGCTGAAAGGCTGGCACGGGCATGAGCCAGTCCAGACTGGTTTATCATCAGGCCATCCGGCGAGGCGGAGGGAATGAGACCAGACGCCAATTCCGGCGAAGAAATGGCACTGCGTGAATCCTCGCAGGTCGTCAGGTGTAACATCTTCAATGCTCCTTTCATCAACTTCGCCTGGTGCGATGTGACCGCCGGCGATCAGGTTACGCAGCCATTGCGCAGAGAACGGGTCAATTTCGTTGTAGTAGGCTGAAGGGCTCATGATTTAGCCCCTCTGAAACCATCAGGGATCTTGCTGTAATCTGTGCTCTGGAAACTGGATTTGAAAATGCCATCTTCACGGGCCCATTCGCCGTTGATGCGTGCAGGCCTGCCTGCGTTTGACCAGTTCCTAGCAGATTTCAGGTAGCCGGGAAATTTGTTCGGCTGGAAAAGGGTTTGTGGGCGCAGGTAGGCCGCCATTGTTAAATCGTCGCTCCACTTGGCGTTGCAGTAGTCCACCACCAGCGACAGCTCTTCAACGGTGAAGCCCTCCCCGATTCGGGCGCGAATGTTTTGCAGCGAGGTTGTTGAAACCTGATAACGCGAACTGGTCACCTGGTTCAGATGGGTTAAAACCTGTTTAGCCTGATCGGTGATCAACACATCACGGTCTGGTTGCGGCGCAACCGGACAAATAGGTTTATTAGTCTGCTTGTTTAACTCTGTATTAAAGTCTGTATAGAGATAGGATTCCGTACTTTCGCGGCTCCCAAGATTCCTGTTATTCGCGGATTGAGAAACGCAGCTTCGCGGTTTTGATTCCGCATCTTCACGTTTTCCATTTCGTACTTTTGCGGAATCGTTATTTTCTGGAAAGATTAATGAGATTAGAGCATCGCCGTCGATGCGATAATGCTTGGTTGGCGTGCCATTGACCTTTCGAGAACACGTCTCGATCACGCCAGGCAGATACTTGTTTACCAACTTTTTAACCAGCCGCTCTGTCTGGTCTTCAGTTAATTCGCCCGCCTCAGCTCCAAGCTCCTTGTGAGTTTTATAGAACCAGCCGTCTTCATCCCCAAATGCTGACCAGAATACGAGGTTATTAAGAACTGCTGCCAGCGCATGAGCCTGCTGGTCTTCTTTAAAGAACAGCAGGTACGGCCTGGGAAGAACAATGACGTTCTTCTGGCCTGACATTGACTGGACGATGTCAAAGATTCTGCTCATGGTCGTCCTTTAACTCTGTAAATTTACGCTGGAATTGCTCAAGAGGGCTGAAGCACTCATGATCGTACCCTTCGCGGAGGTATATAACGCGTCGAGTCTCGGGCTCCCATCTGATGACGCGCACCGGGACGCCATAGTGATCTCTGAAACGCCGGTTAAGTTCTCGCATAGCGCTCTCCCCTTCCGACGCCAGACACCCACAATCGCCATAGCCCTGCTGTGGTTACATGGAACCCAGCGGCCTGATACCATCCGCTCATACCGAAACGACGAGGTTCCAACAACGGGAATACCACGGAGTTGCGGGAGACGGTTGTTTACCGTTACACTGTTCATGCGTTAGTTTCTCCACTGATACGACACGCCAAGGGGCCCGGAGCTGCACACTCGCGGGCCTCACCCATTTCTGGGAGGCAATAAACACGGGAAATAAGGTTCAGGAACGTCATGAGAGTTACCCTGAACTGATATGCAATATCGTTAAGACTTTGCCACTCGCTCCGGTCAACTACGCCATCTTCAATGTAATGACGGTAAGCATTGACCAGCTCACCAAGTCTCCCCACCAGCTCGGCCAGTTTCAGGCCAATCTCTTCGTTTTCATCATCAGGCACGGCGCCGGGAACGTGAATTCCGTTATCAGTTTCACGAGAGAACGCGTCAGCGATGTAACTTACGCCAGCAGCTCTCTGAAGCACCATTGCCCAGCCCATTGGAAAGATCTGGTCGCCACCAGCACGAAGGCGGTTAAAGAGTGAATTCTGGGTTTCGTCCAGAATCTCCGCCGCTTCAGCGTATCCGCCTGGCAAAGCGGCAATCGTCTTCCTGATTGCGCTCACCAGCCAGGCGGGCTGCTTCTCAACTTTCCATTCAGGTTCTATACCCACGGTTAACCCCTTATCTCTGTGGTTACTGCTTGACTTTAGAATTGTTAATCTTGCTGTAGAGAGAAGCGTCGTATTTCAATTTCCCGTTCGTAATTCTTTCAATGTAAAGGGCCTGTTTTTCTGGGATTACTTCCCCCCATTGACATACGGCACTGTGAGTTACCCCTAAGGCAACTGCGGTTTTAGAAATGCCGCCGTAGTAATCGACGACTGTCCCTTTATGCATGGTTTGAATCCTCATTAGTTAGCATTCTT
>OJTZ01000339.1_pt1 | contig 12658 bp, 13 predicted proteins | sample 1601481 | NCBI WGS metagenome assembly OJTZ01 (sample SAMN04436660, study PRJEB24849) | human gut metagenome | biome: human gut; feature: NICU; material: stool | host: Homo sapiens | place: USA: Saint Louis, MO | collected 2010-05-08
TGAAATGACTGAGTCAGCCGAGAAGAATTTCCCCGCTTATTCGCACCTTCCTTAGGGGGATGTGCAGGGAGCGATGTTGCAGAGTTGAATAAAAAAGTCAGCGATGTGAGCTACGGCTTGCTCTCACTGGGAAAAAAAACCGACTCAAATGAGGGGGGCGGGCTTCCAACGTTGTCCAAAAACTCACCGGTAGTGGATAAGAAAAACGCCCGAGAATTTGACGTTCCGGTTGATGTGGATACGGTAGCGGCAAGGGTAAAACGGTATTACAATTTTACCTCCAGTGATGAGGTCAATAGATTAAACAATAGTAGTAATAGCAATCGTTGGGTTGCCGCCTCAATTACGGATGGTGCCTATGCTTGGGACGCGCAACCTGGGGCCTACTACAAGATGGGCAAGGATTGGGGCGCTGATGAGGGGATTGAAGACAATATCCTGATTGAGCTTGAGAAAAATGGTGCGGGGAGTCGTATGTACATTTCGTTCCGTTCCAGTGAGGCCTCACATGTCACCGAGGCTTATACAGGCAAGTTGTTTGCCGAAGTCAAACAGGTCGCTGAAGGTAAAGTACGCTAACGGCGTCTGCATCATGTGATGGTCCGGCTGGGCCATCTTCGAATTTTTATTCACCTGTCATTTTAGTGCTATGCCCCTGTGGGTAGGGTGTTGTGCATTCTGAATCTGACGGGCTCACTTTCATGGATAATGGAATGAAACTATTTCTGTGTGAAAAACCCAGTCAGGGACGGGATATTGCCGCTGTGCTGGGCGCAACGGAGAAGAAGAGCGGTTATTTGTCAGGTGCGGGGGTGACGGTGACCTGGGGGTTTGGGCATCTGTTGGAGCAAGCCAGCCCTGATATGTACGGCGAGCAGTTTGGCAAACCCTGGCGTACCGAGGTGTTGCCGGTGTTACCCACACAATGGCAAATGCAGATCAAACCCGAATCCAAAGTGCAGTTTGAGGTGATCCGAAAGTTGTTACTCAAGGCGGATTGTGTGGTGATTGCGACGGATGCCGACCGTGAAGGTGAAGTGATTGCCCGTGAAATCCTTGATTATTGCGGCTATCAGGGCAACGTCGAACGGTTGTGGCTCTCGGCGCTCGATGAAGCCAGTGTTCGGGCCGCACTGGCCGCGATAAAACCAGGGCATGAAACGTATCCTTATTACCTGGCGGGTCTTGGCCGCTCTCGCGCAGATTGGCAAATCGGCATGAATTTGACCCGTCTTTACACGGTCAAAGCCCGTGATAGCGGCTACGGCAATGTGCTTTCAGTTGGACGGGTACAGACGCCGACGCTCAATCTGATTGTTGAGCGCGATCGGCACATCGCGAGTTTTGTGCCAAAGCCCTTTTTTGTGGTCACGCTTGCGCTGACGTCCAGCGGTCAATCTTTTCAGGCGCAGTGGGTGCCCGCAGCAACCTACTGTGATGATGAAAAGCGCTGTATTCAGCAAGGGGTTGCACAGCAGGTTGTCCAGCTCTGCCAGCAAAAGGGTGTTGCCTCGGTCACAGAGATAGAGACCAAACGCGAAACCGTCTCGGCCCCGCTCCCGTTTGATCTGGGTACGCTACAGCAGCAGTGCTCAAAGCGTTGGGGATTGGGTGCTCAGCAGGTACTGGATATTGCCCAGGCTCTGTATGAAACACATAAAGCGACGACCTACCCACGTACAGACTGCGGGTTTCTGCCGACCTCGATGTTGTCGGAAGTGCCTGCCGTTTTTTCTGCTCTGGTCAAAAGTGACCCGGCGCTCTCGACGGTTCTGGCACGGTTGCAGCCAGGGTATGTCTCCCGTACCTGGAACGATAAGAAGATCACCGCCCACCACGGTATTATCCCCACAAAACAACCTTGCGAACTCGGTATAATGAGTGAGGTAGAGCGTCAGGTCTACCAATTGATCCGGCAGCACTATCTGGCGCAGTTTCTGCCAGTTTATGAACAGGATGCGACCCGAGTGTCATTGCTCTGTGGCGGTCAACTGTTTAAAACCCGTGGTAATGTGGTGGTGGTGCCCGGCTGGAAAGTCCTATTTGAGAAAGAACAGGAGTATGAGGGCGATGAGGCGCAAGGCGATACCGACAACATGCAGCTTCCAGCCCTGCAGCAGGGCGCGCAGTGTCAGGTGACCGGGGCGGCCATGAAGCCCCAGCAGACCAAGCCGCCTGAGCATTATACGGAAGGCACCTTGGTTGCGGCGATGAAAAACGCCGCGCAGTTTGTGACTGATCCCCGCCTGAAAAAAATCCTGAAAGAGAACGCAGGATTGGGGACGGAGGCGACGCGGGCCGGGGTCATTGAAACCCTGCTGACTCGCGGTTTTATCGTAAAAAAGGGGAAATCTCTGCGTGCTGCCGTAGTTGCCGGTGAACTGATGGATGTGTTGCCGATGCCGTTGAAAGATCCCGGCATGACCGCCTTGTGGGAGCAGGCGCTGGATGATATCGCCGAAGGAAAGATGTCCCTGGATGACTTTATGGCAAAGCAGTCAGCCTGGACAGCGCAGTTGGTCGAAAAAGGGCGTCAGCAGGCGATAAATATCACGGTTCCACCCTCACCGCCGTGTCCGACGTGTGGGGGTGTGACCTTGCAGCGGTCGGGGAAATCAGGGAGTTTTTGGGGATGCCTGCGTTATCCTGACTGTACCGGGATAGTGAATCCCCCTCAGCGGAACAAGCGTCGGGGCTTCCCCAAAAAGAAAGCGCGTTGAGGTAAAATTAATAATCCATTGCACTCGGTGCACGGAGTTTGCTATTTTGCCGAGGCTTCTGAAGCACCCCGTGATTACTGCGGTCACCAGTAATATGCATCATTCTTTTTACCTGGGGAATGGATGTATAAGACGCAAAGTCTCAGTGAAAAACGCGTCGGGTTCGAAGGCTCGGCCTCTGAGTTGATGGAATGCAGTCATACAACAGCCTGTGGTGCAGGCATGGCGGGAACGTATCGGGAAGATACGGTTCCCGTTTTTTTTATCAAATATTCCTAATGACATTTCGGCTGACAGTTTAGTGTTGACTTCTTTTTAGCCCGTTTGAATAATGACCAGGCTTACTCGTTGTCTCTGACAACAGCCAATGTCCTGGTGATTTGAGAAGGACGCCTTCGGGCAATCACAAGCCAAAGCGACCACAACCTGAGAGGACGCGCTTTAGAGCGGTAACCCCCCTGAACCTTTGAAAGCGGGGATCGCAGTTCACTGCGATGAAGGTGCACTTATCCAACTTAACAGACAGTCAGCGTCTTCACGTTGATACCCTGCGGGAAAATTCCCGTTGGGGACGTTTCTCCGCATACCGGTTTATTCCCAAGGAGAAACACCATGTCTCAAGCATCTCAATCTACTGCTACCCAAAATCAGGCCAGCTATTTTAATCTGCATGTTGATGGTCTGGGGTATCTCAGCAATATCCGTGAGATCACTACGGCCAACGGTTCATTCCTGACTGGCGTGATTAATGCCTTGCACGGATCGACTGAGAAACCGGACTACACGCGTTTCGATGTCACCATATCCGGCAAAGAAGCCAGTAGTCTCATCCGGCGCTGTCAGAAGTCTGTTGATGAAGAAAAAAAAGTGCTTTTAGGCTTTAAACTCAGCAATCTGACGGCAGATGTGTTTACCTTGACCAAAGGCGATCACGCAGGTGAATCCCGGCCTACGCTGAAAGCGCGACTGATAAAAATCAGTTGGATCAAGGTAGGGCAAGAAATGGTTTACAAAGCGGAAAAATCAACGCCAACACCAGGGGCTTCGGCCAGTACCGCACAACAACAGTACCCGGACAATGCGTTCTAGATTGTCGATGTAGCACCTCACTTTACGCCAGGGTTTTTCTCTGGCGTTTTTTTTATTTTCGGGAAATGAGTTGTTCGTTGAGGGTAACCGTGAAGATTCGCACAGTGAGCACGTCTTTTTGACTGCTTACTGAGGATGTTCATGAAATCATATTACGCTTTCCCTGCTTGTTTACTGGCCGCTGCGGTGCTGACCGGGTGTGTCCAACCGCAAAAAAACCTGCAACGCGATCCCCCCTCCCCAATTGCCGGTGTCCAGCTCTCGAGTAACGTACAGTCGGCTCGTCCCGATGCGTTTGCCGCGCCGCTGGAGGTGGTTCGCTATGACCGCTATCTGCTGGTCAGTACCTCCCCTTCCCAGGCACAACGCGCCCCGCTGGAGCAGGTGATCGATATTCGCATTCCAGCCTCCTTGTCGCCCACCGTGGCGGATGCGATGCGCTATGCGCTGCGCCAGTCTGGGTTCAGCTTGTGCAGTATCACGTCAGCCAATCGTGTGCTCTACAGCCAAGCCTTACCGGCAGTGCATCATCAGCTCGGCCCGATCCGCCTGAGTGACGCGTTGCAAATCCTGGCCGGACCGGCCTGGCAGCTAGAGGTGGATTCGGTGCAGCGTGTAGTTTGTCATTCGCTGCGTGATGGATTCCGTTTACCGCCAGAGCCGACCCCTGCGCCGATCGCCAGCAGTCACTTTCTACAGCCGCCTGCCATCAAGTCAGTGGCTCCCACCGTACAACCGCAACCCACTCCGGCTCCAGCCCGGCAAAGGATGCTGAAATGAGCGAAATAATGGAGGAGACCCTGCCCGCGCGTCCGGGCAAGGGGATGCGGTTGCTGCGTTATAGCGTCTTTATGCTCCTGGTACTTTCGGTGGTGGGTATTGGGGCAAAAGTGGTGAGCCAATCTGCCCAGATTGCCTCGCTACAAACGGCCCTGGGGCAAGTCCCCGGTCGGGATGCGGTCCAGCAAGAGCTGGACAAGCTGAACGGGCAGGTCATCAGCAATAGCGAGACGTTGAAAACGCTGTCGGCCTCCCTGGAGGAAGCCTTGGTTGCGCCCGTCGTGGATAAAACCGCGTTTGACCATCTGGCGCAGCAGGTGCGTATGCTTGAGACGAAGGTCAGCCTGCCGGTGTCGTCAGATGCGCAGGCGCTGCAGGGCGTTCATGCCACAATGGCACTTCTGCAGGCCCGTATTGACACCCTGGAACAACGGGCCGGTGCAGCACAAACCAAGCCAGCAACCTCTGCCGTCACTCCAGCGGCGACCACACCCAACGTCAAGACCCCCCCCACCCGGAGCGCCCGGTCTGTCGCTGCGCCTTTCCGTCTAACCAGCATTGAACGACGGGGAGGCACAGTGTTTGTCGCCGTGGCACCGCTGCAGGCGTTCAATCTGGCGGATATCCGACTGGTTGAAACCGGCGAAACCGTCCAGGGCTGGACACTGTTGTCAGCCGGGGTCAATCAGGCCCAGTTCAGCGTCGCAGGTCGGACGCAGACGCTGACCGTTCAATAAAGGAGGTTCAGGATGAAATTGACATCAATCGCGCTGGTATTGGGCCTGGGTATGGCCCCGCTTTTCCCGGCAACCGCCGCACTGCAAACTGAGCAATCCCAGCAGGGAAACACCGCCAGTGTCAGTACCACCCTGCAGGCGCTGGAAGAAGCTCAGTCGAAAAAAAGTGCGCAGGAATGGGGGCTGACCACCGAGGAATGGCAACGCTATCAGCAGTTGAGCAAAGGGCGTCGGGGGATTTTATCGCCGGGGTTAGATCCGATCACCACGCTGGGTATCGAAGCGCGGAGCGAGGAAGAGCGGCGTCACTACGCCGTCCTGTCCGTCAAGCAGGACTTTCAGCGGGTTGAGGCTGAGTTGGCATTCCAACGTGAAGTGAATGCCGCCTGGGTTCGTGTCTACCCCGGTATCCTGCCGGTGCAATCTGCCGGGGATGCCGGGCAAGGTAACGGGCGGCTGGCGTTGTTTGTTCGGGCTGACTGTGGGACGCCGTGTGAGACCAAAGTGGCGTCTCTGCTGGCTAGCCAACGCCTGTTGGATATCTACCTTGTCGGCAGTGAAGGGAAGGATGAAGCCGTGCGGGTATGGGCGAAGAAGCTGGCTATCCCCGTCGAGCGGGTGAAAGCGAAAACGCTGACGCTCAATCACGACCGGGGGCAGTGGATCAAGTTCGGTCAGGGACGTATGCCGGTGGTACTGCAACAGGGGACAAACGGATGGCAAGTTACCGCGTATTAAGTGCGCTGGCGCTTCTCTTGTGCAGCGCGGGCAGTCTGGCAACCGTGTCTTCTCAGCAGATCCCGTCAGGTTATTACCAGGTGGCGGTACAAGAGCGGGTGCCAGCCGAAGCCTTGTACAGCCTGGCGCTGACGGAATCGTCAAAGAAACTTCCCCACGGTATTCGCCCCTGGCCGTGGACCATTAATGTCGCCGGAAAAGGCTATCGTTATACGACCCGCCAAGAGGCTTATCAGGCGCTATTAGGGTTTATGCGCAGCCATTCGCTGAAACGTATCGATGTCGGGATTGCACAGGTGAACCTGGGCTGGAACGGGCATCACTTCCGCTCCACCTGGGAAGCCTTTGATCCGTATGTCAATCTGCATGTGGCAGCCCGTATTCTGCGGGCCTGCTACGACAACAAGCCGGGGAGCTGGATAACGGCAGCCGGGTGCTATCACCATCCGGCAGGCGGTCAGCCTGCACGGACCTATCAAGCCATAGTGAAACGACATTTGAATCGCCTGCAGCCGACAACCGGGGTACTGGCATCGAATGTTGTCATTGAACCTGCTGCAGGAGCGACGCCATGAATCTGAATCCACGTTTATTGCCCCGCCTGATCTGTGTGATGGTATTGGGTGTCGCCAGTTTTACCGTCCAGGCTGAACTCACTGTCGTCGCCGATTTGGGCGGTCAGCCAACAGCAACGTATTTTGAGGGCATCAATAATCAAGGCAAAGCCACGGCATCCCAGGCAGAGCCGTTGTCTGTTATTCCGCTTACCGTTTTGCCCATCAGTACCCCTGAGCTAACACCCGGCAAGGTGGAGGCCAGGGCACTGACTCTGCCGGGGATGCGCCCGATGTTTTTGATTGGTGATGATGACCTGTCTCGTCGTTGGCTGTCACTGCGTCGGGATGCTCTGGTGCAGTTAAACGCGGTGGGCCTGGTGGTTAACGTTGCCAGCGAGGGGGCGCTCAATGACCTGGAGAAACACGCGGATGGGCTGGAGTTGTTGCCGGTCTCGGGCAGTGATCTGGCGAAGCGGCTGGGGCTGACCCATTACCCGGTGTTGTTGACGGAAAAGGGATTGGAACAATGAGATCGGGTCTGATGCTGGAGAGTCTGGGACCTTTGGTCTGGTGGCTGCTTTTACTTAGCGTGCTGAGCTGGATAGCGTTACTGATTGGCGCGAAAGTCAGTCGCCACCGACGTTATCAGCGTCAGGCTCAACGTGTTCTGGCGCGTCTTCCCCAGTTGGCCGGTGACGGCCAACGTCTGAATTATCTGCGTAAAGTGAACCCCTATGTGTTTGAAGAATTGCTACTGACTGCATTCGAACGCCGGGGATATCGCATCAAACGCAACCGGCATTATAGCGGTGATGGCGGATTAGATGGGCAGGTGTGGAGTCATGGCAAACGTTACCTTATCCAGGCCAAACGCTATGCCCGCACCATCACACCGGCCCATGTGGCGGCATTTGGGGCGTTGGTCTGCCGCGAACGTTGCCGGGGGCTGTTTGTGCATACCGGGCGAACGGGTTTGAAATCCCGCGAGGCGCGGAAAGGTTTCCCCAATATCGAGTTTATCAGTGGTCAGCGGTTACTTGACCTTATCGACGGGCAACGACCCTGGCTACTGAATGAGGAATGAACAATGAGTGATCGTTATGTGATTGAGGCGATGTTGCGACCGGCTGTCGAGCTAAATACCGCAGTTGTTGCCGCCTGTGCCAGCTATATCTGTGTGACAGCGCCCTGGGCGGTGGCGTTGGCTCCTGTTGTCAGCTATGTCACTGCCGGTGGGTTTGCCGTGTTTGCGCTGAAACGGACCCGTGAAGGGTTCAGGGTGCTGCGCTATCGGCGCAATATCCGCCGTTTACCGCGTTATGTGATGACCAGCGCTGAGGTGCCAGTGAGTCACCAACGTTTGTTCCTGGGGCGCGGATTTTTATGGGAACAGAAACATACCCAGCGCCTGCTGGCGACATTGCGCCCCGAAGTGGAACGCTATGTGAATCCCCCGGCGCTGTACCAGGCGGCGCGTCGCTTTGAACAACGTTACGAATACCGTTACCCCACCTTGTGCAAATGGCTTTCCAGCCAGTCGGCGTTCAATCCGGTACGTCCACTGCCGGACGTCGGCGGTAAGCCCGCATTGCACGGTATTGAACCTGATGAGGTCAATGTGTCGCTGAGCCTGCTGGAGCGGGTGGGACATATGCTGGTTCTGGGCACGACCCGCGTCGGGAAGACCCGTCTGGCAGAGCTGCTGATCACCCAAGATATCCGGCGTGGCAATGTCACCATTGTCTTTGACCCAAAAGGGGATGCGGATCTGCTCAAGCGCATTTACGCCGAAGCCCACCGCGCCGGTCGCGCCAGCGAGCTGCAGGTGTTTCACCTGGGTTGGCCCGACATCAGTGCCCGCTACAACGCCGTGGGCCGTTTCAACCGTATTTCTGAGGTGGCTACCCGTGTGGCTGGACAATTGGAAGGCGGCGGTAACAATGCGGTGTTTCGGGAGTTTGCCTGGCGGTTTGTCAACATTATCGCCCGTGGCCTGGTTGCCCTGGGACAGCGGCCTGACTTTGGTCTGATCATGCGTTACGTTAATAACATCAGTGACCTCTATGAAAACTACGCCGAGTTTTACCTGTCGCAACATGCCCCGGCGTTGTGGCTGCAGATTGAGAGTCTGGTGCCCGTTCTCGATGAGCGTGATATTCCTCGGCATATGGAGGGGCGCTCGATGCGTATCGTGGCGATTGAGCACGTTTTGGGGAGTGATGAGGGAAAACGGGTGTATGACCCTATCCTGGATGGCCTGCGCTCGTCTGTTCGCTATGACCAGAAATACTATGACAAGATTGTTGCCAGCCTGTTGCCGTTGCTGGAGAAACTGACCTCCGGCAAGACGGCGCAACTCATCTCACCGGACTATACCGACCTGACCGATCCGCGCACGATTTTTGACTGGCAGCAGGTGATCCGTAAAAAGGGCATTGTCTATATCGGCCTGGATGCGTTGTCAGACCCGGAGGTGGCTGCAGCGGTGGGCAACAGCATGTTTGCCGACCTGGTGAGCGTGGCGGGGCATATTTATAAGTTTGGTATCAACGACGGTTTACCGGGTGATGACGGGAAGAAAACCCCGATCAGCCTGCATTGTGATGAATTCAACGAACTGATGGGTGACGAGTTTATCCCGCTTATCAACAAAGGGGGCGGTGCAGGTATCGAGGTGACAGCCTATACCCAAACCCTGCCGGACATCGAGGCACGGCTAGGGAGTGCTGCCAAGGCCGCTCAGGTGGTCGGTAACTTCAACAGCCTGGTGATGCTGCGCGTTCGGCATACCGAAACGGCAGAACTGATGACGAAACAAGTGCCTGAAGTCGAGGTGTATACCAAGACACTGGTGTCCGGGGTGACTGACATTTCTAACCCGGAAATGGGCAGTGATTTTACGTCTAATACTCAAGACAGGGTCAGCTCAGTGCGTACCCCACTGATCACCCCGGCCAATGTGATCAACCTGCCTAAAGGCCAGGCCTTTGCCTTGCTGGAAGGGGGGAAACTGTGGAAGATCCGTATGCCGTTGCCAGCGGCGGGGAATGATGCCTTGATGCCGGAAAGTCTGGCGAAAATCGCCGAGTATATGAAGAAAAATTACCGCACGGGCGATACCTGGTGGTCGGGAACGGCCTTGCCGGGAGACCGGGCACCCGAGATTGACAATAACGTGGTCTGAAGAAGGAAACTCAATGAAACAACAGTATCGTGTCAGTGTTGTGCTGGCATCCAGTCTGGGGCTGTCTGCAGAGGTGCCTCGCGATATCATGGCGGTGCTGAAAAACCAGCATTGTTCAACGCCGTTTGCCCCGGAGATAGTGGCAGCGTTAAGCAGATTAGGGTATGACGCCAGACGTGAGCAGGAGCCTTGCCCGGCTAATCAGGTGGGCATCTGGGTGACAATCAATGCCCAGCCCATGCTGCTGCAGTGTGAGCTGGAAGTCCTGGCGCTACATTAAGGAGAGGGGTATGGCACAAGCATCTTCTTCCCCGCAACCGGTTCAGCAGGCCCAGCCACCTAAACCGCATGGTGTGCTGATGACGGTATTGTGGGACATGCCCTGGCGGGTAGTCGGCATGTTACTGGTCTCCCTGTTGTTTAGCTTGATAGTGGAGTACATCGGGATTGCCTTCTTTTGGCCGGAACTGGGAGCCGAGCACAGCCGTGCGGTGATGGTGACGGAAAGCGGTTATTTCTCTGAAGGGTTTACCCGTAGTTTGTTGCTGTCTGCGCCGGTGACCACGGTGAGTACCTGGATAACCGTTGGCTACCAGTGGCTGTTTGTGAACAGTGGTTTTCTGGGGTGGCTCCAGTCAGCGCAGTCAAGTAACAGCGGTAATGCCCTGACGGATGGCCTCAATGTCAGTGGAGCCTGGTTGATACAGGTGGCGCGTGAATACCTGATGGCCTCGATGTATGTCACGCTGGTTTTCCTGATGCGTGTCACCATTCTGGTGTTGTCGGTGCCGCTGTTTGTTCTGGTGGCCCTGGTGGGAATCGTAGACGGGATGGTGAGGCGTGACCTACGTCGCTATGGTGCTGGGTATGAGTCGAGTTTTCTGTATCACCATGCCAAGCGGTTTGTGAAACCGGCAGTCTATATTCCCTGCATCCTCTATCTGTCCGCACCGTTCTCAGTGTATCCGAACCTGCTGTTGCTGCCTGCTGCGCTGCTGATGGGGCTGGCGATATCGGTGACGATGGGGTCATTCAAAAAGTATTTGTGATTGCTGATAAAGGTCTAATTCGACAGGATTATTGTACATCTTCGGTATAGGAAGTTGGGGAGGTATCCGTGGTAGTACTCGCCTGGCAAGAGCATGGGGCGCAACTTTAAATTTTTTCACTTCTTGATTTGCGCATTAAATTTATGTAAAAATCATGAAGTGCCCATAAATGAAGAGTAGTCACAATGAATATACCAAAGTGTAAGATAACAATTCAGGATGCTTCAGTAACGCGACTGTCTCAGATGGGTATCGATCCGGATGATGTTCATAACGCGATTACAAGTGCTCTTTATGAGCGTCGCCGAACGAGTAAGCTACATCCAGTGATTGATGGCGGTTTTAGATTTTGGAGTCAGTTCGTAGCTGCATTGCGCGGTGAGTTGATCGCAAAAGATCTTGGCTGGAGCTCTTCGCGACAAAATCGCATGGAGATGATTCACAACTCTAAATTAGGGATTAACCTGGTAGTTACTGCCGGAGATAAAGATACTGGGCAGTCGGAAGGATGGCCAAAAACAAAAAACGCAAAAGGCGAGGCTACCATGAGTATTGTGAGCAGCAACTCAGATACTCTTGAATTATTTCCAGTAGAACATCCGATGTTTTCTAATGATGGACTTGGATTAGAACCTCCTCAAGCAGTAGATACTACACAGACATACATCGTTCTTTATTACTATGATAGTGGAAATAAAGAGGTACGTTGCGAAATTTCATTTCCTGTTGGAATGAAAGTGGTCAATGGGTTTGCTCGGGTAAATACTTGGGGCGAGAGAATAATATTAAATTCTGTTCCGTTTGATGGTGGTGAAATTATTCAGGATGAAGATTTCATCGAAGAAATTGATATTGACGTTGTAAGAATATGAAAGAATTAGATTCCGAGAATAGAAAATTATTTAATCCTTCCAGGCTGCGTTTAGCTAGGATCAGGAGGAAGATGACCCTGAAAGAGTTAGCTGAGGCTACAGGGTTGTCTTCACGTATTATTATTGAGTATGAAAAGGAGTATTGTTTGTATGCTCCAACTGACGCAACCATTTCAGCCTATGTTAATGCGCTTAAGTACCCGGAATCTTTCTTTTTTGGCGATGATATTGAAAGCATAAACCCCAACACAGTTTCCTTCCGTTCACTTAGGAAAACTAAAGCAGCGGAGCAGCATGCTGCAATAGGTGTCGGTGGACTTGGTGTCATGGTTAGTAACTATTTTGATGAAAAATTCAAGTTACCTGCAGTTGATGTTCCAGATATGAGAGGGAGTGAGCCAGAGACAGCCGCTGAGTCTTTAAGAGAAGCATGGGGACTTGGGAAGAAAAGTATAGGAAATGTGATACATCTCCTTGAAAAACATGGGGCTAAAGTCTTTTTCCTTGCAGAGGACACCGCTGATATAGATGCCTTTTCTTTTTGGAAAGACGGTATTCCGTATGTGTTTCTGAATACAAAAAAGACAGGTGAAAGAAGTAGGTTTGACGCTGCACATGAATTGGGTCATTTGGTCTTGCATAGGCATGGAATACCTCAGGGACAGGATGTTGAGAAGGAAGCAGACTCCTTCGCATCGTGCTTCTTAATGCCTAAAGAAAATATACTAGCGGCAAAACTTGCATTTCCTACATTAGATAAAATAATTCAGCTTAAAGCTAATTGGCGTGTATCTGCTATGGCCTTGATCGTTCGAATGAGAAATGCAGGCGCATTAAGTGACTGGCAATATAATAGTTTGATGAGAGATGCCTCTGTAAAAGGTTATAGAACAGGAGAGCCTGGTGGGATTGAGCGGGAGCGTTCACTGATT
>OJTZ01000350.1_pt1 | contig 12291 bp, 8 predicted proteins | sample 1601481 | NCBI WGS metagenome assembly OJTZ01 (sample SAMN04436660, study PRJEB24849) | human gut metagenome | biome: human gut; feature: NICU; material: stool | host: Homo sapiens | place: USA: Saint Louis, MO | collected 2010-05-08
ATTAATTCGCATCACGAATATATAAGACAATGTTATATGAGTGATGATTTATATCAAGAAATTACGGATACAACGGCCAGATAAAAATTTAAACATTGATTGAGCGAACTACATCGCAACAGGAAAGGTAAATAACGGCGACAGACATAAAAAAAGCGCAACCGAAGTTGCGCTCTTATTGCGTTAACCACTTATCACTCAGGCACCGATTTTAGCCCAGGTGTCGCGCAAACCAACGGTGCGGTTAAACACCAGATGCTCTGCCGAGGAGTAACGATTATCGGCGCAGAAATAGCCCTCACGCTCGAACTGATAGGCTTTTTCCGGCTGTGCAGTTGCCAGGCTTGGCTCCACAAAGCCGTGCTTGATTACCAGCGACTCAGGGTTAATGGTGGCAAGGAAGTCCTCTGCCGCTGCCGGGTTTGGCACGTTGAACAGACGATCGTACACGCGAATTTCCGCCGGCAACGCGTGCTCGGCAGATACCCAGTGGATCACGCCTTTCACCTTACGGCCATCGGCAGGATCTTTGCTCAATGTATCCGGATCGTAGCTGCAGAAGATAGTGGTGATCTCGCCTTCTGCGTCTTTCTCCACGCGTTCCGCTTTGATCACGTAGGCATTACGCAAACGCACTTCTTTCCCCAGCACCAGACGCTTGTATTGCTTGTTGGCTTCTTCGCGGAAGTCAGCACGGTCAATATAAACCTCGCGGCTGAACGGCACTTCACGGCTGCCCATTTCCGGCTTGTTTGGGTGATTAGGCATTGTCACCATTTCCACGCCGGAAGTCATATTTTCAATGACAATCTTAACCGGATCCAGCACCGCCATCGCACGCGGTGCGTTGTCGTTCAGCTCTTCACGGATGCAAGCTTCGAGCGCCACCATTTCAACGTTGTTATCCTGCTTGGTCACGCCGATACGCTGGCAGAATTCGCGGATGGATGCGGCGGTATAGCCACGACGACGCAGGCCGGAAACGGTCGGCATACGCGGGTCATCCCAACCTTCAACGATTTTCTCGGTCACCAACTGGTTCAGCTTACGCTTAGACATGATGGCGTATTCGAGATTAAGGCGTGAGAATTCGTACTGACGCGGATGACAAGGGATGGTGATGTTGTCCAATACCCAGTCATACAGACGACGGTTGTCCTGGAATTCCAGCGTACACAGCGAATGGGTGATCCCTTCCAACGCATCGGAAATGCAGTGGGTGAAATCGTACATCGGGTAGATGCACCATTTGTTGCCGGTCTGGTGGTGTTCCGCGAACTTGATGCGGTACAGCACAGGATCGCGCATCACGATAAACGGTGACGCCATGTCGATCTTGGCACGCAGGCAGGCGCTACCTTCGGCAAATTCGCCGTTGCGCATTTTTTCGAACAGCGCCAGGTTTTCTTCCACGCTGCGACCGCGGTACGGGCTGTCTTTGCCCGGCGAGGTCAGGCTGCCGCGATATTCACGGATTTGCTCAGGCGACAGCTCGTCGACGTAGGCCAGCCCTTTGTTAATCAGCTCTACCGCATAGTGGTGCAGCTGATCGAAGTAATCTGAGGAGTAACGGACGTTGCCGCTCCACTCAAAGCCCAGCCACTCCACGTCGTGTTTGATCGACTCAACGAACTCGATATCTTCTTTTACCGGGTTGGTGTCATCGAAACGCAGGTTGCACTGGCCCTGGTAATCTTTGGCGATGCCAAAGTTCAGGCAAATGGATTTAGCATGGCCGATATGCAGATAACCATTCGGCTCCGGCGGGAAACGGGTATGTACCGACGTATGTTTCCCTGAAGCCAGATCTTCATCGACGATCTGACGGATAAAATTGGTTGGGCGGGCTTCAGCCTCACTCATTTCACTATTCCTCAATGCAAAGCGCTACACATAACCGCCTATGATCCAACAAGCCACGCCCGGAAACAACCGTTTGTTTCACGAAAAATGCGGGGCGTTGCACCACGACAGATCACCGCACCACATCGGGGCAGCTTTCGTCACCTATCGCCCATAAAAAAGCGGGAAGAGATTGCTCTCTTCCCGCCAAAGGTAGGGTGCGTTCCGTCATGACTCGTTAAACACCCCGGGTACTACTCAGGTAAATCGGTTTACTTTTGGATCTCGAACAGTTTGGTCTGGCCTGCGACCACAGAACCGGTCGCCAGCGCCGACAGACCGGCGTAATCGTCAGCGTTGCTGACCACTACCGGGCTTATCATCGAGCGTGCGTTGGCGTTCAGGAAGTCCAGATCCAGTTCAAGGATTGGCTGGCCGGCTTTCACCTCAGCGCCCTCTTCAACCAGACGCTTGAAGCCCTGACCGTTCAATGCCACGGTGTCGATACCCATGTGCACCACAATCTCCGCACCCTTGTCGGTTTCCAGGCAGAAGGCGTGGTTGGTGTTGAAGATTTTCACGATGGTGCCGTCAGCCGGCGCCACGACGGTTTTATCCGTTGGGCGAATCGCCAGACCGTCACCTACCGCTTTGCTGGCAAAGGCTTCATCAGGAACCTGATCCAGCGCCACTACTTCACCGGTGACCGGAGCCACCAGCGACTCGAAGGCCACTTTCACCGCATTAGGCACCGCCTGTGCTTTTACTGCGGTCACACCGGCTGCCGGTGCCACTTCTGCCGCAGGAACCGGACCGGCTGCAATAACCGCACGCATACCGTCGGCAATGGCTTCCGCTTTAGAACCCACGATGACCTGAACGGTTTGCTTGTTCAGTTTCACCACGCCGGAGGCACCCAGACGTTTGCAGCTTGCATCAAGCACTTTCGAAGAATCTTTCACGCTCAGACGCAGACGGGTGATGCAAGCATCAATGCCGCCGATGGCACCGATATAGCTGCGAGACAGCGCGCGCAAGCCTTCGTCGGTATTGCTGTTGGCTTCCGGTGCAACGATATCGTCAGACGCATCTTCACGACCCGGAGTTTTCAAGTTGAATGCACGGATAATGATGGAGAACAGTACGAAGTACACCGCGAAGGCGACCAGACCCATCACGACCAGCATCCAGACGTTTTTACTGGCGGCCGGCAGGTTGTACATCAACACATAGTCGATGGCGCCTGCAGAGAAGGAGAAGCCAGCGTGAATGCCCAGCAGGGTGGCTACAAACAGGCTGATACCGGTCAAAATGGCATGGACCAGATACAGCAGCGGAGCCAGGAACATGAACAGGAATTCAAGCGGCTCGGTCACACCGGTCAGGAACGCGGTCAGTGCCACAGACAGCAACATACCGCCAACCATTGGGCGACGCTCTTTCGGCGCAGCGAAATACATGGCCAGTGCCGCACCCGGCAAACCGAACATCATGATTGGGAAGAAGCCGGACATGAACATCCCGGCAGTGCCGTCGCCCGCGTAGAAGCGGTTGATGTCACCGTGGAAGATGGTGCCCGCGGCATTGGTGAATTCACCAATCTGGAACCAGGCGATGGTGTTCAATACCTGATGCAAGCCGGTTGGGATCAGCAGACGGTTAACGAAACCGAAGATGCCGGAACCCACAGCGCCCATGGACACAATCCATTCACCGCCGGCGTGGATGGCATTCTGAACCGGTGGCCAGATATAACCAAAGATCGCCGCAAGGATTAAACAGAAAAAGCCGGTTGCGATAGGAACGAAGCGTTTACCGCCGAAGAAGGAAAGGAACTCAGGCAGTTTGATGCCGGACCAGCGGTTATAAACCGCCCCGCCCACCAGACCGGTAATAATACCGGCCAGCACGCCCATATTGATCGCCGGGTTGATGGTGACCATCGCTTTGGTCAGGATGAAGTAACCTACCGCACCCGCCAGTGCCGCTGAACCAGCATTGTCTTTCGACCAGGTTGCTGCCACACCGATAGCGAAGATCAACGCCAAATTATCAAAGATTGATCCACCGGCCTGTGCGATGAACGAAATATTGAGTAAGTCGGGCTGGCCGAAGCGGAGCAAAAGCGCCGCCACGGGCAGTACTGCGATTGGCAGTTGCAACGACCTGCCCAATCTTTGGAAAAAGCCGAGTATGTTCACCTTAATATTCCCCCTAATGCCCTTTTATGGGCTTTATCATATTTTACGCTAGCGCCATCACACACTGCGATTAACTCTGGACGAACGACAACAAAGTGGAGTGTAAAAAAATTATTTCGTATCGCAAATTAAAACCTCCTTTTTTGTGATTTATATCACCAAAAAGCAGTCTTAAGCTGCCACATTGCTAGCCATCACACAAAACTTATTTTATCATTAAAAAAATCATCGAACCTGACGCATCACGTGAGAATCATAAACCTGGGTTAGGCTTAAGACTCTCGTTCAGGCACGAACCAGTATAGCTTTAGTTTACTTACCCCAAGAGGTGTTAGATGAGACTTATCCCACTGAAAGATACTGCACAAGTCGGCAAATGGGCCGCACGCCATATCGTCCAGCGCATCAACGCATTCAAGCCTACTGCGGAGCGTCCGTTTGTGCTCGGCCTGCCAACCGGCGGTACTCCGCTGGAAGCGTACAAACATCTGATTGCGATGCACAAAGCAGGTGAAGTAAGCTTTAAGCATGTGGTGACTTTCAACATGGATGAATACGTTGGCCTGCCGCAGGAACACCCGGAAAGCTATCATACCTTCATGTACCGTAATTTCTTTGATCACGTTGATATCCCACGCGAAAATATCAACCTGCTGAATGGTAATGCACCGGACGTTGACGCCGAGTGCCGCCAGTACGAAGCGAAAATCAAATCCTACGGCAAGATCAACCTGTTCATGGGTGGCGTTGGCATCGACGGTCATATCGCGTTTAACGAGCCGGCTTCATCTCTGGCCTCGCGCACTCGCATCAAAACCCTGACCGAAGATACCCGCATCGCCAACTCCCGCTTCTTTGGCGGCGACGTTAGCCTGGTACCGAAGTTTGCACTGACCGTGGGCGTGGGCACGCTGCTCGACGCTGAGGAAGTGATGATTCTGGTGACCGGCCACGCCAAGGCTCAGGCGCTGGAAGCCGCTGTGGAAGGCAACATCAACCACATGTGGACCATCAGTTGCCTGCAGTTGCATGCCAAAGCCGTTGTGGTGTGCGATGAGCCATCCACCATGGAGCTGAAAGTCAAAACCGTTAAGTATTTCCGCGAATTAGAAGCGGAAAGCGTGAAGAGTCTTTAATTCCTGCAGGGGGCTACGATGTTCGCTTTAACCCACGGCCGTATTTTTACCGGCCACGACGTACTTGACGACCATGCAGTGGTAATCGCTGATGGGCTGATTGAACGAGTTTGCCCGCTGGCTGAACTGCCGGCCGGCATTGAAACGCGCGATCTGGGTGGCGCTATCCTGGCCCCCGGTTTGATCGACGTGCAGCTTAACGGCTGTGGCGGCGTGCAATTTAACGATTCGCTGGACGCCATTTCGGAAGAGACGCTGGAAATTATGCAGCGTGCCAACGAAAAATCCGGCTGCACCAGCTATCTGCCGACGCTGATCACCAGCAGCGACGAATTTATGAAGCACAGCATCGAAGTGATGCGCGCTTATCTGAAAAAACACCAGAATCAGGCGTTGGGTCTGCACCTTGAAGGGCCGTACCTTAGCCCGTTGAAAAAAGGCACCCATAACCCGGCGTTTATCCGCAAGCCAACCAGCGAGATGATCGACTACCTGTGCGCGAATGCCGATGTGATCACCAAGGTGACGCTGGCGCCGGAAATGGTAGAGCCACACTTTATCAAGCAACTGACCGACGCTGGCATCGTGGTGTCCGCCGGTCACTCGAATGCGACTTACGAACAGGCCCGCACCGGTTTTGCTGCCGGCATCACTTTCGCCACGCACCTGTATAACGCCATGCCGTATATCACCGGGCGCGAACCGGGGCTGATGGGGGCAATTTTCGACACGCCTGAAGTCTACACCGGCATTATCGCCGACGGCCATCACGTGGCCTGGGCGAGTATCCGTAACGCCAAGCGCATGAAAGGTGATAAATTGGTGCTGGTCACCGACGCCACCGCCCCGGCGGGTGCCGATATTGACCAATTTATTTTTGCCGGTAAAACAATATACTATCGCGATGGGTTGTGCGTGGACGAGAACGGCACCCTGAGCGGCTCTGCGCTGACCATGATTGACGCGTTGAAAAACAGCGTTGAACACGTTGGCATCGCGTTGGATGAAGCGCTGCGTATGGCGACACTCTATCCGGCGCGTGCTATCGGCGTGGACGATCGTTTAGGCACGATCGAAGCCGGTAAGGTGGCAAACCTGACCGCGTTTAGCCGCGACTTTAGCATCACCAAGACGCTCGTTAACGGTAACGAGGTTTAATTTCATGAACAGCGAGTAAAATTATTGATGAGTACTGGCGGACAGGCACAGATAGGGAACGTTGACTTAGTCAAACAACTCAACGGCGCGGCAGTTTACCGCCTGATCGACCAACAGGGTCCGATCTCGCGCATTCAAATAGCCGAACTGAGCCAGCTAGCGCCCGCCAGCGTCACTAAAATTACTCGCCAGCTGTTGGAGCGCGGGCTGATCAAAGAAGTCGATCAGCAAGCCTCCACCGGCGGCCGCCGCGCCATTTCCATTGTCTCCGAAACCCGGCATTTCCACACCGTGGCCGTTCGCCTCGGGCGTCACGATGCCACCATCACCCTGTACGACATGAGCGGAAAATCGCTCGGTGAAGAGCACTATCCGCTGCCGGAAAGGACCCAGGAAACACTGGAAAATGCGTTGTTCACCGCCATTGCGCAATTTATCGAAGACTACCAGCGCAAGCTGCGCGAACTGATCGCCATCGCGGTGATCCTGCCAGGCCTGGTTGACCCGGCGCTCGGTGTGGTGCGCTATATGCCGCACATCAGCGTCAGCAACTGGCCGCTGGTAGACAACCTGCAGCAACGTTTTAACGTCACCAGCTTTGTCGGCCATGACATCCGCAGCCTGGCTTTGGCCGAGCACTATTTTGGCGCCACACGCGACTGCGAAGACTCCATTCTGGTGCGTCTGCACCGCGGCACCGGTGCCGGCATTATCGTCAACGGTCAGATTTTCCTGGGTAATAACGGCAACGTCGGCGAAATCGGCCATATTCAAATCGACCCGCTGGGCGAACGCTGCCACTGCGGCAACTTCGGCTGTCTGGAAACCGTCGCTGCCAATGCCGCGATTGAACACCGCGTACGCCAGTTACTGACTCAGGGCTACCCGAGCAAGCTGACACTCGACGACTGCAGCATCTCCGCCATCTGCAAGGCCGCCAACCGCGGCGATCTGCTGGCCAGCGAAGTGATCGAACACGTCGGCCGCTACCTCGGCAAAGCCGTGGCCATTGCCATTAACCTGTTTAATCCGCAGAAAGTGGTAATCGCCGGTGAAATTACCGAGGCGGAAAAAGTGCTGCTGCCGGCAATCCAAAGCTGCATCAATACTCAGGTGCTGAAGGACTTCCGCAAGAACCTGCCGGTGGTCACCTCCGAACTCAATCATCGCTCGGCGATCGGGGCTTTCGCCCTGGCCAAGCGAGCAATGCTCAACGGCGTGCTATTGCAGCGATTGCTGGAAAGCTGATCCGCCGCCTAAGGCAGGTGTGTTATCTTCGCGTTTTGCCTGCCGCCAATCATGAGAAACAGCAACAATGACAATCAAAAACGTTATATGTGATATCGACGGCGTGCTGCTGCATGACAACACGCCAGTTCCCGGCGCCGATCTTTTCCTGGCGCGGATTCAGGAACAGGGCATGCCGCTGGTGGTGCTGACCAACTACCCATCGCAGACGGCGCAGGATCTGGCGAACCGCTTCTCCGCCGCCGGGCTTGAAGTCCCGGAAAGCGCGTTTTATACCTCCGCCATGGCCACCGCCGATTTCCTGCGCCGTCAGGAAGGCAAAAAGGCCTACGTGGTGGGCGAAGGCGCGCTGATCCATGAATTGTATAAAGCCGGTTTCACCATTACCGACATCAACCCGGACTTCGTGATTGTCGGGGAAACCCGCTCCTACAACTGGGACATGATGCATAAGGCCGCCTACTTCGTGAATAACGGTGCGCGCTTTATCGCGACCAACCCGGATACTCACGGCCATGGCTTTGTGCCTGCCTGCGGCGCGCTGTGCGCCCCGATCGAGAAAATCACCGGCCGCAAGCCATTCTACGTCGGCAAACCCAGCCCGTGGATCATCCGCGCCGCGCTCAACAAAATGCAGGCGCATTCGGAAGAAACGGTGATCGTCGGCGACAACCTGCGCACCGATATCCTGGCGGGCTTCCAGGCCGGTCTGGAAACCGTGCTGGTGTTGTCCGGCGTCTCGACGTTGAACGACGTGGAAACCATGCCGTTCCGCCCGAGCTACATCTTCCCTTCCGTTGCCGATATCAATATTTTCTAATCGCTGAGGTGGCCATCGCGGCCACCCTTATTTTCGCGCCAATTTGAATTTAATTTATTATTGTCGCGAAAAGGTTTCACCCCGCCCTCGTTAAAAATCCGCACTATGTATTTACGCCCCGCCAATAATCCCTATTGACGGCGTGTGGAATTAATCTTACCTAAAATAACGAGGTTACTATGAGCTCCGATAACATTATCAATGCACACGTTGCAGATGACGCAGCCGCCATGCCGGATATGTCGAATAAAAAAATCATGATGGGTTTTTGGCACAACTGGGCCGCCGGCGCCAGTGACGGTTATCAACAGGGCCAATTCGCCAATATGAACCTGACCGACATCCCGGCCGAATATAACGTAGTGGCCGTAGCCTTTATGAAGGGCGTGGGTATCCCAACCTTCAAGCCTTACAACCTGTCCGATGCCGAGTTCCGTCGCCAGGTCGGCGTTCTGAACAGTCAGGGCCGCGCGGTACTGATTTCTCTGGGCGGCGCCGACGCGCATATCGAATTGAAAACCGGCGACGAAGACAAACTGAGCAATGAAATTATCCGTCTGGTGGAAACCTACGGTTTTGACGGTCTGGATATCGATCTGGAACAGGCGGCTATCGGTGCAGCCAATAATAAAACCGTTTTGCCTGCCGCACTGAAAAAAGTAAAAGCGCATTATGCCGCCGAAGGTAAAAACTTTATTGTCAGCATGGCGCCAGAATTCCCTTATTTGCGGACTAATGGGACTTACCTGGATTATATTACCGCTCTCGAAGGGTTTTATGACTTTATTGCACCGCAATATTATAACCAGGGCGGTGACGGTATTTGGGTCGATGAAGCCAATGGCGGCAAAGGCGCCTGGATCACCCAGAATAACGACGCGATGAAAGAAGACTTTCTGTATTACCTGACCGAAAGCCTGGTTACCGGCACCCGCGGCTACACCAAAATCCCGGCATCCAAATTTGTGATCGGTTTACCTACCAACAATGATGCCGCCGCCACCGGTTATGTGGTCGACAAACAGGCGGTCTATAACGCTTTCGCGCGCCTTGACGCCAAAAGCTTGTCGATCAAGGGCCTGATGACCTGGTCGGTGAACTGGGACAATGGCAAGAGTAAGGCTGGCGTGGCCTATAACTGGGAATTCAAAACTCGTTATGCCGCGCTTATTCAGGGAGGAGTCACCCCGCCGCCGGGAAAGCCTGAAGCGCCTACCGCGCTGAACGCCAGTGCGATTACCGCAACGTCGCTGACGTTGAACTGGGCTGCGGCAAGCAGCGTCAAACCGATTAGCCATTATACGGTTTACCGTAACGGCAGCGCCATTGGCCAAACCGGTGGCCTGTCGCTGCAAGACAGCGGCCTGACGGCTGCCACACAGTACAGCTATTTTATCACCGCCACCGACAACCAAGGCAATACGTCGCTGCCAAGCAGTGCGCTGGCAGTTAAAACCTCGGACGGCGGTACGCCTCCCGATCCGGGCGTGGCCGAGTGGCAGAACAACCACAGCTATAAAGCCGGGGACGTGGTGACGTATAAAGGCAAGAAATACACCTGCCTGCAGGCGCACACCTCCAATGCGGGATGGACGCCGGATGCGGCCTTCACCCTGTGGCAGTTGATCGCCTGATAGTCGGCAATGAGTTGCCGGTAAAATTACCCGGCAACTCATCCATTGATTGAAAAAATGAATATTCATCAATTTTTATATCATTTAACTGAACATCCGCTAATTTTCGACCTCCCCCAAACAACTATTTTTCGGCGCAGCGCTAAAACGCTTGCATCCCCTGCCGGTTTTGACGCATTTTCATAAACACAACGCAGCAAAACCGCGCCATCGCTGATGCAGCGGCCATGCTGCCTATAACAGCAAATACAACATCACAGTCTATGCCCAAAATAATTCGAGTTGCTTGTAGGCGGCAACTGAGCGAAGCCCCAGGAGCTTACTCAAGGGGTGAGTGAAGGCAGCCAACACCCAAGCCACTTGAAGTATGACAGGTATAAAAAAGTCGTTAGGAGAGTCGGTATATGTGTTCTATTTTCGGTGTGCTCGATCTGAAGTCCGATCCCGTTGAATTGCGTAAGAAAGCGCTGGAGCTGTCCCGTCTGATGCGCCACCGCGGCCCGGATTGGTCCGGTGTTTACGCCAGCGATAAAGCCATCCTGGTGCATGAGCGCCTGTCGATTGTCGACGTCAACAATGGCGCCCAACCGCTGTACAACGCTGCGCACACCCACGTTCTGGCCGTTAACGGCGAGATCTACAACCATCAGGCGCTGCGCCAGCAGTTTAGCGATCGCTACCAATTCCAGACCGGCTCCGACTGTGAAGTGATTCTGGCGCTGTACCAGGAGAAAGGCCCTGACTTCCTCGACGAACTGCAAGGGATGTTCGCCTTCGCGCTGTACGATTCAGAGAAAGACGCTTACCTGATTGGCCGCGACCATCTGGGCATTATCCCGCTGTACATGGGCCATGACGAATTCGGCAACCTGTATGTCGCCTCTGAAATGAAAGCGCTGGTGCCAGTTTGCCGCACCATTAAAGAATTCCCGGCGGGCAGCTACCTGTGGAGCCAGGACGGCGAGATCCGCGAATATTATCAACGTGACTGGTTCGATTACGACAACGTTAAAGACAATGTGACCGACGCCAATGCCCTGCGCAACGCGCTGGAAGACTCGGTGAAAAGCCACCTGATGTCCGACGTACCCTATGGCGTCCTGCTGTCCGGCGGCCTGGATTCTTCGGTGATCTCCGCCATTACCAAAAAGTACGCGGCACGCCGTGTCGAAGATCAAGAGCGCAGCGAAGCCTGGTGGCCACAGCTGCACTCCTTCGCCGTGGGTCTGGAGGGTTCACCGGATCTGCGCGCCGCGCAGGAAGTGGCAAACCACCTGGGCACCGTGCACCATGAGATCCACTTCACCGTACAGGAAGGTCTGGACGCCATTCGCGACGTGATTTATCACATCGAAACCTATGACGTTACCACCATTCGCGCTTCCACCCCGATGTACCTGATGTCACGCAAGATCAAGGCGATGGGCATCAAGATGGTGCTGTCTGGCGAAGGCGCGGACGAAGTGTTCGGCGGCTACCTGTACTTCCATAAAGCGCCGGATGCCCGTGAGTTCCACGACGAAACCGTACGTAAACTGTTAGCACTGCATATGTTTGACTGCGCGCGCGCCAACAAAGCGATGTCCGCCTGGGGTGTGGAAGCCCGTGTGCCCTTCCTGGATAAAAAATTCCTCGACGTGGCTATGCGCATCAACCCCAAGGACAAAATGTGCGGCAATGGCAAAATGGAAAAACATATCCTGCGCGAATGTTTTGAATCCTATCTGCCGGCCAGCGTCGCCTGGCGCCAGAAAGAGCAGTTCTCCGACGGCGTGGGTTACAGCTGGATTGACACGCTGAAAGAGGTCGCTGCCAAGCAGATCAGCGATCAACAGCTCGAAACCGCACGTTTCCGTTTCCCGTACAACACGCCGAGCTCCAAAGAAGGCTACCTGTATCGCGAAATTTTCGAAGAGCTGTTCCCGCTGCCAAGCGCGGCAGAATGCGTGCCTGGCGGCCCGTCAGTGGCCTGTTCCTCAGCCAAAGCCATCGAATGGGACGAGTCATTCAAGAAAATGGACGATCCTTCTGGTCGTGCAGTCGGCGTTCACCAGTCCGCCTACAAATAATCACGCCGGGTTTTCTCCCCAAGGCGGGCCTCCGGGCCCGCCTTTTTGCTGATGTTTTCAACCATTAATTGCCTGAACTGATGCTTTTATCGCCATACTGTTCACAACCCAGACAAACGACACATCCAGCCGCTTTTTCGGGAAAAAACTTGTTGACGCAAAACGGCCATATACGCATAATGC
>OJTZ01000353.1_pt1 | contig 12207 bp, 10 predicted proteins | sample 1601481 | NCBI WGS metagenome assembly OJTZ01 (sample SAMN04436660, study PRJEB24849) | human gut metagenome | biome: human gut; feature: NICU; material: stool | host: Homo sapiens | place: USA: Saint Louis, MO | collected 2010-05-08
CACCTGCATTAAAAGCGCCCCCTTAAGCGGGCAGGCGGGGCGGGGAGAGCATTGCGCGCAATTGGCTATACCTTGCGTCATTGAGAATAGAATTCATATACTCTAAATACCCGCCATAGTTACCTTTGAACTTATTGACTATACGTTACACCATCAAAGAAGTTGTTCATTATATATTCTTCAATCATGCTTGCACCGATTAACCCGGATAATCCGAAAACATAGTTTAAAGTTTTAAGGTGGTCCAGAATGGTATGTAAAGTTAGTTCTTCATTGTCTAAGTCAAGATTTAAAGCATCATCAATCTTTTTTGTAATCATGCGCGGTAGCCCATATTCTTCTAATTGATAAACAATTGGAGGGAGAAATGCGTTTGAAGTTTTATAGATAAATGGAGATATGTCTGTGTTTCTATTTGGGATTAGCTCGTTAAGCAATACATTTACATCATTCAGTAATGAAGATAATTTGAATGTAAGATTTCTTTCTAATTCAAAGAGTTCATTTATCGTAATGTTGTGTTTTGAGAGTTTTCTTAATATTTCAGGGATGGTTAATTTCCAGTTATAACTTGCAATTTTAACATAAGAAACAAATTTATTATACTCAACTCCCCATCCGGCCGGTTTTAATTTAATTATTTTATATAAAAAATAATCCCAGCTTTCAGGGTTTTCAGAATTAAGGTAAGAAATGCTTAACCAATCGCTAGGATTCATTGATATATCCACAGCAATATCTCTGATTAGAAATGGATCATTAGATTTGAATGCACCTTCTGATTGTAATCTATTGAATGTTTCAAAGCCTAATAATGATTGCATTTCTTCTTTATAAGCTATGATGGCAGAAATTTGTTCTGGAGTTAGGTCGTTTTTAAACTCCGTCTCATCAATATCGCCGACAAGTGCATTGGGTATTGTAAGATCTAATTCGTTATCTTCTTCTTTTGGTGGCGGAGACAGTAAATATATCTTGCCTACGAAGTGTTTGAACATTCTTCCGCTTCTGCCAATGATATTTTTATACATGAAGTCTTTCAGATTGCGGTTTCCATTTTTTGATTGCCATATGATTACGTTTTCTGCTGCTGTATTAACTCCCTCGACAATTGAAGAAGTTGATATTAAGTTTTTTAATCCGTTATTTTCTTCAAATAGTTTTATTTGAATTTGGCTGATTGAACGATGTAGTTGTCCATTATGAATGCCCGTTCCCTTTTCAATAATATCTGCAAGCATCCATTTTTGAGAATAATTCAATCTCAACCAATCAGAGAATTCTTTCAATAACTTAACCTCGCTTTTTTTATGATTGTTGAGAATTGCTGCTGATATTTTATTGATGTTAGAATAAGTTCCAGCGTAAATTAAAGATTTTCCTGCTGTGTTTTCAAGGATATCTAAAAGAAATGAGGATTTTTTTTGAGGATCCTCATTTATTTGTTTTGATAGGTCATGTTTTTCTAAAAATACTGTGCTGAAATCCAATTTCAAAAATTCCATTCCTTTTGTGAAAGGATTGCTTTTCAATGTGCTAATGTTTGGAGCTAAAAAATATCGTTGCTTTGCAATTTTTGTGAACTTCATTATTGCTTTCAATAAAGCAGGTGCTCTTTCCTTGTCATGATTCTCACTTGCTTTATAAAATTCATCAATGATTAATAAGTCTAACTCATTAATTTTATCTAAGTAGCTAATTGCTCTTTCTTGTGGGAATATAAATATATTCTTTTGAGAAATGCTAACGTCAGCAGTTGTAATTATTTTATATTCAGCAGCAAATTTTTTATGCAACCTTCTTCGGGTCTCGTCTGTAAGAGATATTGTAGGGACAATAATCAGAACATTAGTCGGTTTGTTTAATGATATAAAAGCATCAATAATGAAGCTTTTCCCAAAACTTGTTGGTGCGCTTACAGCTAAGCTTTCACCATTTAATAATCTTTTTAATATTAAGGATTGCTCTCTGTGTAAAGTGATTGGAGTGTTTAAACCAACGTCAACTTTGAATAAATCATAGATTAATCGTTCATTCCAATCTGCTGTTTCAGCCTGAATGTAAGGATACAACCCTGTGCATCTGATGAGATGATTAACTAAAGGCGTATAATGGATTTTATGTTTTTTATGATAATCTAAAAGAAGGATTAAACTATTCCTGGCTTCATCCTCCTTATCTGAGTTGATAAGGTCGTTTATTTCTTTGCATTTTGAAAATACATGCGCCACATGTTCGCCATCATTGTCAGTAGCACTGGTAATCTCATTGTTCATATTACTGTTCCTTGTGAAAACGAACTGTTTCAACAAACTTATTAATTATTTGTTCTTTCTTTGGAATAGGGAAAAGGATTAGGTGAAACTTTATCTTGTCATAATCATGGATGTTTTTTATTTTTATTTGGTGTTTTTTAAAAAAAGACTTAGCTCTTTCTTTATGGAGTTCTATAATTGATGACTTATATTCAGGGGAAAGAGACGAGGCGTTTTCTGTTATAGGGCATTCATGTAAAATGAAAATAGGGATATTGAGTATTGGCTTAATATTATCAATTGAGTTTTTAGATGACAAGGAATACATTATTTTAGATCTTAGTCCATCATTTTTTACCAAGCTAACTAGATCTTTAGTGTTTGTTATTATACTGTTTTCTTTCTTTATTTTATCTGTTGAAATGGAATTGTTAACTGATGTGATTATTGAATCGAATCGGTCATCTTCAATACTATTGTAAAACTTTGCTTCACCGAACCATAACGTAAAGTTGTTGTCATCTTCTATAACAATATGTACGCTGTCTGCACCCTTGGCATTATCTTGAGTGTTCTGTTTATAAAATATTTTAGGTACAACAGGTAGCGCTTTAAAGTGGTGTTTCATAATGCCATATAAAAAAATCTCAGCGAGCTCGCTTCCTTTGCTAATATCTTTTTCACTATCTGTAAGTCTAAGGTTCTGTGCTGCTTTAGCTAGAGATGTGCTAGGGCCACCTATATATGCTTCCCTTTCCTGATTCGATAGAGCGGTTTCTAATATATTATCCCATATAAATCGGTGGAATTTTTGATGGCGCCACTTGCCGTCTTCAAAATCATTTATCATAGAAATAAGTTTGTTATTTTTATTGATTGTATTAATGCTATCATTAAAGAGTGTCGATAGGCTTTGGTCTATAAGAATATCAAAATCCATTATATTCCTCATTATTCCGTTACTACTAGGCGTGGACTTATGAGTAACCCCTCATCCTAGCGACTTATTCGATATGTAAGCAAAGATAGTATTTCTTTATGATAAAAAAAACTGTAAATAAAAACATGTGTATTTATACATGTTTTTCTGGAGGCTTAAATTTTATCGTTGAACTAGTTCTCCCCACCAATTCATTAAAGCAATACGTTTTTCTAGATAGGTAGAGCGGTTATAAGCCCTCCTAACTTCATTTTTATCGCAATGCGCTAATGCTGACTCAATTACATCAGCATTAAATCCATGTTCATTGAGTGCTGTACTGGCAATTGAGCGTAAACCATGAGCCACCAACTTTCCACCATATCCAATTCTCTTAAGTGCTGCATTGGCAGTTTGGCTATTCATTGGACGCTTAGGATCGTTGCGACTTGGAAAAACGTATTCGCGATGCTCACTTATAGGTTTCATGATCTCTATGATTCCTAGTGCCTGCGGTGATAAAGGAACAATGTGTTCACGCTTAGCCTTCATTCGTTCGGCGGGAATCGTCCAGAGTTTGGCATCGAGATCGATCTCGACCCACCGAGCACCAGAAGCCTCAGAAGGGCGCACTAGGGTCAGAAGCTGCCACTCAATAAGACAACGAGTCGTAACAGACAGGTTTGACATGACCAGAGAACGCATCAGCTTAGGTAATTCTTCTGGTCGTAGCGTGGGCATATTCTGCTTTTTGGGTTTCTCAAATGCCATTCCAACACCTGATGCCGGGTTAGCATCAATCAGGCCGGTGTTGACTGCGTAAATCATTATTTCGTTAATGCGCTGGACCAAGCGACGAACAGTCTCTAATGCGCCGCGTGCTTTGATCGGTTCCAATGCTTCAACTATCGTTCTGGCCTTAATCTCCTGAACGGGTATCGCACCGATTGCCGGGAACACGTCTTTATCCAAAGAACGCCAAATATCCTTTGCATAATCCTTTGTGACACTTTTGCTTTTAATCTGGAACCAGTTAGCAGCCACTGTTGAGAAAATGCTGTCTAACTCAATCTGGCGTTGTTCTGACGCTTGTTCCTGTTGCTGTTGTGGATCCATGCCTTGCGCGAGCGTGGTTAAGTGCTGGTCGCGTATCTGACGAGCTGCTGCGAGTGTAAGGGCAGGGTATGAGCCGAGACTCAAATTTGTGCGGCTGCTGCTTCCCGGTCGTTGATAACGGAAGCGCCAGAGTTTTTTACCGGAGGTTTTGACGAGCAAGAACAGGCCATCACCATCATGCAGAGTGAAGTCTTTTTCGCGGGGTTTCGCTTTCAGGATTTCGTTGTTAGTGAGGGGGCGTGTAATGCGCGCCATGTCTGGATCCCTTCCATAATTGGTACACGTTTAATGGACCACAGTATAGCGTGTACCTAAACGTGTACCAATTTTATCTGGATTTAGCCGGATGTTCTCGGACAACAACAGACACAAAAAAGCCCGCAGAGCTTGTGCCATGCGGGCTTTCTGTACTTCACCGGACGTATCCGGATCATGATTTGGTGGAGCTGGCGTCTCTATGATTAGTTATTCGACTTATTGATTTTTATATTAATTTTCTATTTCTATTTTATCGGTGGTTCTAAAAAGGAACCATAAATCTTAATGGTATGAGTTCTCACGATTAGCTGACTGGCAAATTGTATCAAAAGATAATAAATCCTCAGTTCAGCTACCAACTGGGAGTTGAACTGCGTAAGCAGGATCTGCTTTCCACCGATTAGTGTATACGGTAGTTTTTCAGCATAACTGAATTGTACCCGTAGGGCAGTACCAGCATAGGTGGAGAATGGATTTTGAACAACTGGTCTCTAGAGCATACAAAAGAAATCAAAGCTTGGCTTAACATAGATAACTATCGCAAGTTTGAAGATCTCTCATTAATACACTTCTATCACGAGTTATGGGCCCGGAATCTGTTCTTTAAGGAGTATCGGGAAGAGTTTGAGAGCAGAACTCTTATGAGTTACTTCTCAAAGATTTTCACCGGCAACCCTTTTTTGATTCCAGAAGGGCAACTTGGATACATGACTCCTGCCAACAAACTTTTTCAGCCTCCCCATTTTTTTCTAACAACTCTTGATCGCCTTGCTGAAACGAGCATTATTGCTATGCAACGCGGAGGTTTTGTTTGGCATGAAGGTGACAATTATTCTATAAACGCAGAGCTTCGAGAGGAATCACTTTCAGACATTATGCCCGATCAGTTTACACGAACAGTCATGTTCGAGATTGATTTGGCAAGTGGCACAGACGAAGAGATTGCAGAGTCGCTTAAAGCTGCATTACCGCAATGGCGTAAAGTTAAGGGTATTGATGAAAACCCATTGGAATCTGTTCGTTTTGGATACGGAACTATCAAGAAACTCATCAGCTATCGTGTAATACCTATGCTGGATATCCTGGTGTGGGCAGCCGTTAAAAAAATCCGTGTCTCTGACGACAGGTTATCCAGACTACTGTATACAGACGATGACGAAGAAAGCGAAATGAGGCAGTCCAGCCAAATCAAAGATACCGACAGGCCTTTGGCTCTTAAATCCTGCACAACTGACTTTATCCGACAATTCCATTACTTCATGAACAAAAATAGCCATTTGAAGCAAATGAAAGTCTCTGATGTAATGAAACTATCGGATTAGTATTTTATCTATAACTGTCTGTTTTTAACATGAAAAACCAAAAGCATCATTGTAAATGATGCTTTTTTTTGCGATTTTTACTTTGAACCGGCCATTTTGCCACTTGCCATAAAACAGGGGAATTTCAGCTACTCTCAAGTTCCCCTGTTTTGTACGGCACCAACTTCGAGAAAACTATCCTGCATAGCAGCGAAGAACCTCCGCTTCAGGAGCTTCACTCCTTTCTTTTCCCAAGTGTTCGTATAGTGACTTCACCGCAACGACAAGGGAAAACAAAATGAAGAATCAAGCAACCCGCCTCATACGCTTACCAGAAGTTCTCGAACGAACTGGCTACGGAAAAGCCTGGATCTATCGTCTGATCAGTGAAAGTCGGTTTCCGGCACCAGTGAAGATCGGTGTTCGTGCCGTTGCTTTTGTCGAGAGTGAAGTTGACGAGTGGATTCAATCAGTTATCGAAACAAGTCGAAATAATGTTGCTTAGTTAATTTGGGGAGACATGTTATGAATATCGAAGAATTTGTGAGTGAAGATAACCATATGTGCAATTTAGGCGATGATCTTTTTTACAAGATCTTCGAGTTGGGGGCAATCTATGATTTACCTGATAATGAATTTAACAGAAAGATTGTTTACTGGTTAAGCCAGTATTTAGTAGGGAATCTAAGGAAACCGTTAGATGAGATCTCTGAGCTTAATGCTTCCAAACAGATATATGTTTACGAGACCTGGCTCTCGTTAATTAAATGCCCTGATGAAATGAAACTTTTGGCGAAGCGGATAATTCTATATCTATTGGATTAATAAATTTTTATGAAAATGTAAAGTTTGGCTGAATATTTTTGCTTAAAACTTTACAGAATAACTTACATTATTTTTATGACCGTTTATTCGCAAGGCAGTGAGATAATTTTCGAGGTATTAGGTGTACATAATAATAACTAGATCTACCTGATGATAATTTGACAAGAATAATCGTCTATCTCACTGTTTTAATTTAAATAAATATCTTAATCGATTCAAATAAATTTGTAAATCTACGAAATGCTTATTAATAATATATTGGAATTATACTTTTTGTAAAGTTTAGGAGGGAAATATGTGCAGTATTTGTGTGGATTCTTTTATGTTCGAAAATGGTGAGAGATATTGTCATGTCGTAAATAAAGCTACTGGTGAGCCATTGTATTATCCTAACTTGTATATAACAACACAAGTCAGGAATCGGTCAGAGTCTATATCAACAATGAAGGTTATTGCCGGTAGCATTTCATTGTTATATCGATTCTTTATGAGAAAAAATATCAATATTGATGAAAGAATCCAGAAGAAGCTGTTTCTTGCTCCTCATGAAATTGAGGATTTGATTGAATTTACTTCATTAAATTTCCGAGATGGAGGGGATGGTAATTTTAGGATTTCAAATGTCAAAAAACCAACTAAGTATTTTCGCATTACAACAGTAGCTAACTATCTTGAATGGTTGTGCAAAATACTTCTTTCACATGCAGGTCAGAAAAACACTCTCAAGGAGGTAATGGCGTTCATTAACCACATAAAAAGAAAGAAACCAAGAAATAATGATAAATATAATATGGAAATCGAAAAGAGCTTAGACAAAGCACAACTGGATTCTTTGTTTAGCATACTTTCGCCAGGGAGTAACTTGAACCCGTTTACGGAAAAAGTGCAAAAAAGAAACAATCTAATATTTCTTCTATTACATTGCTTTGGCCTGAGGGCAGGTGAACTTTTGAATCTGCGAATTGGCGATATAGATTTTTCAGAATCGACAATAGCAATAAGGAGGAGAGCAAATGATAAAACAGATCCGCGAGTTTATCAGCCATTAGTGAAGACTTGTGAGAGGAAGTTAATTGCTGATGCGAACCTTATATATGAAATTTCAGATTATATCTTGAATGATCGTAGGAAAGTCCAAAATGCTAATAAGCATGACTTTCTATTTATTACCTATAAGGAAGGGAAGACTCAAGGGCAACCGCTGTCATTTTCTTCTTACCATAAGATAGTGAGTGTTGTTCGTCAATCATCCTCGCTTCTAAGTGGATTAACAGGCCATAAATTACGACACACATGGAATTATGAGTTTTCGAAAGCAATAGACAAGAATCAGGACATATCCGATGAAAAAGAGCAACAAATCCGTTCTTATCTCATGGGATGGCGACCGGGATCAGAAACTTCAATAATTTATAATCGCAGGCATATTTTTGAGCTATCGAAAAAAACTGCACTTGAACAACAAGAGCAACTATTCAAAGGAGGATTTGATGAATAATTTAATTAAATATAACCCTGATAAAATGTCTATTCATGAACATAAAATCGTCAGTTCGATTGAAAACAACGGAATCAATCTTACAAACTTAATATATTCTATGAACGAAAATTTGATTTGTGGATTTGTATATACAGTACAATATTATTTTAATAGTAACAGCTATTTGTATGTGAAAAATATTGTTAGAAATATGGAGAGTCTTATCCGTAAACTATCTCCTACTCATATTGATGATAAAGTTCTAATTGAATATCAAAATAAGAAATTATCAAAAGCCCCAGCATCATTTCGTGTTTTACGACCATTTTTGATTAAATGGTTTGAGTTAGGATATCCTGGAATAGATGAAAGTGCGGTAGAACTGTTAAAGCATTTGGACCTAAAAATAAAGAAATCTGGTCAGTCTGTGCTTCAAGATGATCCAACAGAGGGACCATTAACTAAAGAAGAACATACTTCTTTGATTAAGGCTATGAATCATTCATATAGAAAAGGTGAACTGTCACTGCCACATTATGCAATATCACTATTGATCAGCCTTACAGGTAGAAGACCTCAGCAGTTAGTTATGTTGAAATATAAAAACCTTCTTCAAAAGAACTTAGATAATGGAAAAGTAGAATATGTAATTTCAGTGCCACGAGTTAAACAACGGGGTAAAGAACTACGATATCGAGAACTTGCAATAATATCAGAGGTTGCATCAATTGTTCAATTGCAAGCCAATCAATCAGTGAAACTTGTTGAGCAAGCTCTTGGAAAAACTCTTGATGATTATTCTAAACGAGAAGTTCCTATTTTTTTAAATGAGGAAAAACTCTCAGATTTATCCATAAAAGGTTCAATTCTTCTGGGATATAATAAATTATATGCGAAGCCTACAATTGCTAATGTAGCTTTGAAAAGTATTGTTAATAATGGGGGAATAATATCCAACCGTACCGGTTCGATACTAAATGTTACTCCTCGTAGGCTTCGTTATACAATAGCAACTTTGCTGGCTAAGGATGGGCATAATGTTAATACTATAGCTGAATTATTGGATCATTCCTCTACTTCAAGTGCGGGGATTTATATTAAAAATCATGCTGACAGTGTTGAAAGAATTGATTCCGCAGTTTCAGAACAGTTGTCATTTATCGCTGATATTTTTATGAATGGAATCACTTCGAAAGAGAATTATCATATTAAGTTTTGCTCTTCAAAAAAATGCATAAGTCGGAATTTAAATAAAAATTTCCCTTGTGATAAATGTGCTTTCTTTATGCCGGTTGATATTGATGAGGTAAATGTCAAATGAATAATATTATTTTATTTAAATCTAAAAAACAACTTACGGCAGAAAGCAACTATAATGAATTTATAAAGTTTTGTCGCTATCAACTGATCGGACTAACCCAAACTCAGGATTGGAACCAGTATGCCTGGAAAGGATATGTCACATTTAGAAAAATAGGGGTTGGAAATAAAGTCTTTGATTCCAATGATGCAATGCACGAAGATTATATCAATTTTGCGAAAGCATATATTAGATATCAACACTCATTGAAACCATTGAAAAATTATGGGGCTATTATGATGGCCTTGCGATGTCTCGAACAGGCTCTTTTGCAGGTTCAGAACACGGGTCTCATTTATAATGTTACAGCCGTTGTTTTCGATGAGGCAATGCAGATCGGAAGTAAATATTTTGAAGGTAACGTTTTGGCTAAATGTGGAATACAGCTTGAAAAAATATCAAAGTTTCTATGTGAACATAATCTTGTTAAGTCAGGATATATCTCATGGAAAAACCACGTGAAACAGAAAGTCAAAAATAATTACCTTCCTGAGATCGAGGATTATCACCGACGCGATAAGTTACCAGATGAAGAGGCATTACTCGCTATTGCTGATATTTTTTCTAAAAATGATGAGTTACTGAGCCCAAGGGATAAGTTCACCAGTTCAGTATTTGCACTTCTACTTTGTTGTCCGAGCAGAATCTCTGAGATTTTAGCCTTACCTGCTGATTGTGAGATTACACAAATAGATGGCAAGGGTATCGAAAGATATGGGTTGAGATTTTATTCGGTTAAGGGGTATGGCCCTAATATCAAATGGATTCCACGGGTTATGATACCAGTTGCAAAGAAAGCGATTAGAAGATTACTTTCCTTATCACAAAATGCAAGAGCACTTGCTCACTGGTGCGAAAAGCACCCTGATAAATTTTACCGACATGAGCTTTGCCCAACAGTTGATGAAAAAACTAAATTGACCGTTGTACAAGTTTGCCATGCACTGGGGTATCATTTATTTGATCATAAATCATGTGTTTTAAAAATTAAAAGAACGAGTTTGGATGGTGGAAAAAGTTTCTTAAACTCCAATGATTATAATTATTCATTGTGCGAACTATGGGAAATGATTAGTTCTGGTTTTAGCAGAGACTTTCCATGGTACGATAAAGAGAAATCTATAAGATTTAGTAATGCTTTATGCTTGCTCAATGCTGATCAATTTTCTTTATCACGAATGGCTTCAATTTTCATATTTTACAAACCGACTAAAAGTTTCTTCTTTAGCGATATACAAAGTAAAAGAAGCTTTGAGGTGGGGTATAAAAATATATTTGCACGATATGGGTATTATGATGATGAGGGTAAACCACTACTTATTCGCTCACACCAACCACGGCATCTATTAAATACAATAGCTCACTATGGTGAAATGTCTGAACTTGATATAGCTAAATGGTCTGGTCGTATTAATGCTAATCAGAACAGAGTTTATAACCATGTGTCGGAAGAAGATATGTTAGATAAAATCAAAGCTATTAAATTGATCAAGAGTAATTATTGTAAGAGAGAGTCAATTCCCTCAATTGAATCGCCAGTTGACTTCGATAACCTTTATCAAGGGGCAATTCACTTAACAGAATTTGGTTACTGTGTGCATAACTATTTGGTTCAACCTTGTAATAAAATTAATCAGTTTTTGGAATGTGACAATGAGGCACTGGACATGGAATCAATTGATAGAATGAAGCTTGAATCTATCCAAGAAAAAGTAACAAAACTGAAGAGTATAACGCAGACCGCTTGTGAAAATGGTGATTATGGTGCAGACAAATGGCTGCAACACCATGAGAAAAATTTGGAAAGAATTAATAAATTATTGAATAATTGAAACAGGAGATACATATGGCAAAACATTTAAACAGGAGTGAAATAAAAACAATTACAAATATTATATTGGCTTGGGACGGCAAAATCACATGGGATGATTTATGTGAATCAGTATATAAAAATCTTAACAGAACAATCACAAGGCAATCTTTAAGTGCTCATAATGAAGTTGTTGAAGCATATAAAACAAAGAAAAGTTTGTCCAATTTGAAAAAATCAGGCTTAAAGAAACCAGCCAATTTAACAATTGCGGCACAACAAATATTAAATCTTAAAGCCGAAAATGAAATGTTGAAAAAACAGAACAATAGATACAAAGAGCAATTTAGCTATTGGCAGTACAATGCTTACAGACACGGTCTTACTATGGAACAGTTGAATAGGCCATTTAATAAAAAATAGCAATTGATAGGTTACATCTATTGACAAGTTAAATAAATGCGATAAATATAAATATATTGTCAGGAAGACTATTTCAATTATGCAAGGATGCATTTTATGGACAAAAAAAATATCAATTCAGAATTTACTCTGGAAGAACAGCTTATCGTTATCGTAGACAAATATATCTCTAAGCGATATCAGCCACATGATAAAAGTTTCTCATGCCAGCTTTACTTAATTTTTGTGGGATACCATTTGAAGTATTTCTACCCTGAAAGGATTTATTCTAAATCCAATCGTAATATTGATAACATAATGGCTATGTTTAGCTCGGTATACAAAAGTCTGACAAGCAATCTTCTACAACGATTAAATAACAAAGAAGGAGTGATTAGGGAGCTAAACTCGCTTGTTAATTACATAGGGCTTTGTTGAATAAATAAGATTTCGTGCGAACGACCCTGTAGCTGGCTGGATT
>OJTZ01000361.1_pt1 | contig 11847 bp, 16 predicted proteins | sample 1601481 | NCBI WGS metagenome assembly OJTZ01 (sample SAMN04436660, study PRJEB24849) | human gut metagenome | biome: human gut; feature: NICU; material: stool | host: Homo sapiens | place: USA: Saint Louis, MO | collected 2010-05-08
AAAAATATTATTTAATGCGCTTATCACTAAAGCTATTCATGTTTAAATTTCCATTAATGCCAATTTAACCGCAAGTATGAAAAAAGAAACAGAAAAGAATCGTAACACCCACCGCTGCACAGATTCATTTGCAACAACATACTCTCGCACTCTGGCTGCAGATATTCCATACAGCATAAACACAAAGAAAGTTATAGCCATGAAAATTAGGCTCATCTCCAGCATCTGAGTTACCGGTGAGATATCACTCTTAATAACAAATTGAGGTAAGAAAGCCAGGAAGAATATTGACAGCTTTGGGTTAAGTAAATTAATAAGTATCGCTGAAGTAATGACCTGCCTGTAACTCTGAGTTCTCACCTCACTATTAATATTAAGCTTTCTCTTTTCATTAATTGTCTTCCATGCCATATAAAGCAAATATATCGCCCCAAGATATTTTATTATCTTAAATACAATTTCGTTTGTATGTAGCAATACAGCAAGCCCTGTAATAACAGTTAACATGTGTGGAACAATACCCAGCGTGCATCCCAGTGCCGCAATCATACTTACACGTGCACCGCCTGAAAGCCCCGTCGCGATGGTATAGAGCACACCAGTACCTGGAGATGCAACGATAATGAATGTGGTAAGTAGAAACTCAGGCGTCACAATGACCTCTCCACACTGACTGAAGCTTCTGGCCAAATCTGACATAACAACTTAGTCAGCGTAGACAGGAGGGCTGCTATATCTTCACGAGACGTTTCATGCAGGGCCTCGGCTACAATCATCACACGGCAGGTTGTTGAACTCACGGCAGACCAGCCACTCTGGCGATGGGTCCAGCGCCGTGCATGGGCCCGGCCGGACGTATCAACAAAAATTACCTCACCTGCTTCAGGATTTTCAGTCTCCCCTGTAAAAGACTCATAGTATTCTTTGCCGTTCGCTGGCCGAACAGTCATCTCCCCTGCAACTCGATCAAGATCAAACACGGCGACAGGTATAGCAAACGCGAGCGAAACCGCATTACACAAGCCAATAAGAGGATGAAGTTCTGGAAGTTCACCTCCTTTACGATGGCGCCTCAGGAGTGCCTCAGCCGCACAGCGATATTGTGTTGGTTTTAATCCCAGGGTTGAATAAGCCCGCCGCCAGGCCTTGATTTCGACAAACTCTCCCTCACTGGCAGTTGCCAGTCGCTTGTCGGCAATATCATGTAAAAATGCAATCTGCTCTGAAGGATTGGCATTCGAATGAATACCATCAACAGTAACTATGCCAGAGTGGAGTCGTCCGAACAGTGAACGGATTTCAGGAGCGTAGTGTAATGACATTGGCAGATCTCTCTTCTTGAACGTTTCCAGAAAGATGCCCTCTGTCACGGCTATTTGTATTGAATAAAATTGCAGTTCATTTTATAGCCATAGCATAGGCTCCTGGCGTAATGCCATATGTACGAACAAAAAGTCGGGTCATATGGCTCTGATCCGCAAAACCAGCTGCATGCGATGCGTCCGCAAGAGACATACCTCCAGCGATTAATTGTCTTACCCTCTGTAATCTGCGCTGAATAAGGTAAGCATGAGGAGTTAATCCTGTAACTTTTGAAAAACCACGCAGTAGCTGGAATTGACTCACACCGCCAAGTTCTGAAAGCTCATAGAGTGACAGTGCTAATGAGGGGTCATCATCAATACGTTCCCGCGCAAGGGCAATTGCTCTTGGAGCACAAGCCCGTTCCTGATGCTGATAACCGAGGAGGCTTGTAAGCAAAACGAGGAGAGTTTCTTCTCGTTCAATTTCGCTGTCCCCCCCACATGGATCCGTCAATGTACGAAAGAGTGTTGAAAAATATATTGCTGATTCATGATTGTGCACAACCGGGCTAGACAGCTCAACACAACCCATGTTGCTTTCTGTCTGTCTCTGAATAACTCCGGACAGAACTTCCGGCTCAAAATAAAGCATTCGCCACGATCTGCTTTCTGTACCTAGCGGAGATCCATCATGCACTTCTCCTGGATTAACAGTAATGATATCTCCCACGCGGGCTTCAACAATACCTCGCCCGCTCATCGACACCTGAGCACCACGATCAATTAAGCCAATGCCGAACTGGTCATGAGTATGACGTCCGAAGCTGAATGAAGTATCCGCTGATACGGCATGTACACCTGTCATCTCGCAGCGAAGTGTAGTGAAGCGTCCTTTCTTCATTTTCTAAAGACCTATTGGTAAGTATGCTTTGTCTACCGGTGACGGTGTGTTCAATTCACAGCATTACTCTACTCTTTGCAAAATCGAACAGGCAAATCCCCATATCCCGGTTCGCATTTATATAATCTACCCACCGCTGAATCATTTTTCTGCGCTCATCTCAGTGGTAAATACCCCACATCAGCATTTCCTCATTATCTTCAAAGCGATAACGCAAGCACCAGTGTTTTTGAACCGTCCAGGTGAACCAGCAACACTACACTATGCCGTCGCCATCAGTAAGCTTATAGGCTTTTTCTTCAGGCTTTGCCGTACGAACCTTCACATCGCTCAGAGCCATGTTGAGTATCCTTTCAAGGGTTCTGCGTGAATACAAACATTATAGAACCGGGATATACCCGCGGTTGTACCCGCATCAGTAAGTTGATGTAGGCTGACTCAGATTGAGTGATAAAGTGAGGAAAAAACCTTGCGGGGCTGGATTTCAGGCACAAAAAAACCACCTCTCGGTGGCTTCTTGTTCGCGCTGTACTAATGGTGCGAAGGCCGGACTCGCACATAATACACAACCTCATGATTTTATATAAAAAATAAAAAATACAATTCTGTTATACCAACACAGATACCAACACATAAATTCATTGGTTTTCGGCATCGAACCAGGACAAACATGACTGAGTTCTATTAGCTCAGTTTTGACCTGACACAGCTATAGCACAGATCTAAACCTAATCTAACAGGCAGATCCGTGCCAGAAGCAAAAATTCACTCAGTGGCCTCTCAAGTGGTAGATTAAAACCGTACCGACAACAGGTTAAAAATGCAGAGTAGTTATGCTATCCTCACTGTGAATTAATATAGTTATCATGGACATCATAAGATGAAGAAAGTTATCTTATTCCTTTGTCAGGGATTAGAAGAGTATGAGGCCAGTGTATTCACGGATACCATTGGTTGGACAACAACATACGGATTAGAACCCATAGAATTAGTGACAGTTGGTCTACGTCAAAAAATTAAATGCGCCTGGAATTTCACTATCGAACCAGAATATCAACTACATGAAATTGATGATGATGACTTTGACGCCATAGCCATTCCTGGGGGGATGAGTCGGGCCGGCTTTTATGAAGATGCATTTGATGAGCGGCTTCTAAGTCTTATTCGAAAATTCAACGCAAAAAACAAAATTATTGCTTCTGTTTGCGTAGGTGCCTTAGCAATTGCAAAGAGTGGTGCTCTACAAGGAAGAACGGGCACAACGTATCATCTGAGCAGCAAGCGTCAAGCGCAGTTGTTAGAAATGGGGGTTAATGTTGTTCAGCGCCCCATAGTTGTAGACGGAAACATTATTACGTCTCAGAGTCCGGCGACCGCTATTAATGTTGCATTTACTTTAATAGAAAAGCTGACATCCACGGCTAATGTTGAACGAATAAAAGAAGGAATGGGATTTGAATCCCTCTCTACATCGATCCATCCGGAATATAGTCCGCTTAGCTCATAGCAGACTCTCATATTTGATTGTGTGCTACCAGTGAAAACCGTCAGATCAAGTCTGAGCTAATACAATTGAGTTAAGATGCCGAACTCTGTCACTCCTCATCTTCCTCGACAGGCTCCAGCGCATCAAGTGGTACTCGCACCATCGCAATAGAACCAATACGAATAAAAGCATCTTCTCCATCTATATCGGTTAACTGATATCGCTCTGTTGATTCCGGCTCTAATTCCAGAATGTCAAAAAATGCATTCAACTGACCGATATCACCATCACTTTCGTCCTCAGACTCATCTGGCTCACAACAAAGCTCAATAACCGGGCCACCATCCACCATGGTGATATGGACATTCCCATATCTTCCTTCATTTGCATCACCACCCTCATCATCAGGGATAGGTGGAAACGCTTCAAATAAGAATTGGTGAAAAATCACCTCTCGCGCATTTAAGGCATAACGATGCTGTTCAGAGTCAAAAACAAAGAAATGCTCACAACCAGGCACTGCTCTTTCCTGAAAGTATGAGTAAAAACGACGCTTATCAGCCGGGGAAATAGGTAACAGCAAATAATCTTGCTGCCCTCTTAACCAGAGTTTCACAGTCCAAATGCAGCCATCCATTTCAATTCCACTAGCGGCGATGCTTTCCAGATCCTCATCACTACGGTTACTTTGATTGCGCACTTTTTTCAATAAATTATCGTTACCAGGAAAAACAGCATTCAATGGTTTCTTTAAGACAGCACTTATCGCCTGCGCCAGTCCTAACTTGGCCGCAACTTTCCCTGTCTCTATACGTTGGATCTGTTGCTGGCTGGTACCAACCATATCTGCCAATTCACGCTGCGTGATTGATTGTTGAGTACGAAGTTCTTTGATTTTGTTTTGCATGATGCCCTCCCCGCTTGCCAAGAAGTAATGGATATCATTAAAACACAATAAAGAGTAAAAAACACAAAAATGAGTTTTTAAGTTAGTGGGCTATAGTCGCTAATGTGAAGAGCATCTCTTCAACGTTCTTCTTTGGTATGCCAGAGATCGACTATATAGATGTCATTGTCACGGAGTTCGTAGTGAACCTCGTAGTCATCGAACAACACTTTTCGGACTTCCCGAGGCTCATATCGAGCCTGCTGTACACCAATTACCGGGTGCGCTGTAAGGCCAGCACAGCCAGTAATCAGGCGATCCAAAATATCATCAGCGTGCGGACGGCTGTATTGACGTGATTGCTGAGATCCTCTTACTGAGTGAACAACAGCAGTATCGTTCAGTCCAGCGCGCTCTGGTCAGACACGCTCTGGCTGAATGCCGCCATTTTCTTGGGCTATACCGTCGCAGGGTCGGCAACCAACAAGCGATACGTTCCAGCTTTCGTACGCGAATAACCTTTCGCCAGCTACTGCTTGGTCTAAGCAGACTGAGTGATGTTTTTTTCCTCCTTAAACTGCTGCATAAAATGTACTTCTCTTCCTCTCTTTCGACGAGGCAGCGTTAACCCATGGCTCTCGCGAATATCCTGTCCCGGGCATGGTAAACGGCGACGAGGGTAATAATGCGACCTGTTCCGCCAAACACGCTGTCTGAGCGAACATCTGTATCAACTGATGATGATCTGATAAAAGCGCCAGTCGTTGTACTGGCGCTTGAGGACAGACCGCTGAGGATGTCGGCTTCAACGAGCAGGGCGAACTTCGTTATTTCCCTTCCCTGAATCTGCCGCTGGTGATGTCGGTAACGGTTTGATAGCCATTGCGGATCATCAGCCCCGTTGCTTTTCTGGCCCGAAGGATATCAATCGCCGTAATAAACGGGGACTGCTCCCTGATGCTGAAGCCTGGCCGGTCAGTCCGGACCAGTTCGTACTTTTCTACAATAAAATTCAGGGCATCGGTCAGCGAGATACCCGCGTCGATATGCTGCTGAATCACCTGCTCATCACTGAAGGGCGTATCGTTAAGCGTGAGGCCATAGTGGTGTTTCAGCAGGCAGGTCAGCAGGGTCTGCCAGACACCAACGGGAGACGGACGTGACGATACCGCCCGTATGAAGGGGGATGATTTGGTTTGCATAAGCGTTATCTCTTTAGTGGAAGACGTGTGCGCTGAAGGAGGAGTATTACGGTGTTATGCCGTGGCGACGGGAGTGGGATAAATCGCGATATAAAGATAGCCGTGCGAACCGAGCGTATCCGCCTCGCAGGTCAGACCTTTTACATACAACGTGACGCAATGCTGATGACAGGGATTCAGTTCACCACTGGTGAGCATTAACTCCAGCTGTTTCATCAAGACCGGGAAAGCCTGGTCAAGATGGCGCAAATCAGCATCACAGAACTGTCCGCTAAAATTCGCCCGGTCAGCCAGGTAACACAGGCGGTTTCCCTCCTGTACCAGACGGGCACCAAAACATGGGGAGACACTGCGCCTGAGCCCCCACCAGGGTTCGCTGATATCATGCGTTGTTATCGTGGTTTTCTTCGACAAAATGTCGCTCTCCTTATCTGTGAACTAATTCAGGGTTACGCTACGCAATACCACATACGGGCCATTGCGGTCCTGACGGCGTTCCGCGAAGACGGCCAGCACACCGCTGATATCCTGAACCTCCCGCCCGGCATAGTGGCAGACGCTACCCGACCATATGTATTTGCCGGTACAGAAGCGAAACAACCGCGACTGTGGGTGCTGGCGGTATATCGCCATTGCCTGACGTTTGCTGATAATTTTCATTACTCTGGCCTCCTTATAACCAGCCTCGCTCAGCAAACGAGACGATATCCATTCCGCCGATGACGAGGTGGTCCAGGAGACGCACACCCACAAGGTCCAGAGCGTTCTTCAGTCGCTCAGTCACCCGTCTGTCAGCCTGGCTGGGTTCGGCATGGCCTGAGGGATGGCAGTGAGCGACAATCACCGCTGCCGCATTATGTTTCAGGGTGACTTTCACCACTTCCCGTGGATGGACTTCGGTATGGCTGATGGTGCCCCTGAACAGCGTTTCATGCGTAATCAGGCGGTGCTGGTTATCCAGCAGCAGCAGAACGAATAATTCTCTTTCCTCCATTGTCAGCTGGAGCCGTAACCAGTCACGTACTGAGTGGCTGGACGTAAACGATACGCCGGGTTCGCGTAACTGGCGCTCCAGCAGAGCCATCGCCTCGCGGATGGTCTGTTGTGCGGAGGCTGTCAGTTCATATGCAAACAACGGTAACTGTTTTTCCATGGTGCAGGACCTCAGTCGATGATATGCATAATGGCGTTGCACTCAGGATGGTTCAGCGCGTAGTCGCGCAGACGGTAGTAGTATTCAGTCATGGCATCGCATTCGGTGCGACAGGCGTGGTGGCTGAACTCCATCAGACAGGCAGCAATTCCGGCGGCTTCGCTGCTGAGTTCTGCCCCATTTCCGTTCATATTGTTGAACAATGTCCATTTGTCATCGTCACTGTCAGCTTCAGGGACCATAAAGGCACCGCCATTGCTGAGGGTATGGAAATGCCATACTCCTCCGCTGTAATCCGCACACAACCGGTCCATCCAGGCAAAGATGCGGGGCTCAAGCAGTATCCACTGCGGGATAGAGCCAAAGTGCTGTGGCCAGAAAACAACCCGATGCTCATCCGGCACGGAAGTGGCAATGATGACAGACGGCTCTGTGGTCTCAGGGGGCGGGGTGGTATGTTTATTCATTGAGATATCTCCTCTAATTTAAGTGGCAAACGTTAGTGGTCAAACAGCGCCAGCATGTTTTCGGTCATCACCCACAGGGCCCGGTTGAGCTTTACGTCCCCATCGATGCCATTCACGGCGCGGGTACGACTGCGTTTACCCTGAGCGGTTCGTCCCGGCAGACCTCCTTTCATCAGGTTCTCCTGTACGCGCTGGTAGACCGTCCAGAGGTCATCATTGCGGTCTTCATAGCGGCGGGGTGTCAGTACCTGCGCAGCTGTAACCGGCTGGTGGTCTTCGCCAAAGCGATAGTCCAGCGCCGCCTTAGCCAGTGCCTGCTGTGCCGGGGGCGGTAACATCAGGGACTGCATCGCATCGCGCTTCTCCTCCACCCGGTCAAATATCCCCAGCACCTCATAAGCGCCTTCAATGACTTTTTCCACCACATCCCCTTTATGCGGAACCCTCACCTCCCCGAACGACTGCCCACAGACGAGCCCGTTGGTGCAAACGCCACGAAACAGCCCCGGCAGCATCTGATAGCTGGATGAGCCGTCATGGCTGTTGAGGAGGATAATTTCGGGAACCTGGTGGTCATTGAGCTGTCCGGCACGACGCAGACGCAACATGTGTTTGGTGTGCTCTCGTCGGCTCTGGTCGCGTACGCGGGTCTGACAAGCAAAGAAGGGTTCAAATCCTTCGCGCTGCAGACTGTCGAGGAGGGTGATGGTCGGGATATACGTGTAACGGTTACTACGGGATTCATGCTTTTCTTCGCTGAACACGCTGGGGACGTGGTTCATTAGTTCTTCGCGGGTTAAAGGACGGTCGCGGCGAATCTGGTTCACCCGACCAAAACGGCTGGCTAATTTCATGGTCATTTCCTTGGGTTTCATAGTATAAAAGTCAACGCCCCTGCTCCGTGAGGGGGCAGGGGCGTGTGCGCGGGGAGTGGTGTGTTGTGAAAGCGGACAGCAGTTTCAGTGGCTGTCCAGAATTCGCAGTATCTGCGCCATCAGGGTGGTGATGAGTGCCGTAACCAGTAGCGTGACCGCTTCTCTGGCCGTATCAATGCTGCTGTCATCGTGGCCTGCCTGACGGAAACGGACTTCAATATACTGCCGGGCCTGATGCCCTCCGCACCAGGTCAGAACCTGGCCCAGGGCAGTCACCAGCATTTTCAGAAAGGTCATGGGGATATTCCGGAATGGACAGGGGCATCAGGTTGATGCCCCTGTGAGTGAATTAACGCAACCGGGACTAAACCCGGGGAGTGGTGTCGGAGGAGGACTGAAGCGACTGATGAATAATCCGGTGTTTCGCCAGCGCCTGCGGCATATCGTTAATACAGTAGGTGATATAAAAGATATTGAATACCACGGTGTAGAACGCGTTCATTTTCAGATCAAAGTGAAAGGTGTTCAGTGCGTAGTGACGCAGCGCGGCTCTGGCCTTAAAGGCCCAGACGATATACATCACGGCGCAGGCGAGGGACAGCAAACCGCTTAATGCCAGCAGGGTATCACTGACCGGATCATAGCCCATCATGTCAGGAGATGCCGTGGCTGCCATCTGTCGCCCTATACCAAAACAGACGGCCAGCCAGATGATAAACACATTGCCGTAAACCGGCAGTCCGGCGGTGTCGCTGATGATATCCTGTTTTTTATATAACCAGAGGAGCGGCCAGACACCGAAGGTGACGAGACTGAGCAGAACAAAATGCAGTGTGGGAGTGTTCAGACGCTGGCTGAGAGTCGATATTTCGGTCATGGTAGGTTCCTTATTTTACGTTGTTAAAAAGTCGGGTGTGATTGCCTGAGACAGTGCTTACAGCGCAAATTTCGATGTACATCCCTCTGCACCAAACTCAGGTAAGACTTTGCCAGCTCCGTTCAGTGTGAAGGTCGCGGGTCGGACGCCATCGCCGGATACAATGACCATTTTCCCTGTGCGCAGATGGTTCCATGCCCAGGTTATATTTCCGTCACCCACCCGGCTCTCCGTGCTGCTGATATCAACTTTGTCCTCATCATCAATTTTCAGGAACAGGTTCTTCCCGGAATCCATGCTGACCTCGTGTCCGTTGATATCCGTAAATATTAGCGTCGCGGATTCAGGGTCATAATTGTTACAGGCGATATACAGCGCTGACTTCCCCTTCCCTTTGATGATGAATTCAGAGTGTCCCTGCCCCCAGCCGCTGACCCAGGTATGAGTGTTACCAAATGCCAGCGCCACGGCGGGTGTCAGAATGCTGACGAGTGTCATGCTGCGGAGTAATTTTTGATTCATGAGGTATTCCTTTTTTTGGATAAAACAGATTGCCCTGACGGGCCGGGAAACAGGCTCATTCCCTCATGAGCCCGCTAATGTACTGAAAATGGGGTAGCGCCTGAATAAACCTCGGGTCCTGAAAGATGCGGCTGGTATGGCTGTTACGCACAAACCCACTCACTGTCATCACCACATCGGTTATGGACGAGAGCGTGAAGACCTGAATACGCTCTTTCGACACCGCCACCAGGTACCACTTTCCATCCAGACAGATAAGCCGGTAAGGAGCCACTGCCGACTGCGTATGCCCCTGATGCAGAAAGTGAATGCGCCGGTGGCGAATGATGGCCTGAACAATGACCTGGAAGCCGCCAAATAACGCAGGGGCTTCATGTGGCGGGGCATTCCAGATGATGCAGGGGGAGTCCTGACCGCCATCGAGCAGTACGGACAGCAGTTTCGGATCCAGAGCCGGGAAGTAATGCGCCACGCTGGTTATTCGGGCAAAGCGGAGAATGTCGCTGTTGGTACGAAAAGGCCCCCGGGCGTCCCGGAGACTGACGTGACCGTCGGTGTATTCCGTGTCGAGGTAGCGCAGGCGTTCACGCAGATCGCGTTGTACGGTACGCTCAGAGACGCCAAACTCCTGAGCCAGTCGTCTGACACTGAGCGATTCGCCCATAAAGAGACGACTGACCAGAATGGCGAGGCGGCTGGCCAGCCGGTCATAGCGGTGTCCCGGTTCAGGCATGGTAAATGCTCCCTGCAGAAAAGAGCCGGCCCTGTCAGAGGCCAGCAGTGAAAAAACGAGTTAACGGGAAAGGTGCTGCTGACGGAGCCAGGCCACGATGATGCAGGCGGGGATAGTGACCCGATAAGCCGGACCGGCAATGTCGGAAATCATCCATGCGGAACTGAGCACGATGGCGACAGGCCCGGCAAGGACCGACAGGGTGCGTGACGCCACTGCGACCGTCCCCCAGGTGGCGATGCCTCCCAGAGAAGAGATGACACTGGCAGACATCACTGTGGCAAATTCAAGGGCGGCCAGTGAAGACGTCCGTATAGCTGCCTGTACAGCCATCAGAATAAGCTGAGGAGTCGGGCGGGTCAGGTCAAGATGCATCGTGCGGGAAAAGGCTTCCAGCTCATCCGGCGTCATCTGGTCCAGGCTCTTCTCCAGCACCTTCATCAACAGGCAAAGCTCGATAGTTTCGGTGGTACTTTTCGGGTTGTAATTCACATTCGCTTTATCGCAGACATCACCGAGAATTTCCCGGTAGGTCACTCCCTGTCCGCGTCGTACCAGACTGGCCAGCGTGTTAGCACCGTAGCGCTGAAGCTCAGCGGCAATCAGTTGCCAGTAGCGGCGATGATCCGGTGCCAGTAGGCGGAACTCTGCGGTCCCGGTGAGGCTCTCCGTCCAGCGGGTGTCGCCATCACGGGGGTCCCTGGTCAGAATGGAAACCAGCAGTTGCAACTCCTCATTGCTGCACTGCCCCAGCAGGTCTAAATCAGCGTCATTGCGGTAAACGGCCATTATCCGTCCTCAGTCAGTGTGGGGTATGTCCACACTGTAAGGGGGGCTGTTGCACGGATATGTCATCTGAAATGGTGAATTTTTACGCGGAAAGGGTTGAATGCGACACCGAGTGTCATAGCCCCGTGACAACTACGACTAAAACATACACGCTGAAGTCGGGAGCTACCGTCATCCATTATGATGATATATATCTGAAATTTATTTCAATCGCTTCATTATTGAGGATGAGCCGAAAAAACGATTTTTTTCGGTGATGAAATAGGACTCTTTTGCAAGAGCGTAGAGGTAATGCATAAAGTAATTTTTATTCCGATGGTTTGTAAATTGCTTGTATATCTCGGTGCCTGTGGCGTTCAGGTCGATTGTGATTACTCTTATCTTCGGGTCGGGCATCCCCGGTGTAATATTGTATATTCCGGGCTGACTCCAGGAATGATTGTTAATTCTGGATAAGATTGTATTGTTGAAATCTTTCGTTATGGTAAGATGTAATACCCCTCCGTATTTTTGACCCAGCACGTTAAACCAGCATCGGTTTATGTCTTCACCCATCACGTTATTAAATTCCGGAGTGTCAATATAAAAGTGAACGTGTAAGGGAAGGTGCGAACAAGTCCCTGATATGAGATCATGTTTGTCATCTGGAGCC
>OJTZ01000369.1_pt1 | contig 11530 bp, 9 predicted proteins | sample 1601481 | NCBI WGS metagenome assembly OJTZ01 (sample SAMN04436660, study PRJEB24849) | human gut metagenome | biome: human gut; feature: NICU; material: stool | host: Homo sapiens | place: USA: Saint Louis, MO | collected 2010-05-08
TTGCGCGACCGTGACGATACCGGAGCGAAAAATACGCGGTGATAAATATCCGGCGCATTGTTTCTAAACGGAATATTAAATATGAGATTTATCCGAGCGGGAAAGAGGATGTCAGCACAAAAATGCTGCTATATGATGAGCCACTCTGTGGTTGGATAAGATATTAAGAAATATGGACATTTCGATTAATAAATCTAATTATTTAAAAGGGATTGCCATCATATTGATGCTGATCCATCACCTGTTTGCCTACCCGATCCGAATTAGCCCGGATATCCCGGTCTATCATATTGTTAACAGCGTTGATCTTGAAATGTATCTTGGTCTGTTCGGCAAGATTTGCGTTTCGATGTTTCTGTTTCTGTCCGGTTACGGGTTTGCGCTGAAAAAAGAAGTGTCGTTTCACTATATCTGGGGAAAGCTGAAGAATTTATATATCAGCTATTGGATAGTGTTATTTATCTTTGTCCCTATCGGCATTTTCTTCTTTCCCGGAGAAAGGTATAGCCTTTCCCTGCCGCTGTTTCTCGAAAACCTGATTGGCATTAAATCCACGTATAACAGCGAGTGGTGGTTCTTCAAACTCTATGTGCTGTACGTGCTTTCTCTGCCGCTGTTGTCGCGGCTGAATATCTACCCTTTACTGGGGCTGCTGGTTCTGGCGGCGCTGTGCGGCAGAGGGCTGCAGTATTTCGCCTGGGCGCCTGAAATCTTGATCGAATATTGCACCTGGCTACTGCCTTTCGGCTTTGGCATGGTGTTTGGCCGCAGCAAGCAAATGCCGGCGGACTTCTGGGTGTCGAAGCTGATTGTTACCCTGAGCCGCACCCATCCGCTGATCTTGCTGATGGTGACGGTAGCGGTGTTTATCGTCGCCCATAATCCGGGGCTGCTGCTGGTGACGCCGCTGTTTATCATCGCGATGATGAAAACCGCAGACGGGCTGGGCAGCACGGTGAATCGGGTGGTGGGCGAGCTGGGCAAGCATTCGATGTACATGTGGCTGACCCACAGCTTCTACTGCTATTACTTCACTCAAAAGCTGATTTTTGCGCCGCGCTATACGCCGCTGATCCTGCTGCTGCTGATTGTGGTGTCCTATCTGACCAGCCTGGTGCTGAGCCGGATTGAGCTGGCGATCAAGGGCAGGGTAACGGCCTAGGGAGGCTGAATGCTGCGCCCGTGATGACCGCGGGCGCAGCAGCAAGATTAAAGCGTTTTCAGCATGGTGACTTCGCAGTCGACGTGGCCGGTGGTGCCCATGGCGTGGTCGATATGTTCGAAGCCCAGATGCTCGTACAGGCCGATGGCCTGCGTCAGGCTGGCGGTGGTTTCCAAATAACAACAGCGGAAGCCCTGTTGACGGGCAAACTCCAGTGCCTGCAGCGCCAGGCGTTTTGCCAGGCCCTGGCCGCGCAAAATCGGCAGGAAATACATTTTCTGTAATTCGCAAATATCGTCGTCACCGCCCTGCAGCGGGGCCACGCCGCCACCGCCGGCAATCCGGCCATCGACTTCTATCACCCAATAAGCGCTGCGTGGCAGGCTGTAGAGCTGATACAAGACGTCCAGATTGGGGTCGGAAACGGTATAGCCTTTGTCTGCCGTCAGGCCGTGCTCGGCAGAGACTTCGCGAATGACATTAGCAATAGCGGCGTTGTCGTCAGCCGTTATTGGGCGCACCAGAAGACGTACTGGGGTTGCTGTTGTCATAGTTACACTCGCCATAAAAAGAACCCGAAGGGCTCCGGAATATCGTTTTTTGTGCAGACAAAAACGCGCCGAGTTTATATCTCGGCGGCGTCCATGCAGCAATTAATATCTTGTAATACCATCTATACCCTTCATCTTTCAAGCTGCAGATGTGTTGGCTGCGTTTTCTTACCCCAGTCACTTACTTATGTAAGCTCCTGGGGCTTCGCTCACTTGCCGCCTTCCTGCATCTCGAAATCTATTGGGTATTTATATGGCTGATGCAACGGCGATAAAAAAACAGCGGGGAAATCCCCGCTGTTTTTCAACTGTTGCAGTGAACCGAAAGATTACAGCGCGGTGATGGTCGCCTGCTGTTCCTGTAGCTTCACTTTACCTTCTTTGCAGGCTGCCAGACGTTCGCGCTCTTTGGCGACCACGGCTTCCGGCGCGCGCGCTACAAAGCCTTCGTTGGCCAGCTTGCCTTCGATTGAGGCGATTTCTGCATCCAGCTTGCCCATCTCTTTCGACAGACGCGCGATTTCGGCGTCTTTATCGATAAAGCCGGCCATAGGGATCAGCAGCTCGGCGCCGTCCACCAGTTTGGTGACCGATACCGGGCCTTTGTCACCCGCAGGCAGCAGGGCGATAGACTCCAGACGCGCCAGACGCTCGATAAAGCTCTGGTTCTCCTGCACGCGACGCTGAGCGTCGGCACTGCAGTTGCGTAGCAGCACTTCCAGCTGTTTGCTCGGAGCGATGTTCATCTCGGCGCGGATGTTACGCACCGCGGTGATCGCCTGCTTGATCCACTCCAGATCGTTCAGCGCCTGCGCGTCTTCCAACGCGGCGTCGTACTCTGGGAAGGGTTGCAGCATGATGGTGTCTGCGGTTTCGCCGGTCAGGGTTTTCACGCGCTGCCAGATGGTTTCGGTAATGAACGGGATCACCGGGTGCGCCAGGCGCAGCAGGGCTTCCAGCACGGTGATCAGCGTGTGGCGGGTGCCGCGCTGTTCCGCTTCGCTGCCGTTGCTTACGACCGGTTTGGTCAGCTCCAGGTACCAGTCACAGAACTGGTTCCAGGTGAATTCGTACAGGATGTTGGCGGCCAGATCGAAACGGTAGGTGTCCAGCGCTTCGCGGTAAGCCTTCACCGTACGGTTGAATTCGGCCAGGATCCAGCGGTCCGCCAGCGACAGTACTTTCTCGCCGCCGTTGAAGCCGCAGTCCTGACCTTCCGCGTTCATCAGCACGAAGCGGCTGGCGTTCCACAGCTTGTTACAGAAGTTGCGGTAGCCTTCCAGGCGCTTCATGTCCCAGTTGATGTCACGGCCGGTAGAGGCCAGCGCCGCCAGGGTGAAGCGCAGGGCGTCGGTGCCGTGCGGCTCGATGCCGTTCGGGAACTGCTTCTCGGTACGCTTGCGGATTTTCTCCGCCAGCTGCGGCTGCATCATGTTGCCGGTGCGTTTTTCCAGCAGGTCTTCGAGCGAGATGCCGTCAACCATGTCCAGCGGGTCGATCACGTTGCCTTTCGACTTGGACATCTTCTGCCCTTCGTCGTCGCGGATCAGGCCGGTCATGTAGACCGTCTTGAACGGAACCTGCGGCTTGCCGTTTTCGTCCTTCATGAAGTGCATGGTCAGCATGATCATGCGCGCAATCCAGAAGAAGATGATGTCGAAGCCGCTGACCATCACGCTGGTCGGGTGGAAGGTTTTCAGCGCGTCGGTCTGCTCTGGCCAGCCCAGGGTAGAGAAGGTCCAGAGGCCGGAAGAGAACCAGGTGTCCAGCACGTCTTCGTCCTGAGTCAGCACCACGTCGGCGCCCAGGTTGTTTTCGCTGCGTACTTCTTCTTCGCTGCGGCCCACGTAGACTTTGCCGTTCACGTCGTACCAGGCCGGGATACGGTGACCCCACCACAGCTGACGAGAGATACACCAGTCCTGAATGTCGCGCATCCAGCTGAAGTACATGTTTTCGTACTGCTTCGGCACGAACTGAATTTCGCCTTGCTCAACCGCTTCCACCGCCACTTTCGCCAGCGGTGCGGTACGTACGTACCATTGGTCGGTCAGCATGGGTTCGATCACCACGCCGCCTCGGTCGCCGTAAGGCACCGTCAGGTCGTGCGGTTTGATCTCGTCGAGCAGGCCCAATTCGTCAAAGGCGGCAACCACCGCTTTACGCGCCGCGAAACGCTCCAGGCCACGGAACTGGGCCGGGATTTCGTTGCAGTAATCGGTGCAGATTTCGCCGAGGGTGTTGAACACTTCCGCTTCCTGGCGGATATCGCCGTCGAAAGTCAGGATGTTGATCATCGGCAGGCCGTGACGTTTACCGACTTCGTAGTCGTTAAAGTCGTGCGCCGGGGTGATTTTCACGCAGCCGGTGCCTTTTTCCATATCGGCGTGCTCGTCACCGACGATGCGGATGCGGCGGCCCACCAGCGGCAGAATGATTTCTTTGCCGATCAAATCTTTGTAGCGCGGGTCTTCTGGGTTTACCGCTACGCCGGTATCTCCGAGCACGGTTTCCGGACGGGTGGTGGCGACCACCAGGTAATCTTTGCCTTCGGCGGTTTTGGCGCCGTCAGCCAGCGGGTAGCGCAGGTGCCACATGGAGCCTTTGGACTCGCGGTTTTCCACTTCCAGATCGGAGATGGCGGTGCGCAGTTTCGGATCCCAGTTCACCAGGCGTTTGCCGCGGTAGATCAGATCTTCTTTGTGCAGGCGGACAAACACTTCGCGTACCGCGTTGGACAGGCCTTCATCCATGGTGAAGCGCTCGCGCTCCCAGTCCACGGAGTTGCCCAGGCGACGCATCTGGCGGGTGATGGTGCCGCCGGATTCCGCTTTCCACTGCCAGATTTTGTCGATGAACGCATCGCGGCCATAGTCATGGCGAGTTTTGTTTTCTTCTGCGGCGATCTTGCGCTCAACCACCATCTGGGTGGCGATACCGGCATGGTCGGTACCGGCCTGCCACAGGGTGTTTTTACCCTGCATGCGCTGGTAACGGATCATGGTGTCCATGATGGTCTGCTGGAAGGCGTGACCCATGTGCAGGCTGCCGGTGACGTTCGGCGGCGGGATCATGATGCAGAAGCTTTCCTGGCTGGTATCACCGTTTGGCTTGAAGTAACCCTGGTTTTCCCAGTGATCGTACAGCTTCTGTTCGATCTCTTTCGGGTCGTATGCGGTATCGAGATGACTGTTTGTCTTTTCCATTTTATATCGTTGTTCAGTGAGTTGGCGGCGTTGCCGTGGTCAAATGGAAGCCGACGCTGCGATAGGCTTTATATCGGTCGCGCGCCAACTGTTTTAAGGTGTCTTCGTAAGGGACGAAGTCTACCACTTCATGGAAAGCAGTAGCAAAATCTGCAAACTGCGGCAGCAGGGCGATCAGCAGATCGCGCGGTGAGTTGCCGCGTTTGCCGGGCCAACACAGCTCGACCGGGGCACCGTAGTGCGGCCCTTCGCCGGCCAGGTTGTGCGGCACGAACTGGTGCGGATCGCGCTGCCACAGCGCTTCGTCCAACCGCTGGGCCTGTTCCTGGCTTTCGCAGGCGATCAACACCCGCTTGCCGGAGCGCCAGCGTTCGGCGGCAACGGCGCAGGCCACGGCCTCATGCGCGCTGAGCGCACCTGCCGGTTCCGCATGTTCAATTAAATAGAACGTTGCCTGTTTCATATAACCCCTTCATCTTTCAAGCTGCAGCCGTGTTGGCTGCCCTCCCTCACCCCAGTCACTTACCCGTGTAAGCTCCTGGGGATTCTCTCGGTTGCCGCTTTGCTGCAACTCGAAAGCTATTGGGTTTATAAAATTGTGCAGCATTACTAAAAACACAAGGGTACAGCATGCTGTACCCTTGGGGATTATACCTGAATTACCGCTCAGATTTAATCGTCGCCGTTCAGCCCCGCGCGATTGAGCAGGAACTGCGCCAGCATCGCTACCGGACGACCGGTTGCGCCTTTGGCTTTGCCGGAACGCCAGGCGGTGCCGGCGATATCCAGGTGCGCCCAGCTGTACTTGCGGGTAAAGCGCGACAGGAAGCAGGCTGCGGTGATAGCCCCGCCCGGACGGCCGCCAATGTTTGCCATATCGGCAAAATTGGAGTCCAGCTGCTCATAGTACTCGTCGGACATCGGCAAGCGCCACGCGCGGTCACCGGCCTGTTCGGACGCGCCGATCAGTTCGTGTGCCAGCGGGTTGTGGTTCGACATGAGGCCGGTGATGTGGTGGCCCAGCGCAATCACGCAGGCGCCGGTCAGGGTGGCAACGTCAATCACCAACTCCGGATCGAAACGCTCAACGTAGGTCAGGGTGTCGCACAGCACCAGGCGGCCTTCGGCGTCGGTGTTCAACACCTCGACGGTCTGGCCGGACATGGTGGTCAGCACGTCGCCCGGACGATAAGCGCTGCCGCCCGGCATGTTTTCACAGCCAGCCAGTACGCCGATCACGTTCAGCGGCAGGTTCAGTTCCGCCACCACGCGCATCACACCGTACACGGTGGCGGCGCCACACATGTCATACTTCATCTCGTCCATGCTGTCGGCAGGTTTGATCGAGATACCGCCGGAGTCGAAGGTCAGCCCTTTACCCACCAGCACAATCGGCTTGGCGTCCGGGTTCGGGTTGCCTTTATATTCCATCACCGACATCAGCGATTCGTTCTGAGACCCTGCGCCAACCGCCAGATAGGCGTTCATCCCCAGCTCTTTCATCTGCTGTTCGCCGATGACGCGGGTGGTGATGTTGGTGCTGAAGGCGTCCGCCAGTTGACGAGCCTGAGAGGCCAGGTAGCCGGCGTTACAGATGTTCGGCGGCATATTGCCGAGATCTTTCGCTGCCTTGATACCGGAAGAGACGGCCAGACCGTGCTGGATAGCGCGTTCACCGCTGGTGAGCTCACGGCGGGTCGGCACGTTGAACACCATTTTGCGCAGCGGACGGCGCGGCTCCACTTTATTGCTTTTCAACTGATCGAAGGTGTAGAGCGTTTCTTTTGCGGTTTCCACCGCCTGGCGCACCTTCCAGTAAGTGTTGCGGCCTTTCACGTGCAGCTCGGTCAGGAAGCAGACCGCTTCCATGGAGCCGGTATCGTTAAGGGTATTGATGGTTTTTTGAATCACCTGTTTGTACTGGCGTTCATCGAGCTCGCGCTCTTTGCCACATCCAATCAACAGGATGCGTTCGGAGAGAATGTTAGGCACATGGTGCAGCAGTAACGTCTGCCCGACTTTACCTTCCAGTTCGCCACGGCGCAGCAAAGCGCTGATATAACCATCACTGATTTTGTCGAGTTGTTCTGCGATAGGGGACAAGCGGCGCGGTTCGAAAACGCCGACTACAATACAGGCACTGCGCTGTTTTTCCGGGCTACCGCTTTTTACACTGAACTCCATGCACTCTCCTGAATCTTAAAGACAAAGGCAGGCGCTACGGCTAGAATAACGTACTCCGTAACGATCTCCCGCCATTGAGTTAACTAACTATGTTAACCTGAACGGCGTAAATTGCTCTGTTTTGGCGACTATAAGTAAGTTCCTATAGGACACCCAAATGCTAGATGTTGTAATACTATTTTAGCTGTGTTGGTTGCCATATGATGAGAATAAATGGCGGATTAGCGATGAAACTATCGATTTTCCTGCAAAAAGACAAGTTTTCACAGGCGTAATAAGCGTGATCATCATAAGATATCTGGTACGGGAAACGCTAAAGAGCCAAATCGCGATCCTTTTCATCCTGCTTCTGATCTTCTTTTGTCAGAACCTGGTCAAGGTGTTAGGCGATGCGGTGGACGGCGATGTCCCGACAAATTTAGTCCTTTCATTGCTCGCATTGGGTGTGCCGAAGATGGCGCAGCTAATCCTGCCGTTAAGCCTGTTTCTCGGCTTATTGATGACGCTTGGGCGGCTGTATACCGACAGCGAAATCACCGTGATGCATGCCTGCGGGCTGGGTAAACGCACCTTGATTATCGCCGCGATGGTGCTGGCGCTGATCACCTCTGCCGTGGCGGCGGTCAACGTGTTCTGGGCCGGGCCCATGGCCTCGCGCTATCAGGACGTGGTGATCAGCGAAGCCAAAGCCAACCCCAGCATCGCCGGGTTGGCGGAAGGGCAGTTCAAACCTTCGCAAGACGGCAACGCGGTGCTGTTTATCGGCAACGTAAAAGGCAGCACCTTCAACGACGTGTTCCTGGCACAGCTGCGGCCGAACGGCAACCAACGCCCATCCGTGGTGGTGGCTGAGCATGGCCAGATCAACCAGATGAAAGACGGTTCGCAGGTGGTGACGCTGGACAAGGGCACCCGCTTCGAAGGCACCGCGCTGCTGCGTGACTTCCGCATTACCGATTTCAACGACTATAAAGCCGTGGTCGGCCACCGCACGGTCGCCGTGGACGGCAACCAGGCCGAGCAGATGTCGATGCAGACGCTGCTGGAGTCTGACGACCCGGACGCGCGCGCCGAGTTCCACTGGCGCCTGACGCTGGTGCTTTCCGTGGTGATCATGGCGCTGTTGGTGGTACCGCTCAGCGTGGTCAACCCGCGCCAGGGCCGCGTGCTGAGCATGCTGCCGGCCATCCTGCTGTATTTGATTTTCTTCCTGCTGCAGACGTCGCTGCGTTCCAACGGCGGCAAGGGCAAACTGGACCCGATGATATGGCTTTGGGTGGTCAACGCGGCGTACTTTGCGATCGCGCTGGCGCTAAACCTGTGGGATACGGTGCCGATGCGTAAGCTGCGTGCACGCCTGAGAGGAGCGGCCTGATGTTTGGCGTTTTAGACCGATATATCGGTAAGACGATTTTCAACACCATCATCATGACGTTGTTCATGCTGGTGTCGCTTTCCGGCATCATCAAGTTCGTCGACCAGCTGCGTAAAGTGGGCCAGGGCGAGTACACGGCACTGAGCGCCGGGATGTTTACCCTGCTGAGCGTACCGAAAGACATCGAGATCTTCTTCCCGATGGCCGCGCTGCTGGGCGCACTGCTCGGGCTGGGGCAACTGGCGACGCGCAGTGAACTGGTGGTGATGCAGGCTTCCGGCTTTACCCGCATGCAGATCGCCGGTTCGGTGATGAAAACCGCTATCCCGCTGGTGCTGTTGACCATGGCGATTGGCGAGTGGGTGGCACCGCAGGGCGACCAGATGGCGCGCAACTACCGTGCGCAGCAGATGTACGGCGGCTCGCTGCTTTCCACCAAAAACGGCCTGTGGGCGAAGGACGGCAACGACTTCATCTACATCGAGCGCGTGGCGGGCGAGAAAGAGCTTTCCGGCGTCAACATCTACCACTTCAACGACCAGCGCAGGCTGGAGACGGTGCGCTATGCCGCCACCGCCAGCTTTGAAGACGGCGTGTGGAAGCTTTCGCAGGTGGATACCTCTGACCTGACCAATGAAAAGCAGGTGACCGGCACCCAGACGCTGACAGGCGAATGGAAAACCAACCTGACCCCGGACAAACTGGGCGTGGTGGCGCTGGATCCAACCTCGCTTTCGATCAGCGGCCTGCACAACTACGTGAAGTACCTGAAACAGAGTGGCCAGGAAGCCAACCGCTACCAGCTGAACATGTGGAGCAAAGTGTTCTCGCCGCTTTCCGTCGCGGTGATGATGCTGATGGCGCTGTCGTTCATCTTCGGGCCGCTGCGCAGTGTGCCGATGGGCGTGCGTGTGGTGACCGGTATCAGCTTCGGTTTCCTGTTCTACGTGCTGGACCAGATATTCGGCCCGCTGAGCCTGGTGTACAACATGCCGCCGGTACTGGGCGCGTTGCTGCCAAGCATGCTGTTCCTGCTGATCAGCGTGTATATGCTGCTAAAACGCAAGTAGCGGCACGACAGGCGATTTAAAAGGCGTAGCCATGCGGTTACGCCTTTTTTGTTTCTGGGAGCTCTGCAGCGCGCTGCTGCTGATAACGCTATGCACAGGTGCACGTTATCGTCGATATCATCCGTAGGGGCGCTGCACGCTGCGCCCGTGCCGTTTGCCACCGTTATCCCCGATCGACACGCCTTACTTCGCCCAAAAAACGAACCCAATGTGACCCCGGCGACGATTTTTTCAGCACTTAACTCATTGAACAACGGATAAGTGTTGCACGTGGATCGCTGAAAGGTATAATGCACCCGTTTTCCGCATACTACTTGCAGTGCCGAAGTGGCGAAATCGGTAGACGCAGTTGATTCAAAATCAACCGTAGAAATACGTGCCGGTTCGAGTCCGGCCTTCGGCACCATAAGTATGTAAATGGACCTCAACTGAGGTCTTTTTTTATGCCTAAAATCCAGTATTTATCTACCTTTCCCGCTATATTAACTCTCTCAAGGTCAACCGACATCAACGTACATCTACCAACACATGTTGGTACAGATGATGGTATTTTCGGTTCGATAATGCTTGTACCAACAGGGAGGGGATAAGCATGGCGTTAACAGATATCAAGGTCAGAACAGCTAAGCCAACAGATAAGCAATACAAACTGACCGATGGCAGCGGTATGCACCTTCTTGTCCATCCAAATGGTTCTAAGTACTGGCGTTTGCAGTACCGTTATGACGGCAAGCAAAAGATGTTGGCACTTGGGGTTTACCCTGAAATCACACTGGCGGATGCCAGAGCACGTCGTGACGAAGCGCGTAAGCTGCTAGCGAATGGCGTCGATCCGGGAGACAAAAAGAAAAATGATAAGGTTGAACAGAGTAAAGCACGAACCTTCAAAGAGGTGGCGATCGAGTGGCATGGCACCAATAAAAAGTGGTCTGAAGATCACGCCCATCGTGTGCTAAAAAGCCTGGAAGATAATCTCTTCGCAGCGCTTGGTGAGCGTAATATCGCTGAGTTAAAAACTCGCGATTTATTAGCACCCATTAAAGCCGTAGAGATGTCTGGACGTCTTGAGGTGGCTTCTCGTCTCCAACAGCGCACCACGGCCATCATGCGTTATGCAGTACAAAGCGGACTGATTGATTATAACCCAGCGCAGGAGATGGCTGGAGCCGTCGCCTCTGGCAATCGACAACATCGTCCGGCGCTGGAATTAAAGCGTATCCCTGAGTTACTCGAGAAAATAGACGGTTATACCGGCAGGCCGCTAACCCGCTGGGCAACGGAACTTACTCTGCTTATCTTTATTCGCTCCAGTGAGCTGCGTTTTGCTCGCTGGTCAGAGATCGATTTTGAAACGTCAATGTGGACCATCCCGCCTGAGCGAGAGCCTATTCCTGATGTGAAACATTCTCAGCGAGGTTCAAAGATGCGTACTCCGCATCTGGTGCCGCTTTCAAAGCAGGCGCTGGCGATCCTGACGCAGATAAAACAGTTCTGTGGCGAACATGAGCTGATCTTTATTGGCGATCATGATCCGCGTAAGCCCATGAGCGAGAATACCGTAAACAGTGCGCTACGGGTGATGGGATATGATACTAAGGTTGAGGTTTGCGGCCACGGTTTCCGCACAATGGCCTGTAGTTCGTTAATTGAGTCAGGATTATGGTCGAAGGATGCGGTGGAACGGCAGATGAGCCATATGGAACGCAATTCAGTGAGGGCAGCGTATATCCATAAAGCGGAACATCTGGATGAGCGCAAGTTGATGTTGCAGTGGTGGGCTGATTTTCTGGATGCTAACAGGGAGAAGGCGGTGAGCCCATTTGATTTTGCCAAAATAACTAAGTAAATGTATCCGGGTAGTAAAACTACCCGGATACATTTATCGGAAAAGAATAATTTATTTTTTGTGAGATATAACGATGAAACTTCTAAGGAAGGTGCGAACAAGTCCCTGATATGAGATCATGTTTGTCATCTGGAGC
>OJTZ01000380.1_pt1 | contig 10892 bp, 10 predicted proteins | sample 1601481 | NCBI WGS metagenome assembly OJTZ01 (sample SAMN04436660, study PRJEB24849) | human gut metagenome | biome: human gut; feature: NICU; material: stool | host: Homo sapiens | place: USA: Saint Louis, MO | collected 2010-05-08
GGTTTATTGTTGTGGGATTTAAGACGCGGGGAAGTCTATGCCTGTGGGCGAGATGACTCAAGGGTATTTCGCTAACATTCCGTTAATTAAAAATCAACACAATGGATAAGGTTTTTTGTTTTTTGTGAAGTCAGGCGACGATGGCTGATTTTTGTCCGTCATGGCGATTTTTTAGCGTGAAAAGCGCTGATTTGGCGGCTTTTTCAGCGCTTGATCGACTAATTCAATTTAGCCGTTGACAGTTTTTCAGGGGTTTCATATTATGCGCCCCGTTCACAGGATTTCGTGATTGTGGATTGGGGCTATAGCTCAGCTGGGAGAGCGCTTGCATGGCATGCAAGAGGTCGACGGTTCGATCCCGTCTAGCTCCACCACCATTTAAAAAGCCGACCTTAGGGTCGGCTTTTTGCTTTCTGTCTTTTCCCATATTGAATCACCGTAACGCCTCCTGTTATGTCAGCAGTTACAGAAGAATCGCAGGCAATAAAAAAGGCCGCCGAAGCGACCTTTGCATGACTGGCTTTTAAGCTTAGCTCAGAACCAGGCCTGCGATCGACGCAGACAGGATGCTGACCAGCGTAGAACCGTAAACCAGCTTCAGACCAAAGCGGGAAACCACGTTGCCCTGGTGCTCGTTCAGCCCTTTAATCGCACCGGCTACGATGCCGATGGAAGAGAAGTTGGCGAAGGAAACCAGGAACACTGACAGGATACCCAGGCTGCGCGGAGAGAGTTCAGCAGAAACCTTCTGCAGCTCCATCATCGCCACGAATTCGTTGGAAACCAGCTTGGTCGCCATGATGCTGCCAACCTGCAACGCTTCGTGCTTAGGAATACCCATAATCCAGGCGAATGGATAGAAGAAGTAGCCCAGGATTTCCTGGAAGCTCAGGCCGAAGATGGCGCTGAACAGGCCGTTGAGCGCGGCGATCAGGGCAATAAAGCCGATCAGCATCGCAGCAACGATAATCGCGACTTTGAAACCCGCCAGGATGTATTCGCCCAGCATTTCGAAGAAGCTCTGGCCTTCGTGCAGGTTGCCCAGATGCAGCTCTTCTTCTTTACTGGTGTCATACGGGTTGACCAATGACAGCACGATAAAGGTGCTGAACATGTTCAGTACCAGCGCCGCCACCACAAACTTGGCGTCCAGCATGGTCATGTAAGCGCCGACGATGGACATGGAAACCGTGGACATCGCGGTTGCCGCCATGGTGTGCATGCGCTTTTCTGACATCTTGCCCAGAATATCTTTATAGGCGATGAAGTTTTCAGACTGGCCCAGGATCAGCGAGCTGACGGCGTTGAAGGACTCCAGCTTGCCCATACCGTTTACTTTTGACAGCACGGTACCAATAATGCGGATGATAAACGGCAGTACTTTAATGTATTGCAGAATACCGATCAGCGCAGAGATAAAGACGATTGGGCACAGTACCTTCAGGAAGAAGAAGGCCAGACCTTTGTCGCCCATACCGCCGAATACAAAATCAGTCCCTTGCCCAGCAAACCCGAGCAACTTGTCAAACAGCGCGGCAAATCCTTTTACAAAGCCTAAACCCGCTTCCGAATGCAGGAAAAAATAGGCCAGCAGTACTTCAATAACCAACAGTTGAATAACATAGCGAATGCGGATGCTTTTACGATCGCGACACACTAAAAGTGCCAGGATCGCGACGACCACTAACGCCAACGCAAAGTGCGCAATATGGGACATGTTTGCTCCAAACTTGAGGCAGGCTGAATTTCGGATGTCATTTTATGTAACGCCACGTTTAAAAACGAGAGCTCTATTGCAAATATGGAAAATCATAGGGGGAAACATCTTAAACTTGTACGGTAAAGCATAAAAAATCAAGAGGTTAATCAATCCATATGAAATTCATATTCTTGCGCTAAATGGATCATCCAAAGGATTTTTCCCAGGATAGAACTTCGTTCAGTGCGGTAAATGTTCACTTACCCGCCAAACCTTTCGTTAAACCCGTGGTTATTTTCTATCGCAGAGATAAGCATTACCGCTCTAAATGCACTTGATAATTATTATCATTTACATAAGATAACCACAGGCTTAATAGAAGTAAGGGTTCAGAACATGCTGAACAGTGATGTGGTTGAAACCACCAGTCGCCCTGCCAGGAAGATCAAACTTTCCTTGATGGGCCCCGCATTCATAGCGGCTATCGGCTATATCGATCCCGGTAATTTTGCCACCAACATCCAGGCAGGCGCTTCCTTTGGCTACACCCTGTTGTGGGTGGTGGTGTGGGCCAACGTCATGGCGATGTTGATCCAGCTGTTGTCCGCAAAACTCGGTATTGCCACCGGTAAAAATCTGGCAGAGCACATTCGCGATCGTTTCCCGCGTCCGGCGGTTTGGGCCTATTGGGTTCAGGCGGAAATCATTGCCATGGCCACAGATTTGGCCGAGTTTATTGGTGCAGCGATTGGCTTCAAACTGCTGCTGGGCGTCACGCTGTTGGAAGGGGCGATCCTGACCGGTATCGCCACGTTCCTTATCCTGATGCTGCAAAAACGCGGGCAGAAACCGCTGGAAATGGTGATCGGCGGTTTGCTGCTGTTTGTTGCCGCAGCTTATATGGTGGAATTGGTATTTTCACAACCGCAGTTGGAGCCTTTGTTGAAAGGCATGGCGATACCGGACCTGCCGAACGGCGACGCGGTATTTTTGGCTGCCGGGGTGCTCGGCGCGACCATCATGCCGCACGTGATTTATCTGCATTCGTCATTAACCCAGACCGGCGGTGAGCATTCAAAAGCCGATCGCTACGCGGCCACCAAGTTTGACGTCGCCATTGCCATGACCATAGCCGGTTTTGTTAACCTGGCGATGATGGCTACCGCCGCTGCGGCCTTCCATTTTAACGGCCACAGCGGCATTGCCGATCTCGATCAGGCTTATCTGACGCTGCAGCCGCTATTGGGCCAGGCGGCAGCGACCATCTTCGGACTGAGTCTGGTCGCTGCCGGATTATCTTCCACCGTGGTGGGGACGCTGGCAGGGCAGGTTGTGATGCAGGGATTTGTACACTTTTATATTCCGCTGTGGGTGCGCCGGGTGGTCACCATGCTGCCGTCGTTTATCGTCATTATGATGGGCATGGACGCTACGCGTATTCTGGTACTGAGCCAGGTGCTGCTGAGTTTCGGTATTGCGCTGGCGCTGGTGCCGCTGTTGTCGTTCACCGGCAACCGCGAGCTGATGGGGGAGATGGTCAACAGCCGCAGCATACAGGCGATAGGGAAAGTGATCGTGCTGGTGGTGGTTGGGCTGAACGGCTACCTGCTGGTCAGCAGCCTTCTCTGAGCGGATACCAAACGAAGGGCCGACATTGAGTCTAATGCGGTTCACTAAAGCTCAATATCAGCGGAAACCCGGGTCGCCCCGGGTATCTCGATCTGTTAAATGAAGGAGATTAGGCGGGCTGACGGCCTTTGGCCGTCAATCATCGTGGTCATGGTGGCGATGATCGCGATCGTCGTGACGTCGGCCTTTCCCGTGATGCTTCTCATGGTGCTTATAATAGTGCTTATCGTATTTACGATAGCGCCCCTCATGATAGTAATAATTCTTGCGCCAGTAATTGTTGTCTCGCCAGCGATAACCATCCCAGTTGTAGCCCCGACGATTGCGTTCACCCAGGTACCGACCCTGATGGCCCTGCCACCAGTCGCGGTCGCGCCAGTCATAACCGTCCCAGTAACGGCCGCGATTGTCTTGCTCACCGATACGTAATGAGACGCCCGGCATCAGATCGATACTCAACCCTTCTGCCTGCGCTGGCTGGATGGCAGGCAGCGTTGACACCACCAACAGAGCGGCCAATAACAGAGGTTTAAACATGAATGCTCCTTTCCGCCGTAGCGGCTTGGCCGGTTTTACAATTAATGAAGCGCGTTCATCAGTTTATAAAACAGCCTTATAGTTTTACCTGCAATATCGGCATATTAGCCTTTGTGGATAGGGTTGAATCTTAGCGGCATTCTTAAAAACGGGGCAGGGAGAGTGATTTAAGATTTGTCTGGCGCGGCAGGCGTTATCGCCGGCGATAAACCGGCGATAATTGTAAGCGATTACATTAATATTTGCTCGATCTGCTTAATTTCATCATCGCTAAAGGTGCGGTTAGCCAACATGCCTACGGCGTCTTCAATTTGGCTGGTCTTGCTGGCGCCAATCAGTGCCGAAGTGACGCGATCGCCACGCAATACCCAGGCCAGCGCCATTTGCGACAGCTTCTGTCCGCGCTGCTGCGCCAGTGCATTAAGTCGGCGAATTTTTCCCAGTTTATCCTCGGTGAGCTGATCGGGTTGCAGGAACTGGCTGCCGCTGGCAGCGCGTGAGTCCTGGGGAATGCCCTGCAGATAACGATCGGTTAACAGGCCGCCGGCCAGCGGTGAGAAGGCGATAGAACCCACGCCGTGTTCTTCCAGCGTATCCAACAATTCTGGCTCCACCCAACGTTCGAACATGGAGTATTTCGGCTGATGGATCACGCAGGGCGTGCCGAGCTGCTGCAGAATGCTGAACGCCTGGCGCGCACGATCGGCAGGGTAGTTGGACAACCCGACGTAAAGCGCCTTGCCCTGTCGTACCAGCAAATCCAGGGCGGCCATGGTTTCTTCCAGCGGCGTGTCCGGATCCGGACGATGGTGATAGAAGATGTCCACGTATTCCAGCCCCATGCGCTGCAGACTTTGATTCAGGCTGGCGACCAGGTACTTTTTCGAGCCCCAATCCCCATAAGGCCCGGGCCACATGGTGTAACCGGCCTTTGACGAGATGATCAGTTCATCGCGCCAGGACTTCAGATCCGCCTTGAGAATGCGACCGAAGTTTTCCTCGGCGGAGCCGGGCGGCGGGCCATAATTGTTGGCCAGATCAAAATGGGTAATGCCGAGATCAAACGCGCAATGGATCAGCCTGCGAGCGTTGTCATACAGCGTGACGTCACCAAAGTTATGCCATAAGCCAAGTGAAATGGCCGGGAGCTTTAGCCCGCTGCGGCCGCAGCGACGGTATTCCATACTTTGATAACGTGAAGAATCAGCCTGGTAGAGCATACGAACCCTTTTCAGCGGAGGTGAAATGAATTTTAGTGTATGCGCTTTCACCGTATTTGTCAGAGGCTGCGATCACGCTAAACAGCCTGTATATCAACATGGCTTATCAGAGCGGCCCAATGCCAGCCAATGGGGCAGGGATGTAACGCAGGGTTTCCAGTTACCTTTCAGACATAAAGTTCGAAATTTATACAACATCTTCGATACTTAATACTGAAAATCCTAACCCTTGGCAGGTGATGATCATGAATAAGAACTATACGGTGGCTGATTACCTACTCGATCGTTTAGCTCAGATCGGCATCCGGCACTTCTTTGGCGTGCCTGGTGACTATAACCTGCAGTTTCTTGATCACGTGATCGATCACCCGCAAATCACCTGGGTAGGGTGCGCCAATGAACTTAATGCCGCCTATGCTGCTGACGGTTACGCGCGTTGTAAACCAGCCGCCGCCTTGTTGACGACTTTTGGCGTAGGTGAACTGAGCGCAGTCAACGGTATTGCCGGCAGCTATGCCGAATACCTGCCGGTGATCCACGTGGTGGGCGCACCGGCTTTGCGTGCGCAAAGGGCTGGTGAATTGTTGCATCACTCCCTGGGCGACGGGGATTTTGGTCACTTCGCCCGCATGGCGAAAGAGGTGACCGTGGCTCAGGCCAGCCTCACCGCCGATAACGCCGAAGGGGAAATAGATCGCCTGCTGACTACCGCGCTGTTCGAGCGTCGTCCGGTCTATCTGCTGCTGCCGAGCGACGTGGCTGAAGCGCCGCTGGTGTCAAAGCCTGCCCCATTAATGCTACGACAGGCCAATCTTTCACCGGCATCACTGCAGGCCTTTATCGCCGCCGCACGGGAATTGCTGTTACCGGCCCGGCGGGTTTCTCTGCTGGCCGATTTCCTGGCCGAACGCTTCGGTGCTGAAAAGGTGCTGGAGCAGTGGATGAATGAGGTGGATATGCCGCATTCAACCTTGCTGCTTGGCAAGAGCGTATTGGACGAAACTCATGCCTGTTTCACCGGGACCTACGTCGGTGCGGCTAGCGAGCCACAGGTAAAACAGCTGATCGAGAACGCCGACGTGATCATTAATGTTGGCGTACGTTTTACCGATACCATTACCGCCGGATTCAGTCAGTACCTTCCTGCCGAGAAATGTATTGATCTTCAGCCCTTTGAAGCGCGTGTGGGGCAGCAGGTATTCAGTCAAATCCCGATGCGTGACGCGGTTATCGCGTTACACCAGTTAACGTTGTCGCTGACCAACCAATGGCAACGGTCAGAGATTAAACGTTCAGCGTTGCCGGATCCGAACGGCAGTGGTCTGGATCAGCACGGTTTCTGGCAACAGATACAGGGCTTTTTGCGGCCGGGCGATATCCTGCTCGCCGAGCAGGGATCTGCCTGTTTTGGCGCGGCATCGTTAAGCTTGCCACAAGGCTGCCGTTTCATCGTCCAGTCGCTGTGGGGATCTATCGGTTACACACTGCCGGCGGCGTTCGGTGCACAGACGGCGGAGCCGGAGCGGCGAGTGGTGCTGCTGATCGGCGACGGTTCAGCACAGCTGACGGTGCAGGAATTGGGATCGATGTTGCGCGATGGGCTGAAGCCGGTGATCTTCTTGCTGAATAATGACGGATACACCATTGAACGGGCAATCCATGGCCCGAACCAGCGTTATAACGACATCGCTCATTGGAACTGGACCCAACTGCCGCAGGCGTTAGGTGCTGAACGCCAAGTGAAAGCGTTACGCGTTAGCGAACCGGAACAGCTGCGCCAGGCGCTGAGCGAAGTGGCCGACAGCCCACAGCTGGCCTTTGTCGAAGTGGTGCTGCCGAAGATGGACATTCCCGAACTGCTGCAAACGATCTCAAGTGCCCTTCAGTCACGTAACGCGGCGGCCTGAACCTGTTAGCTTTCCAAAAGCCGCTCCAGCATCCAGTACCCCGCCGGTCCCGGCGGGGTCAGCTTAGACCAAACCGCATCCACCGATATCAGCTTGGGCCAGCCGCGCGGACGCAGTTCGGTGAGCCTGTTGTGACCGTATTGCTGCACCAGCCAGCGGGGCAGTACCGCCCAGCCAAACCCTTGTTCCGCCATTTCCAGCAACAGCAGATAGCTGGGGGCTGACCATACCAGCCCGCCAGAGCGGGCGGTTTCGGCACCGGTATAGGTGTTCAGGATAAGTTGCCGCGTGCTGGACAGTTGTTCAGGCGTGGGCGAGGCAGTTTGCGCCATAGGGTGCGAATGTGCGACGAACAGCCCCATTTCGGTTTGCTCCGGCAGCCGGGCAAAGGCGATATCTGGCGGATACTGTTTTTGCACCTCAACCATGCCCAGGTGCGCGCGACCGATTTGCAGCAGGTCAATCACGTCACCTTCTTCAGCGATCATCCACTCCAGTTCGATATCCTGATAACGCTGCTCGAACTGCTGCATCAGCCGGTCATGGTGTTTCGGCTGATAGGTATCGGAAAACACTACGCTTAAGCGCGGCTCTATATTGTCCGCCAGCCGAATGCTCAGGGCATCCAACCGTTCGCTGGCCGCAAGAATTTCCTGTACATGGCCCAGCACTTTCCGCCCAGCGGCTGTCAGTACCGGCTGGCGTGCCTGGCGATCGAAGAGGATCAAACCCAGATCGGCCTCAAGATTGGCGATGGCGGTACTGATGGTTGACTGGCTTTTACGCAGCTTACGGGCCGCGGCGGAAAAAGAGCCCAGGGCGGCGGCTTCAACGAAGGCCAGCAAAGCTTCGGGGGAGTAGCGCATAATGTATCTACTTTATAGATGGAACCTATCTTTAATCTACTCAAAAACTCGATGATAATCACCTGGTTTTCATAGGAGGCGAATAAATCCGCTCCTGGTAACACGGGCGCGGCTTGCAGCGCCCCTACAAATTTATAAGGTAAAAAAACAGGTGATGTATGCAACTGCAAAACAAGTCTTTCATTGAACGTATCGTCCACGCCGTCGGTTTTGAGGCTATCGCAGTGATGATTTGCGCCCCGCTGGGCGCCTGGCTGCTCAACCGTTCGATGGTGCAGATCGGTGCGTTGGCGGTGATGTTATCCACCGTCGCCATGGTTTGGAACATGGTTTATAACACGGTATTTGACCGCCTGTGGCCGGTGAGCCGTGTGGCACGTAATCTTAAAGTGCGGGTGTTTCACGCGCTGGGCTTTGAGGCCGGTTTTGTGCTGATCGGCGTGCCGATTGCCGCCTGGATGCTGAGCATTTCTTTCCTTCAGGCCTTTATGCTGGAGATCGGTTTCTTCCTGTTCTTCCTGCCGTACACCATGCTCTATAACTGGGTGTACGACACGCTGCGTCAGCGCTGGTTCGAGGCGCGCCAGCCGGTTAACTCCGGTGCGAAATAAGCCGTCGTATCCGCCGTGATTCTGAGGTAATGTCGAAGAATTACGGCGATGAAAACGAGGAGCAATGATGAAAGTGCTGGGACTGCTGGGCGGCATGAGCTGGGAATCGACCATTCCTTATTACCGCACGATCAATGAACAGGTTAAGCAACGGCTGGGCGGTCTGCATTCCGCTAAAATCGTGCTCTACAGCGTCGACTTTCACGAGGTGGAACGCCTGCAGCATCAGGGCGACTGGGACGGCGCTGGGCGCCTGTTGGCTGACGCGGCGACCTCATTACGCGCCGCCGGTGCGCAGGCCATCGTCATTTGCACCAACACCATGCACAAGGTGGCGGATGCGGTCGAGCAGGCCAGCGGTTTACCGCTGATCCACATCGCCGACGCCACTGCGCTGCAGGTGCGCCAACAGGATATTCGTCGCGTTGGGCTGCTCGGTACGCGCTTTACTATGGAGCAGGAGTTCTACCGTGGGCGACTGCAGGAAAAGCACGGTATCGAGGTGATCACTCCCGTAGCCGCCGATCGTGACATTGTGCACCGCATTATTTATGAAGAACTGTGCCTGGGTAAAATCCGCGATGCGTCGCGCGACGAGTATCGCCGCATTATCGGTGATCTGGAGCAGCAGGGGGCTCAGGGCATTATTTTCGGCTGTACCGAAATAGGCCTGCTGGTCAGCGCGCAAGATGCGTCAGTGCCGGTATTCGACACCACCGAAATCCATGCGCGCGCCGCAGCGGAATTCGCGCTGGCTTAATCTTCGCGCGGGGGAAGCTGTTTGCCCTTGCCTACCAGCATCAGCGGTTTGCCCGCCAGCACCAGCCAGGCGGGCAGCATCACGATGCACAGCACCGGCAGCAGATGCAGCTCCGGCACCACCGCAACGGCCATAAACAGGCTGAGCCAGCCGTCACGCGTGACCACCAGTACCAACCCCATAATGGCGCAAGAGACGGTAATGGCTGCCGGCACGGCCGGCACGTGCTGATGCAGCATCAGCCCCAAGGCTACGCCGACAAACACCGCCGGGAAGATGCGCCCGCCGCGAAAGCCACTGGCAGCGGCAATCACCAGCGCCGCCAGTTTAGTCAGAGTAATCAGCATCAGTTCCGTGACGGAGAAATTCTCACCGATGGCTAACTGCTTCATTTCGTCCAGCCCTTTGAACAGCGTGATTTCACCGCCGATCAGCGCCAGCAGGCCGAGCACAAAGCCGCCTAACCCCAGCATCAGCACCGGATTCTTAATCGAATGAAATAGGCGATGAATGTGCGGAAAACTCCACACGGCTACCATACCCAGCGCGATGGCGATCAGGGCGACTATCGAGCCGCTGAAAATATCTGCCAGCCGGGTCGCGGCATAGGCATCAATTTGCAGTGAGAAATTCGGGGTAAAAAATAGCTGGGTGGTGACCGCTCCCGCCGCTGCCGCCATCAGCGGGGCAAATAGCCTGTCCCACAAGGGAACGTCATTATTGCCCGCCAGGGTTTGCGAAAAGATCAGCGCCGCGGCGACCGGGGTGCCAAACAGCGCGCCGATGGTGCCGGCCGCCGCGAGAATAATCCAGTCCATACGCGGCACTTTCGGCAGCAAACGCGAACCTGCCGCCACCACCAGCGCAATATTGATGGCGGTGATCGGATTTTCCGGCCCCAAACTGACGCCGCCCGCCAGGCCAATAATCAACGCCAGCCCCAGCCCAGGTACCGCAGAAAGCGGCAACGGCATACCGATCAAAGACTCGGTCGCCGGATCCGGCCCTGCATGGCCGGGGAGAAAACGGATAATCAGCCCGACGGCGACGCCGGTGAGCGTTAACATGCCCACCAGCCACCAGGGGGAGTGAGTGTCGATATTCAACGCTGCGGGAACATTGACCCAGAGCAGCCGTTGCAGAGCCTCGGCGAACTTCATCACCAGAATGAGCACCAAACTTGAGGCAGAACCGATAATGAGAGCAGGCAGAGCGAAGGCCAACATGGCATTGGCGCGCGGGTGCAACATGCGGGGATCCCTTGTCAATGGCCCTCTGGCTGGCAGGGCGAACGGGTGATTGGGTTATAGCGCTAGCTTGCCAGACAATCGACACGCTGGCACGCAAAGAAATTTCCGGCTGGGCCAGGTCCACAGCGGAGTAATAGTGCCTACGAGTTATGACGGTTAACAGCCACTGCGCGACGTTTTTTGCCGCAATTTGTTTCAAATCGCCTTGAAGCCGCCAGGCTGAAACGTTTTTTGTGATCTGGATCGCTAATGGACGGCAGCACGGAGGATGGTGATTGTTGTTTTTGCGGCGGGATTTTACAGTGTGGGCAGCTTTCTATTATTCATTTTGCGGAGAAGATACTGATGACCTATGCCCTCGTAGGTGATGTAGGCGGCACCAATGCCCGCCTGGCGTTGTGCACTGTGGCGAC
>OJTZ01000405.1_pt1 | contig 10085 bp, 9 predicted proteins | sample 1601481 | NCBI WGS metagenome assembly OJTZ01 (sample SAMN04436660, study PRJEB24849) | human gut metagenome | biome: human gut; feature: NICU; material: stool | host: Homo sapiens | place: USA: Saint Louis, MO | collected 2010-05-08
GGCTCCAGATGACAAACATGATCTCATATCAGGGACTTGTTCGCACCTTCCCTAATAGAACAGCCGATAGCACCACGCCTGCAGCATTACAAAAATTACTCTGTCCCATGCTTCTCATCCTTATATCCTTGTTTATCAACGTCCCCCACGACCTTATTATCCTTGGATTTATGCCGAGATCGCTTATTTAATAAACGAAGGCTCTCTGCATTGACCGGCGGCGAGAAACGAGAGCGTTTTTTGCCTAAAAGCACCTCACGATCCAAATCACCAAAATATTGCTGCGCCGGATGTATCGTGTCAGTCTCCATCACAATATCTGTGCGGTTGATGGGGAATGATCGGTAGTGCTGTGCCGCCGAGAATATTTTACGAATCTGGTATCCGCCCTGATGCAACTGATCATCACGATGCTGCCGAGAGATAAATCCGTAATGATGGGCCTGAAATAATTTCAGCGCCAGTTGGTCAAAACCAACAAGCAGGTAAACGCAGCGATACCCTAAAGGCGTATGACTATGCACACCAATATTAAGAGGGGAGCTGGAAACAACACTGGATAACGAAATACCGCTTGGAAGATCGGCTATAATACTGTTTGCCTCATTTAACAAATGCTGAATGTTCTTATGTGCTTCATCAATCAGCTTTTCAAGCTGATACATCACGGCATCCGCATAAGGATTATCAGCAAGAGAATCTCGGCTGATGCTGGACACTAACCGGAAGAATCGCGGCATTCCGATGATGGTATCTTTCCTAGCACCTCTTTCTCTTCCTTCCCAGGTACTGATCGCATAGTAGGTATGCAAATCAATCTGCAGTTCTGAATGTAGTGCACCGACTTTTTTACCATCCTTTTTCTCTGCATTGTCAGTCATGACAGCCTCTATTCGATAGTTGACGCAGAGTGAGATAGTCAGAGATCAACGGCCCCTCGAACAACGGGAAAGTATTTTTTCGTCTTTCACAATTTGTAGCTCAGTCTGTACCTATTGATCCCCGATTATTGATAGCTTAAAACTGATGACCCCATCATCAGTCTGTACCTATTGATCCCCGGTTATTGATAGTTTAAAACTGATGACCCCGTCATCAGTCTGTACCTATTGATTCCCGGTTATTGATTGTCAAAACAATTACCGCTTGTAAGCAGCACGGATCTCAGCCATCACCTGAGCAATGCTTTCCGCCGATGCTCGCTGGTTTTTCCCTTGCGATTGGACTTGAACAGGCTCTGGTAGTGGCTGGGATTTTGGCGGCTGCCCACGTTTGCCCTCGCCAACTGTCGAATTGAATTGTCCATTCCTCGCCCGCTTCAGCGTGGCAAGCAGGTAGGCAATCACATTTTTTATCTCACCGGTACCGATACGCTCCGCCACTTCATCCAAAACCTGTTGTCCCAATGGCGCTGGCAGTGCCTTCAGTTGCGGCTCCACGTTATCCCGGTCAACCGTGGCCAGATTTTCAATCAACACTGACGGCCAGCGAAGCCGGTTGTCGTTATTCCCGGATGCCCCTCCCCCTACGTACGTATCTTTTACACACTGTGTATAACTACGTACGTAACAGTTCGGATTCCGAACTCTGTCATAACCCCTTGTTTCTAGACTGAGTTCGGGATCCGAACTCGGTAAAAAAGCCCCCTCATCGACACTGGGTTCGGTTTCCGAACTCGGTGATCTTTGGGTAACAGGAGCCATTTTTTGACTGAGTTCGATTTCCGAACCCGGCAAAGAAGCCTGCTGTCGCAATGCCAATTCTTGAGGAGACTGAGGGGAGGACAACCGAGCTTCGATCAACGCAACGCGCGAATGACGGTGACGCATGGACGTATCCTGTTTGATTTCACTCAGTACAGACAGTGCCGTTAACCGGATAGTCTTGTTACCGTGCTGACACGCTTGTGCCACCGAATCCAGCCAGCCGGGATCAAAGTGTTCGGCATCACGTAACCCCAACGGTTCATCATGCTGTGCATAGATGTTGCCACGGACACGGCCACCGTCATCCCTGACTCGCTTACATAAACTCAGCCAGCCCGTGAGCCGTAACATCAACAAGGCGCGACTGACCGTTTCTCTTGAGGCTTTACCTGAATGGGGGGAGGCAAGCTGAAGCTGCAGCTCTTCATAGGTGGGGAATACCGCTCCGTCGTTCTGCTGAGCATAGAGACGGATCATTACCCAGGCGGTTTTATCCAGTGGCGATAAACGGTTATCCATATAAAGTTGCCGGGGAATGGCATCATGCACATTCCCCAGATAGAGCAGACCACTCTGCTCATTTGTCACCGCACCGGATTGTGCCTTTTGCACAATCCGGGCCGTCATCCTGCTTAATGTATGTTGTATGACGCTGTCTACCGCCAAGGCCATCAACCCGCTCTCCGCTGTTGCTGCTGTTCGATCCAGCCTTTTACCAGCGTCCACACGGACGTTAAGGCGATATCTTGCTGTTCAGCAATCAGCATCATGACCTCCAGCGCTTCCAACGAGTCAAGATTGCTTATCTTGGCAGTTCGCCACTGCTCCCAGATAGAGATCTCTTCTGCTTCAGCGGGCATCTGATTACGCCCTTGCCGGGTAGGAATTCCGGCAAGGCGACGACGGGTACTCACTTCCGCCGCCGTCAGTCCAAAATAGCATTGCATCATTTCTATCGATCCGCCCAACGCCAATGCACGATCGATACGCTGTATACGAACCTGCTCTTGTCGGGCCTGCGCCAGCATCATATTGAGATTGGTATGGTTGATGTGAAACGTCAGTATCGAGACAGAGGAGTTAACCAGGTAGTGTAAATCCTCTACCGTAAGTTGATTCAATTCCTGGATCTCCTCCAGCGTCAGTCCCATTGCCTCACAACGCCGAATGTTGCCGGATTTCAGTTCCATCAAGACCTGCGTCAACAAGGCATTTGTCGTCATACCGGTGTGCGGATTCATATGTAGTTCCCTCCTAAAAGTATCCCTAAATCAATCGCCCACGCCACCACACACAGCACAACCAGCGTGATACCTGACCTGTCCTGACGGATTTTATTCATTGGATACCCCTCTGTTACCGGTCAGTTTGCCTTGCTCTGCACCGTCGACACCGTGATACAACCGGGCATTCTTCCCTGCGACAAAGCCGGTTCCACGGGCAATATCTGCCCCGCGACATTCCCTGGCTTCCCGAAGTTTGGTCTGAGATAACGCCAAGGCTTCAAGGTAATGCGCCATACTCTGGCTCTCCCGCTGAGAGGGGCCAAAATCAACGACGACACGGCGAACACCCTCAACCCACCCCTCACGAAACTGGTCGGCACGGGCACGGCGAGTTGACAGTTTAAGACGCTTGTTTTGCGTCTTAAGGTAGGCGGTTGTTGCCTCTTTCAGTTGGCGAGATAGAACATCAAAGGAATATGCAGCCACGGCAGGACGTTCGCCAAAACCGCAGAACACCACGACGCGGTGACTGTTGCCAGCGCTTCCCTGCTGCCAGCGATAGTAAGCCCGACAACCAAATGCACGGTTAACAACCCAGACCAGCCTGTCCATCCACTGAGGGATTTTCACGGCATCTGACGGGGCTTTCTGTGTCTGCTCTTCCCGTACAGAAGAAGACTCGGCATCCAGTTCACTGATACCGTATTTTTGCATCAACGTCTGAGCGCGGGATAAGGCCAGCCCGGCCTCATGGGCATTGCTGTTATTTTTAGCCAATTCCAGCAGTTTACGAATTAACTTCACCAGACGAACCTGACGCTGTGAATGTGAGTGACTCATCCCTATTCCTCCCTACCCTGACACTGCTGTGACTGGCGTTGGATCTCACGCAAACGCCGTATCACGCGTATTAACCGTAAAAACTTCACTACCTGAATATCATCCAGCAACGGCCAGTCTGCCGGTTGCTCAGTACCGATGATGATGTTGGTCAGTTCAGTCGCAGACAGTGAAACCGCAGCATCACCTGATAACCCTGCCAGCAATCGCGTTATCGGCGAGGCCCGGTGAACATTCACCTGCAGACGATATCCCGACGAGCCAGGCGCAGTGTCTTCACAGAGTTCCTGCTCGGCCTCAAGCACTTCAGCCAGCTCAAAGGCCAGACGAAAAGCGGCATCCTGCAAATGCTCAATATCGTCCTGCAGGGCGGAAATATGCCAAATATCCGTCACCGGCTCTAAACCGGTATTGGCGAATGAAACCGAGGGATCTGAGGTTGCACTTTCCAGTACAGAAGACGGGTTATCATCCTGCAGTACAGCGCCAGATGAGGCTGAAGGTGGGAAAGTTACCGGTAATGTTGACTCCCGAGACTCATTTGGTAGGCCATACAAATCAAGCTGTTCCTCTTCCTTGCGCTGCTCGTGATCGGCGGTATCAGCATCAAACGCTACCGCAGGTTTTACATCCTGCAGAGAGATAACGGCATCGGGCTGGCGATGCACCGCCGGGGAGGGGTTTTGAATCTGATTATCATCACAGGAAGGAACACCAAGCGAAGACGCAGGCACCACAACGGGGGTTACCCCCTCCTTCTCGGTGCCTTTATCTGCATTGATAATATGTTGTGGTAGAGGTGCGGGTTCGCCGAAGAGTTTCCGGCGATTCTGCTCTTTCGGGTCGAGTTCGATTAACCAGCGATCATACGTAATCTCCGAGCTGGGCATTGCCTGGAGTAAGGCGGCGATCAACTCGTCTTTGAACGTTTCCAGGGTGTATTGGTCTGGATCATCCAAGGTGTGACAAACCGTGCCAAATACTGTATCAAAATCGTTAGTCACAGGAACACTGGTCGAAAAATCGTTCCATGCTTTTTGTGCAGCCGAGCGGAGGGATATAAGCTGGATAACTTGCCCCTTACCCATTCCTGAATTGAGCAGGGTGGGCATGTACGGGTATAAATTTTCAAGGGTATATTCCATCCTGCTGATATTTGACTGAGTGATAGGGTAGCCTTCAGTACGCAAAAATAACTCCAGCTCTCGCTGAGATATTTTCTTCCCAATTTGCTCTTCGTAAATACACTTCGCCTTTGCGATACCCAACGCTTTTTCTATAAACAGTAAATCACCCCGAACATCATTTTCAGCCAAATGCCCGATGACACACTTCAACCGCCCCGGCCACGGCTTGAAAATGCACTGAATACGACGAAAACGCTCATCTTGGGTCTCTTCCCATAGCTCCACCAGGATCGTGTAGCGTGTATTTCCCCCATCACTGAAGATATACACATCTTCTGCGCTGTCGGGGTTTTTCGTGACTTTTGGCACCGAATCCAGACCACGCGCCCGGATAGAAGCCTTGATATCGTCATACCTGGGGTTACGGGTCGTACGCGGGTTATCTGGGTTGGGCCGCAGTTGATCCAGCGTCAGTACCATTGGCATTTCACTGACCGGCAAGACGGCCACTGCGCCGGACGCTGGCGAACGTCCCCGCTGCAATAATTGTTCCCCTAACGTCTGCACCTTTTTAGAAGTCATAGCGACCTCCCGAGAAATCTTCAAATCGGGTGATTTCAGGCTGGAACTTCACTTTTACCGTGCCAATGGGACCATTGCGCTGCTTACCGATAATCAGCTCGGCAATGCCTTTATCCGGGCTGTGTTCGTCGTAAACTTCATCACGGTAGATAAACAGGATCACGTCAGCATCCTGCTCTAATGCCCCGGAATCTCTAAGGTCACCGTTATTGGGTCGTTTATCTGGCCGGTTTTCAAGAGCGCGATTAAGTTGTGAAAGGGCGACGACAGGGCAACCGATCTCTTTTGCCAGCACCTTTAGAGCACGTGAAATCTCGGCAATTTCCTGTGTGCGGTTTTCCTGACCAGGGCAACGCATCAACTGCAGGTAATCCAACAGGATCAAAGACGGCTTTCCGTATTTACGCACATTTTTGCGTACCCGAGAGCGCAACATTGAGGGGGTCATAAAGCTGTCGTCATCAATAACCAGACGATCTTTCCACTCAAGAAGAATTTTGTTTGCCTCCCCCACCCTGGCCCACTCTTCATCGCCCATATTGCCATTGCGGAGATGCTGCAAAGGGACACGTCCCAGCATGGCAATAAACCGTGATAAAAGCTGGTCGATGGGCATTTCCAGGCTGTAGATCTGCACCGATTTGTCTTTCCTGGTCTCCAAAGCACCTTCACATAAACTCAGAGCCAGCGCGGTTTTGCCCATTGAGGGGCGTGCCGCTAACAGGATTAGATCACTGTCTTGCAATCCACTGGTCATCCCGTTGAGTTGCTCAAAGGGGGTTGGGGTGCCGGTGATCAGGTCTTCACTGCTGCAACGCAGCTCCAGACGGTCAAGATAGGTCTCCAGCGAGGATATGAGATCAAACGGCTTACCGGACGCCTGTAGACCCGCGATATCAAAGAGACGTTGCTCTGCCTCTTCCAACAGGGAAGCCACATCCGTACGAGCATCTTCGGCCTGTCCGGCCAGATCATGCCCCAACGCCAGTAACTGGCGTTTTTGCTTACCGGTCGAGACATATTGTGCATAGGCCACAATATTGGCGGCGCTTGGGGTGTTCTTGGACAGTTCAGCCAGATAGGCAAAACCCCCGACAGTATCAAGCTGCCCGACACGCTCAAGCTCTTCTGATAAGGTGATGAGATCGATGGGCATATTGCGACCAAGCAACGCCTGCATGGCTGCAAATATCGTCTGATGAGGTCGTGAGTAAAAGCTGTCTGCCGTCAGGATCGGTGCAATCTCATCCCAACGGTCATTCTCCAGCATCAGGCCACCCAGGACAGACTGCTCGGCTTCCAATGAATGTGGCAGAACCCGTTGTTGTTCAGTGCTACGCATGGCGAGCCTCCTCAATCTGAACCTCGCGCAATGCACACGCCAGAACTTCACGGAGTCGAGAAGAAGCGACCAGGATCAAGGGTTCTCGATCATAACTCGCGCCAGACTCCAGCAACGGAAGTCCAACCGGCGCTTGCGGGCCCACGGCCATATCACGAAGTTCCGATTCACTCCACAGGTTGGAAAACTCGATAAAATCGCTCGCCAGTTCCCATTCATCAGCCAGACGCTCATAAATCCGGCTTTTTGCTGTTTCGTAATCAGGCGCATCGACAAACACATGAACCTCATCGTGTCCCTTATAGGTATCAACGGTATAAGCGACAGCCCGCCAAATTTGATTGCGATTCATACGCGGATCTCCCGAGCAAGAACATCATCAAACAGGGGTTTCCACTCAGGGAAAAGCTCACAAGCCAGATCACATATAGACTGTGCGGCAGGCGGGGTTTTACGGTCAGTTTCATACTCCAGTCTGTGGGCTGGCTGAGACAAACTGTGACCCAGTTTATAAACGTCCAAATCGTAGATTTGCGTTGCCAGCATACTGACCGGGATACCTGTAGAACTGTATGTACCTTCATCAATAATCTGCGTTATCGCTGCCAGCGCTTTTTTTGCCAGAACGGTGTAATCCATGCAATTCACCAGAATTTTCACCGGGGGCAATGCGATACCAAAGTCTTTATAAGGCAATAATCCTTCCATCAGCGGGATAGTGCCGCGTAAAAACTCGCGCACATCAGGTACCACCGGCTTGATCATGGCTAGCGCCGTATGGTTCGTTGCTAGCATGACCAGCTCAAGCATGATGGATCGGGCCCCCTGTGAATCAATAATAATCACGTCATAGTCGGTAAACAGAGGATGCTGCAGTAAATTGCGCAAACGAAAACGGCCATCCGGCGCATGCATCATGGCCGTTTTGAGTTGTTCGTGGGGATCGTTAGAGATAATCAGATCAAGGTTGGCAATACTGGTATGGGAAATAAGCTGTTGAGGTTGATTGAGATCAGCCGTCTGCATTAACAACTCATACAGGCCGTAGGGGGCTTCATACCGCAGGTGATAATAACTGGAGGCTGTCGGTTGAGCGTAGTCACCGTCGATCAACAGAGTCTTGAGACCGGCATCTGCACAGAAGCCGCTGAGATTAGCTGCGTGGGTCGATTTACCTTCGCCGCCTTTGGTAGAAATGATTGAAATTACATGCATATTTATTACCCGAATTTGTCATTCGAGCAATAGTAAAAACAGGTGAAACTTTAACCGTTTTCTACACGGGGATTGAAAATCCCCGTGTCCTTGGTTCGATTCCGAGTCCGGGCACCATTAATTCTGCATCAATGCACACTGGTTAAAGGATGAGAACTTTAACGGGTGGTTAATACGGAATCGACTTGTCAAAGAGATAACAGAGTAACTGTTTACTACCGCGACGTTGTAAGTTGAATTCCTCAAGAAGGATGCCTGTGTGGGTGCACAGGCGTCCTTTTCTCGATCACTGGTGATATTCACAGCAAATCATGCCTGTGTCAAGCTTTGTAAGCTTCTCGTCGCAGTGATATCCGTATGTAAAACAAGCTCCTGTTCAAGTGCTTTTCCTGCTACCTCCATATCCAATTCGATATATTCCATAGTTGTACTTACGTTACGGTGGCCCAGCAGATCCTTCACCAGTTTTAGATTTCTATCCGGGGATTTCATCAACTCCGTGGCAAGCGTGTGACGGAAACGGTGTGAGGAAATATCGAATCCACTTTCCCGGGACAGCCGACGATAAAAGCTACGGAACGACTGCAGAACATTTTTCTCGTCATAGATGTAATGAGCTTGACGTGGTCTGGTGAATCGTTTGACGTCAAAAAGCAGGTCATGCTGGCCAGCACCTCGCTCTGTTGCGCGCATAATGAGCAGCTTTATTCGCTCTCTTAATTGACGAACCAGAGGCACCTTCCACTCTCGATGTGTTTTGCTGCCTTCAAGCCGAAGCTCGATCCAGCCTTGTTCAAGGTTCACATCTCTCACTCTGATATGGACCATTTGATTGTTACGCATGCCGGTATATCGAAATGTGTCCAATACCGTCATCCAGAACCAGGTCGGATAGAGTGCGCACTTCCCACCTTTCACTGGTTTTCTCTCTTTCTCCCTCTGTTCATATTGCTGCATCACGAGGTAGAGACGGGTCAATTGAGACTTCGTCAGTATTCGTTTTTTCTTAGTGTCAGCCCGGACGACCGTTCCATTAAAAGGGTTTTCAATGTGTTGAACCAAAGATTTTTTGATACCCAGGTTAAATATTGCCCGCAGGTGAGCCACCTTATTATTCCAGGTATGTACCGAAAGATTTTTCTCCTTTAGCAGATGCCGGCGCCAAAGCAACACATCCCTTTGCGTCACCATGGCTGGAGTAATAGTTCCACCAATAAAACGCGTAAACGTTAAGGCTACTTTCCTATAGCTCCATTCCGTTGCTGAACGAAGTTGTTTTGTAAAGAAATATTCCTCAAGCAGAAATTCCCACTCGTCGTGCATCTTTTCTTCGTTTTTCATTTTATAACCTCAAGTTAACTTATTTATCCACTCACAATCCATTAGTTACACCCAACATCTTATGAGCGGATCCCTGCCTGGAACGACTACGGGATCACGAGTAATGGGCTGTCCTCTGGTACTCTTGTCCCACCATATAAACTATTTGCCTTAATCAGGTAGCCATTGATACGACGATATGAGCCCCGCCCCTCTGGCTTTTGATAAAGATGACCAATAAAGAATCGCTGCCCCTTACGGATCCGATGTCTGCCCATTTTTTCAAACGCCTTTTGGATTGAATTTCGGTCAACGCCCTCTACATTATTTTCTTTGATATACAGATGAAAAATATCTGGCACGCAAAGAAATACGAAGCCACTGACAATATGCGCTCTGGAATCCATGCTGTTAATTGATATATTCCCTTTCCTGAACCTAAGACTCAACCACTGTAGGAAGGCATCCCCAATGTTATTTTCTGCGATCAAGTTACCCTCTGTATTAATTTCTTCTGGCTGTAGTTTCTTTGATGAATGTTCAGATGCTGAAATAACCGATGAATCTGTGTTTTCTGATAAATCAGGTTCTATTATGTCTGGTAAATCACGGCTATCTTCAATTACAGTGGTCATGTCATGTACCGGACTCTGGTTATTTTCAGGGATGGGGCTCTCTTTTTGAGGGGCGTCTCCCTCTTCCTGGATAACCTGGCAAGCCGGTGCTG
>OJTZ01000408.1_pt1 | contig 9918 bp, 11 predicted proteins | sample 1601481 | NCBI WGS metagenome assembly OJTZ01 (sample SAMN04436660, study PRJEB24849) | human gut metagenome | biome: human gut; feature: NICU; material: stool | host: Homo sapiens | place: USA: Saint Louis, MO | collected 2010-05-08
ATCGGCGGTGATCACCAGATCGCCTTTCTCGCAGCGGCGCACGATTTCGTTATCCGCCACGTCAAAACCGGCCGCCACCTGCAGAGTGTGGATATGCCTGGAAGGCGGCGTTCTCAGCGGTTGGTTGGCAACCAGCGTTACCGACATGGCGGTACGATCCGCCGCGCGGAACAGCACTTCTTTGATCACGTTGGGACAGGCGTCCGCATCGACCCAAATCTGCATTATTCCGGCTCCTTCAACCAATCGCGTACCGGCAGGAAATCACGGTAAAGTGCCGCTTCCGGGCTGTCTTCCGCCGGTTGATAGTTGTATTCCCAGCGTACCAGCGGCGGCATCGACATCAGGATGGATTCGGTACGTCCGCCGGTTTGCAAGCCAAACAACGTGCCGCGATCCCAGACTAAATTGAACTCGACGTAGCGGCCACGGCGATACAGCTGGAACTGACGTTGGTTATCGCCCCAACTCAGCGCCTTGCGTTTTTCCACGATCGGCAAATAGGCATCGAGGAAGCCTTCGCCCACCGCTTGGGTAAACGCGAAGCAGGTAGCGAAGTCGGGCGTGTTGAGATCGTCAAAGAACAGGCCGCCGATGCCGCGCGCTTCGTTGCGGTGCTTGATAAAGAAATAGTCATCGCACCACTTTTTGTATTTGGGATACACCTGCTCGCCGAAGGGGGCGCACAGCTGTTCGGCGGTGCGGTGCCAATGAATGGCATCTTCTTCAAAGCCGTAGAAGGGGGTCAGATCAAAGCCGCCGCCAAACCACCACACCGGTTCTTCGCCCGGCTTTTCCGCAATGAAAAACCGCACGTTGGCGTGGCTGGTCGGGATATAAGGGCTGCGCGGGTGGATCACCAACGACACGCCCATCGCCTGGAAGCTGCGGCCGGCCAACTCGGGGCGGTGCGCGGTAGCGGAGGCGGGCAGGGTGGCACCGGAGACGTGTGAGAAGTTGACGCCCGCTTGTTCGAACACCGCGCCGTCGGTCAATACCCGGCTGCGGCCACCGCCGCCTTCTTCCCGCGTCCAGCGGTCTTCGTTGAAAACGGCGCCGCCGTCGGCCTGAGCCAGCTGCGTGCAGATGCGGTCCTGCAGTGCCAGCAGGAAGGATTTTACTTCTGCGATGGTCGATAAACTCATACGGATTAATTCACAGCGTCTGACTGAACAAGCCGCAGAGTATACCTTTATTCACCGTGGCTGGCAGTATCAGCCGGGTTTTCGTTGGTGTGAATCGTAATAGCTGAAGAAACTGATCACGCCGTCGGCGATGGCGCGGGCGATTTTCTCGCGGAATGCGGTGGTGCCAAGCAGGCGTTCTTCCGCCGGATTGGTGATAAACGAGGTTTCGACCAGTACCGATGGAATCGACGGGGATTTCAGCACCGCGAACGCCGCTTGTTCGGTACTGTTGCTGTGCAGATGATGCACCGGACGGATCTGCCCGAGCACGTGGCGGCCGAGCGTCAGGCTGTTGTTGATGGTATCGGTTTGCACCAGGTCGAACAGCACCTGCTGCAGATAGTTGTCCTGATTTTTGTATTTGCCGCCAGCCACGTCATCGGCGGCATTTTCGCGGTTGGACAGATAACGCGCCATGGCGCTGCTGGCACCGCGATTGGACAGGGCAAACACCGAGGCGCCGGAGGCTTCCGGGCTGGTAAAACCGTCGGCATGGATAGAGATAAACAGATCGGCCTGATGCTGGTGGGCAATCTCCACCCGCTGAAACAGGGGGATAAACTCGTCTTCTTCCCGCGTCAGGCGCACTTCAACGTGTTCCTGTTCGTGCAGAATGCGACGCACGTGGTTGGCAATCTCCAGCACCACGTGTTTTTCCTGCGAACCTTCTCTGCCGACGGCGCCCGAATCGATGCCGCCGTGACCGGGGTCGATCATCACCAGCCTTTTGCTGCCGCTGGGTTTGGGCGCAGTTTTAGCGTGTTGCTTGCGCAGCATGCCGCCGGTTTCGGCTTGGGCCGTTTGGCTCTTACTGCCGAGCAGCACCAGCGCCAGACCAGAAAGCAGTAATTGACGTCGCGTGGGGGAAACGGGGAGCGGTTTAAAATTGAGGAAGGGTTTAACCTGCTTTTTCATAACGCTACGCTCCATCGACAAATTCTATTTTGCGACGTTATATCGTATTGATAATCATTAATCGACTGGATAACTATGTCCATTTATTACGCGAGTTACCGGGGATTTCTGCATTATTGCCCGGGGAAATCGCAGTTTGATATTGCGTAAGTGAATAATCCCGCGATAATCAGATAAACATCTTAATTAACAGCGGCGAACATCGATGGAAATTCGCGTATTTCGACAAGACGACTTTGAAGAAGTCATTACCCTGTGGGAGCGTTGCGATCTGCTGCGGCCGTGGAACGATCCTGAGATGGATATTGAGCGCAAACTGAATCACGATCCGGATCTGTTTCTGGTCGCGGAAGTGGGCGGGGAAGTCGTGGGATCGGTGATGGGGGGATACGACGGTCATCGTGGCTCGGCGTATTATCTCGGGGTGCATCCGGATTATCGCGGACGCGGTATCGCTAATGCGTTGATCAGCCGGTTAGAGAAAAAATTGATCGCGCGCGGTTGCCCGAAGATCCAACTGATGGTGCGGGAAGATAACGACACGGTGATCGAGATGTACGAGAAACTCGGTTACGAGATCCAGAGCATTACCAGCCTGGGCAAGCGGTTGATCGAAGATCAGGAATATTGAGCGATATTTTGGGCGGTGAGGCTTCACCGCCCAAACTGCGCGTTAGGGCAGTTTTTTGATGGTTTTCACGTCGACTTCCACGTTGCTCCAGTCTTTATCCACTTTCCCTTCCAACTGCACTTTATCTTTCGGGGTGATGGTCTGACCGTTCCAGCGTTTTTTGTCGATCTCGACCGTCAGCGTGCCGCTGGCGTCGCGGAAGGTGTAGGTCTCGTCGCCGACGCGTTGCTCAATGTTGCCTTGCAGCATCACCCAGGTGTCATCACTCATTGATTTGACCTTGTCGACGGTGGTCAACGCGGCGCTAGGGCCGGAAAATCCGCCTTGCTGCGTGTTTTGGGTGTGCGTTTGCGGTGCCGCAGGATCGAGGAACCCGCCTTGCTGAGCCAGAACCGGTGCGCTACACAGAGCAATTAATGCTGCCAGGGTATATTTTTTCATCTTAAGCTTCCTTATCTCAATCTAGAATCAAAGCCCTGCCAATCAGGACTGCTGGTTTGATGGGGTTAAGTAAAGCATGAAAATCTTAAGGGGTTCTTAAGCGCGCGCATTGAAAACAATAAACACGGCACCCATTTGAAAAATCATCATGATATTGGCAAGGAATCGATGTTGAAGCCACTTCCACCCCGTTTTTCCCCCGACGATTACGATCAGCACGGTGCGTTGCGTTTGCCGCTGTGGTTTTGGGGCGTACTGATTTTACAGGCCCGCACCTGGATCCTGTTTGTGATGGCCGGGGTTTCGCGCCAGCAGGGGGAAGGCCTGCTATCGCTGTTTTACCCGGACTCCCAATGGTTCTGGTATGGCATCGTGCTGGGGCTGCCGGCGGCGTTGGCATTTTTGATTGCTCCGCGTCGTCACCAGTGGCCACGGCTATGGCGTGCCTGGCGCTGGGTATTGATTGCTTCGTTGCTGGCAGCGTTGGGCGGTTCCCTGTTTAGCCTGTGGCAGCAAGACGACAATCCTTCGGCGTTGGACATCGTGCTGGCGTTGCTCGATGCGTTGGCGCTGGCTTACTTGCTGCTGAGTGCGCGTCTTAAGGCCTGTTTCGTGGTACAGGATGAGGCGGGTTAATTGCCGCACAGTGCGGCACTTTTCTCATTTTCCGCACTCCAAGCTCGCAACCGATGGCGATGCGTGGACAGTTGTGAGAGGCTGACACGCAACAAAACGCCAAGTGCGGCAGGGCAGAGCAGACTGTGCCCCGTCATTGATGTTAAGGAGCTAAAAATGAATGTTCGCCCACTGTTGTTAGGGCTTCCGCTGTTACTGACCGGCTGTTCGACGATGTCCAATTTCTCTTGGTCCAGCCTGTCGCCATTTAACTGGTTTGGCAGCAGCCTCGAAGTCAGCGCCAAGGGCGTTGGCGACCTCAACGCCGGTACCCCGATGTCGGAAAGCGCCATTAACGACGGGTTGAACGGCGATTACCGCCTGCGCGGTGGCATGGCCACCAGCCAGGGCAAAATAGTTTCCTACTACCAGGCGATGGACGGCAACGACGTGAAGCTGGTGATCACCGGGGAACCCAAGGGTCACGTGCAGCGCGTGGACGTGATGGACAGCAAAGTCGCGACCGAGTGGGGCAGTAAGCTGGGCACGCCGTTCAGTGACCTGTACAGCAAGGCGTTCGGTGCCTGTAAACCGGCCGACGGCGATGATGCCGGCAAGGTCGAGTGCGTCGCACAGCAGAGCAATTACGTCACCTATATCTTCGACGGCAAGTGGGCCGGCCCGCAAGATATCATCCCACCGGATGACACGCTGAAAAGCTGGACGGTCAGCAAGATCATCTGGCACGCCAAACCGCAATAAAGCTTCCCCCCTGGGCGCCCGTTCTTAACTGCACCCCCAAATGCCAGATAGTCATATAGCGATCAAGGGGGCGCAGTATATTAGCGCTCAGTTCCAATTCTGCCGGCGGGAACTTGATGTGCCGGGCAGCGTGAGCCGCAAGGGTAACTGACTGGATGATACCCTTGCGGAGAGGTTTTTCCGCATCTTGAAAGGAGAAAGAGTTAACTACCATCGCTATGAAACCCGAAGTCAGGGTATTGCAGACGTTATTGATTATATCGACAGTTTTTATAATCTGAAGCGGCGACATTATCGGCTGGGAAATATCTCGCCGGATGAATACCAACGACGACCGCCACAATGTGCCTAAATTGGTGTCCGGTTTTACCTGACCATGACATCTCGTTAAGTCTCGTTGTTCTAGGCGATCGGGTTGTTCACTGAGCTTACGGCCCACTTCGAGTTATCCCTTTCTAAGGATAATTCGATTATTATCCTCACCGGGGGGTAATAATGTGATTATCCCTACAGGGGTATATTAATTTGTTTATCCTCACATTCGGATATTTCGTTCAAAAAGTTGACATTATACCCTTAAGGGTATAAACCTAATATTATCCCTGAGTGAGGATAATAATCAGCACCACAATGCAACGGTGGTCGCGACTGGAGGTAACATGCTCAATCCACCCAAAATATACAGTCCGGTTCAACTGGCTAACTATCTAAAACTGGTTAGGCAGCAAAATCAGTGGACTCAAAGCGAGTTGGCCTGCCGGATTGGCATTAAGCAGGCAACGATTTCCAACTTTGAAAATAATCCGGAAAAAACAACGTTGGCCACTGTGTTTAAATTACTTCAATCCCTTGATGTTAGCATGGTTATCGTCAAAAAAAATGATATTACCGCCCCCCCGATGAAGGGTAACTCACAGGATCTCGACTGGTAATGGCAAGTTTGATTGCATGGATGAACGACGAACTCGTCGGTGAGTTGACGAAGCAGGGTAACGGTGCGCATGCATTTAAATATGATAAGAATTGGATCCTAAATCAACGCGCCAGACCGCTTTCACTTTCCTTACCTTTACAATATGGCAACATTACCTCCAACGCTGTGTTTAACTATTTCGATAATCTCCTACCGGATAATCCAAAAGTTAGAGATCGGATTGTTAAGAGATATAAAGCCAAGTCGAAACAACCGTTTGATCTGCTGGCTGAGATTGGCAGGGACAGCGTAGGTGCCGTGACATTGCTTGCTCCCGGCGAACAAGTCAGCGATCGGGCCCTCTCCTGGGAGCCACTTGCTCCGGCTAAACTGGAAGAACTGCTGACTGCCTATCGAACAGACATTCCACTCGGCATGATTGCTGAGGAAGATGATTTCAGAATATCTGTTGCCGGTGCCCAGGAAAAAACGGCGCTTTTAAAGATTGATAAAAGTTGGTGTATCCCTAAAGGTACTACGCCTACGACCCACATCATTAAACTGCCGATAGGTGAAATAAAACAACCTAATGCGACCCTGGATTTGAGCGAAAGCGTGGACAATGAATATTTATGTTTAGCGTTGGCGCGTGAACTGGGTTTCGACGTTCCTGATACGGAAATCATCAGAACAAAGGCTATCAGAGCGCTTGCAGTAGAACGCTTCGACAGAAGGTGGGCCGGGGAAAGAACGGTATTACTGCGTCTGCCGCAAGAAGACCTTTGCCAAGCATTTGGCCTTCCCTCGTCAGTGAAATATGAATCTGATGGGGGACCAGGCATCCCCGAAATCATGGAATTTTTGCTCGGTTCCAGCGAAGCGTTAAAAGACCGCTATGACTTTATGAAATTCCAGGTTTTCCAATGGCTTTTGGGCGCCACCGATGGGCATGCGAAAAATTTTTCTATTTTTATCCAGGCTGGAGGCAGCTATAGATTGACCCCCTTCTACGATATTATCTCTGCATTTCCTGTTCTGGGCGGACCAGGATTGCATATGAGCGACCTTAAGTTAGCCATGAGCCTAAAGGCAAGCAAAGGCAGAAAAACCGAGATCAACACCCTCTACCCCCGTCACTTTTTGGCTACGGCAAAAGAAGTGAACTTTAGCGACGCGCAAATGTGGGAAATTTTGCGTTATTTTGCAGATAATATCCCCAGAGCCATCGAAGCTGTCATTGAAATCCTACCCGAGGATTTTTCACCACACGTTAAAGAATCAATACTGTCAAATTTGCGTAAATTCCATGGCAGGCTGCATCGGAGCCTGGAGAACGGGCAATAATCAGGTCTCAGTCGCCCGCTGTAGAAAAAAGCTAGCAGGCTAATGCCGGCAGCATCCAATCCAGCAACCGCGCGGCCGCCCAAATCGGGACAGGGGGATACACCACGCCGCGCTACAGCGCCAGAAATAGCGCAGCCAACTCGGTCAGTGGGTCGCGGCGCGAGATGCGTTCCGACTGGGCCGGGCTCTGTCCATTCCGCGGCGCCCCTGGTTTCTCTGGTTTCCCTCCCCGCTGAACGTTAAATCACCGCTCCCTTTGGACGAAATTGCCCGGTTGCGGGTATCCCTATTTTCTTTGCGCTGATGCAAGGCAATCCCGTTTTCATCGGGTATGATACTGCGCATTCTTAACAGGAAACCCATGGACAAACAGTAACCTGTTACTCGATTTCGATTTTGAGGATAACGATAATGACCCAGGTTCAGAGCGGTATTTTACTGGAACACTGCCGCTTCGCCATTTTTATGGAAGCCACCGTGCAGGGCGAATTCGCCGATTTGCGCCAGGGCTGCAAGCAGTTTTGCCAGACGTTGACCGAGCTGCAACAGCAGTTTCCCGATGCGCATTTGGGTGCGGTGATCGCCTTTGGCTATGACGTCTGGCACGACCTTTCCAGCGGTCAGGGCGCAAAAGAGCTGAAGCCATTCACCCCGCTGGGCAAAGGGTTGGCCCCGGCCACCCAGCGCGATCTGTTGATCCACATCCAATCCCTGCGTCATGACGTTAACTTTACGCTGGCGCAGGCGGCGCTGGCAGCGTTCGGCAACGCCATCAAGATTGAAGAAGAAACCCACGGATTCCGCTGGGTGGAAGAGCGCGATCTGAGCGGCTTTATCGACGGCACTGAAAACCCGCAGGGCGACAAACGTCCTGAAGTGGCGGTTATCGCCGAAGGTGAAGAAGACGCAGGTGGCAGCTACGTGCTGGTGCAGCGTTATGAACATAACCTGCGTCAGTGGCAGCGCTTTACCACCGAGCAGCAGGAGCAGATTATCGGCCGCACCAAGCACGACAGCGAAGAGTTGCCGCCGGAGCAGCGTCCTGACACCTCGCATGTCAGCCGTGTCGATCTGAAAGAAGACGGCAAAGGCCTGAAGATTTTGCGTCAGAGCCTGCCTTACGGTACTGCCAGCGGTAAACACGGGCTGTATTTCATCGCCTATTGCGCCCGCCTGCATAACATCGAAAAACAGCTGCTGAGCATGTTTGGCGATTTGGACGGCAAACGTGATGCGATGCTGCGTTTCAGCCGTGCGGTGACCGGCAGCTATTACTTTGCGCCTTCGCTGACGCGCCTGCTGTCGCTTTAACCTTTCCTCCGGGGTCGGGCCATGCCGGCTCCGGATTAACTTCCTCCTCTGCCACACCGCTCTGCCCCTGCCTTATAGCGTTTGATGCTTGAAAATCACTAAACGGTATATAAAAGCGTTACAGCTCCGCACCTAGTTATAAATACACTGGTCAACATCAGGGCGAAAGCCCGGCGGATTGATTCAGCTATAAGGTGCACAATGAAACAAACACGGGTTAAAAATTTCATGCTGAAAGGATGGTTGGCGGCGGCGCTGTTAGCCAGCGGTACCGTTTCGGCCGCTGAGCTGCTGAACAGCTCCTATGACGTTTCCCGTGAATTGTTTACCGCGCTGAACCCGGGTTTTGAACAGCAGTGGAACCAGCAGCATCCGGGCGACAAGCTGACCATCAAACAATCTCACGCCGGCTCTTCCAAGCAGGCGCTAGCCATATTGCAGGGGTTACGTGCCGACGTCGTGACCTACAACCAGGTGACCGACGTGCAGATCCTGCACGATCGCGGCCAACTGATCCCGGCTGACTGGCAGGCTCGTTTACCGAACAACAGCTCACCTTTCTATTCCACCATGGCTTTCCTGGTGCGCAAGGACAACCCAAAAGGCATCCATAGCTGGAACGATTTGGTGCGCGACGATGTGAAGCTGGTGTTCCCAAACCCGAAAACCTCCGGCAACGGCCGTTATACCTATCTGGCTGCCTGGGGAGCCGCCAGCCAGGCTGACGGCAACGATCAGGCCAAAACCCGTGCCTTTATGACCCGTTTCCTGAAAAATGTGCTGGTGTTTGACACCGGCGGTCGCGGTGCGACCACTACCTTTGTGGAACGCGGCCTGGGTGACGTGCTGATCAGTTTTGAGTCGGAAGTGAACAATATTCGCAAGCAGTATGGCGAAGACAAGTATCAGGTGATCGTGCCGCCGGTCGATATTCTGGCGGAGTTCCCGGTCGCCTGGGTCGACAAAAACGTGGAAAGAAACGGCACTGAACAGGCCGCCAAAGATTATTTGAATTACCTCTACAGCCCGGCTGCGCAGCAGGTGATCACCAGCTTCTACTATCGCGTGTATGACAAGCAGGCGATGGCGGCCGCGAAGGGCCAGTTCCCGCAGACCAAACTGTTCCGTGTAGAAGATCAGTTTGGTGGCTGGCCACAGGTGATGAAGACGCATTTCTCTACCGGTGGCGAGTTGGATCAACTGTTAGCGGCAGGGCATAAGTAATGTTGTTGTCCAGCAAACGGGTTCTGCCTGGGTTTGGTCTCAGTCTGGGAAGCAGCCTGTTTTACACTTGCCTGATCCTGCTGCTGCCGCTCAGCGCACTGGTGATGCAGCTGGCGCAGATGAGCCTGGCGCAATATTGGGAAGTGGTTTCCAACCCGCAGGTGGTTGCAGCCTATAAGGTCACGTTGCTGGCGGCGGGCGTCGCCAGCTTGTTCAACGCGGTGTTCGGCATGCTGATGGCCTGGATCCTGACTCGCTATCGTTTTCCGGGGCGCACGCTGCTGGACGGCCTGATCGACCTGCCGTTTGCGCTGCCGACGGCGGTGGCTGGTTTGACGCTGGCGGGGCTGTTCTCCACCACCGGGTGGTATGGCCAATGGTTGGCGCATTTTGACATCAAGGTGACGTTCACCTGGCTTGGTATCGCGGTGGCGATGGCCTTCACCAGCTTGCCCTTCGTGGTGCGTACCGTTCAACCGGTGCTGGAAGAGCTGGGGCCCGAATATGAAGAGGCCGCAGAGACCCTGGGCGCAACCCGCTGGCAGAGTTTTCGCCGCGTGGTGATGCCGGAGTTG
>OJTZ01000410.1_pt1 | contig 9802 bp, 8 predicted proteins | sample 1601481 | NCBI WGS metagenome assembly OJTZ01 (sample SAMN04436660, study PRJEB24849) | human gut metagenome | biome: human gut; feature: NICU; material: stool | host: Homo sapiens | place: USA: Saint Louis, MO | collected 2010-05-08
GACGATGAACCGATCTATTTGCCGGCCGACGATCAGCTGCCGTATAACCGGATCGTTTTTGCCCATGGCTATTACGCCAGCGGCATGCATGAAATCTCGCACTGGTGCATCGCCGGCGAACAGCGCCGCAAGTTGGTAGATTTCGGTTACTGGTACTGCCCGGACGGGCGAGACGCGCAGACGCAAAGTGAATTTGAAGCGGTGGAAATTAAACCGCAATCTTTGGAATGGATGTTCTGCGTCGCCGCCGGTTTCCCGTTCAACGTCAGTTGCGACAACCTCAACGGTGACTGCGAGCCGGATCGCATTGCCTTCCAGCGCAAGGTGCGCGAACGGGTGCTGCTGTTGTTGGAGCAGGGAATACCCACAAGACCTGCACGCTTTATTCAGGCGTTACAATCGTTTTACAATACGCCACCGCTGGCGGCGGAGCATTTTCCCTATCCGGAAGATCTCAACTGACTATAGTTTAACTGAAAATAGATACCCAATAGCTTCCAAGCTGTAGCTAGGCGGCAAGCAAACAATTCCCCAGGAGCTTACTCAGGTAAGTGACTGGGGTGCGTGAGCGCAGCCAACAACGCTGGAGTTTGAAAGATGAAGGGTATGAGAGGAAATTTGATGATCGCAGAATTTGAAGCGCGCATTTTGGCGCTGATTGATGACATGGTAGAGCACGCCAGCGATGATGAACTGTTTGCCGGTGGCTACCTGCGCGGTCATCTGACGTTGGCGGTTGCCGAGGTCGAAGAGCTGGGTGAACACTCCGCTGAAGCGCTGAAGGCGCAGGTGGAAGGCAGCCTGCATAAAGCCATTGCCGCCGGTGAACTGTCACCACCGGATCAGGCGTTGGTGTATGGCATGTGGGAAACGCTGTACAAAACGGCATTGCCTACCGCCTGATAGTGCTTCTGCAGGGCGCTGTCGCCGGCGCCCTGCGTGATTTTTCTTACGCTACCGCACGTCCCTTCAGTAATTTCCTTACCCACATTCTATTCGGGTTCAACGCCGCTAACAGGTCTGCGTCGCCCGGCAAAGGTTCGCCAAATAGCTGCGCCGCCAAAATCTCTGCCGCCAGCGGGGCCGAGCACAACCCACGAGAGCCTAACCCGCCAATCATGAACAGATTGGGGTAGCTCGGCGCATTGGCGATAGCTTCACCGCGTTGGTGTTGACGTTGCAAATCCTGGTACTGCGTTAGCGTGGCCTGGTAGTCGGGTACTGCACCTACCATTGGCAGGTGATCGCGAGTGGCGCTGCGTACGCCGCAGCGGGCATGGCGGTCGCTGACGTCCACCTCCAGCGGCCAGGTTTGATCCGGCAGGCAACGCAGCAAGCGAGCCCGATTTTCCTGCTGCTCTTCTTCGCGGTATTCGGTGGCGGTCTCGCCGCGCTGGTAACTGGCGCCGATACAGTGCTGCTGATTATTGGCATTCACCGGCGTCAGGTAGCCGTCGTAACACAGCACCTGCTTCAATGCACTCAGCTGCGGCGTGGTAGGAATATGGGATACCTGACCGCGCACCGCATAAACCGGCAGCGCTTCACTTTGCGTCAGTTCGGATAACCGATGGCCGTTGGCCAGAATCACCGTCGCATGCTGCCGAATTTCACCTTGGCTAAAGCTGAGTTGCCAGCCTGCTTCTTGGGCGGTCAGAGCGCTGAGCGTAGCGTCATAATGGCAGCGCATCCCTTGACGTTGCGCCAGCGCAATCGCACTGCGCGTCAGCTCGGCCGGACACAGCCAGCCACCCTGCGGGTAGTTAATGCCGCCAAAACCGCTGTCGACGCCACACAAGGCGCTAAGCGTAGCGCGGTCGGCCGGCATGGCGAGCGCCTGCGGCCATTCAACCGCCAGCATCTTGGCAATTTTCCCGGCGCTCTTCTCGTCAAAGGCCAGTTGGCTCACACCGCACCACTGATGGTCGAATTCCACGCCCTGTCGCACCAGTGCATCGTACTGACGACGGGCAAACGGAAAGGCGGCACTGAAGAAATTTTCCAGCGCATCGGCTCGGCCGTTCAACAAAGGGTAGAGTGCGCCCTGACGGTTGCCTGATGCCCCTTCGCCCGGCTGCGGATCTGCGCAATACAGCGTGACTTTTGCGCCGCGTCGCAACAGGGCGAGGGCGGTTAGCGCGCTGGCGACGCCGCCGCCAATGATGGCGATATCATCGGTATTCTCCGCCACCGGGCGCATCAGCCAGGGAGCAGGGTGAGCGACGGCCGGCGCATCGGCAGGCAACTCGCCGGTCAGCATCTCTCGCTTCTGGCCGAAGCCTTTGGTTTTGATGACATCAAACCCTGCCTGCTGTAAGCCGCGACGCACGAAGCCTGCGGCGGTAAAGGTGGCAAGGCTGCCGCCCGGCCGGGCAAAGCGCGCCATGGCGCTGAACAGCTGCTCCGTCCACATATCAGGGTTCTTTGCCGGGGCGAAGCCATCGAGGAACCAGGCGTCGATTTGACGGTTAATGCTGGCGTCGAAGTGAGGCAGCAACGCGTTCACGTCGCCAAACCACAGATCGAGCGTGATGCGCCCTTCGGCCAGCAGCAGGCGGTGGCAGCCCGGCAGTGGCAACGGCCATTGAGCGCGTAATTCATCGGCATATGGCGCCAGTTCCGGCCAGCGGGCATGCGCCGCCGCCAAATCGGCCTGCAGCAGCGGGAATTTTTCAAAGCTGATAAAGTGCAGGCGCTGAAGCGGGGCGTCCGGCATCGCCGTGCGGAAACCGGCAAAGGCCTGCCACAGCGTCAAAAAGTTAAGCCCGGTGCCGAAGCCGGTTTCCGCCACGATAAACAGCGGGCGAGGGTGGTCGGCAAAACGTTGCGGCAGTCGGTTGCCCATGAGAAACACATAGCGGGTTTCTTCCAGCCCATCCTGATTGGAAAAGTAGACGTCATCAAACTGTTTCGAAACAGGTGTACCCTGTTCATTCCAGGATAACGCTGCGGTTTGGATCGGGGCGTGGCTCACGGTTAGTTGCTCGTAACTCAAGGGGTGACGGGATTCTAACGGCGCTGGCGCTATGGCGCAAACTGGATAAGAATAAAGCTGAAAAACGCTGATCGGACTTGTTCGGCGTACATCTGTACGCTAAAGTGCGATGCAAAATCCCGAATGTAAAATTGTGGAAGAGGTATTGAATGAAACGTGCAGTGATTACTGGCCTGGGAATCGTCTCCAGCATTGGTAACAACCAGCAGGAGGTCCTGGCGAGCCTGCAGGAAGGTCGTTCTGGGATCACTTTCTCCCAGGAGCTGAAAGATTCCGGCATGCGTAGTCACGTATGGGGCGATGTTAAACTGGACACTACGGGTCTGATTGACCGTAAAGTGATGCGCTTTATGAGCGACGCGTCCGTTTATGCCTATCTTTCCATGGAAGAAGCCATCAAGGACTCAGGTCTGGCTGCCGATCAGGTTTCCAACGATCGCACCGGTCTGGTTGTTGGCTCAGGTGGTGGTTCTCCGCGCAACCAGGTTGCCGGATCCGATGGCATGCGTGCCAAAGGCCTGCGCGGCGTTGGTCCGTACATGGTGACCAAGGCTATGGCTTCAGGCGTTTCCGCTTGCCTGGCAACCCCGTTCAAAATTCGTGGCGTTAACTATTCCATCAGCTCTGCCTGCGCAACCTCTGCACACTGCATTGGTCACGCGGTTGAACTGATCCAACTGGGCAAGCAGGACGTGGTCTTTGCCGGCGGCGGCGAAGAGCTGTGCTGGGAAATGGCCTGTGAGTTCGATGCGATGGGCGCACTGTCCACCAGCTACAACGACACTCCTGAAAAAGCTTCTCGTACTTACGACTCTGCGCGTGACGGTTTCGTCATCGCCGGCGGCGGCGGTATGGTGGTGGTTGAAGAGCTGGAACACGCTCTGGCGCGTGGTGCGCACATCTATGCTGAAATCATCGGCTACGGTGCGACCTCCGACGGTGCCGACATGGTGGCTCCATCAGGTGAAGGCGCGGTGCGCTGCATGAAGATGGCGCTGCAGGGCGTTGATACCCCAATCGACTACATGAACGTTCACGGCACCTCCACGCCGGTGGGCGATGTGAAAGAGCTGGGTGCCATTCGCGAAGTGTTTGGCGACAACACCCCGGCAATCTCTTCCACCAAGGCCATGACCGGTCACTCACTGGGTGCCGCGGGCGTGCAGGAAGCGATCTACAGCCTGCTGATGGTTGAACACGGCTTTATCGCGCCGAGCATCAACATCGATAACCTGGATGAGAAAGCCGCTGGCATGAACATCGTGACTGAGCCAACTCAACGCGAGTTGACCACCGTGATGTCCAACAGCTTTGGCTTCGGCGGCACCAACGCCACGCTGGTGATGCGTAAGCTGCAGAAGTAATTCCGGCCTCAAGGTTCTGGATCAAGCCCGCATTTTTGCGGGCTTTTTAATGCCTGCAATCCCTGCCGACGGGCCGCTAGGAGTTATCCCAAATTACATCTCCTGACGGATCATTAACGCTTTGTTCAGCCTTTTGCGCATACAATGGCTCAATAGCGCGAATATCACTCGGCGTAGCGTTTCAGAGTGATCGAACATTGAGGCAAGAGTATGAAAAAGTTAATTGCGGTTGGATTGCTGTCGGTCATTCTGGCTGGGTGCGCGACCGATTCCCCTTGTGTCCCGGTCTATGACGACCAGGGCCGTCTGGTGCACACCAATACCTGCATGAAAGGCACTACGCAGGACAACTGGGAAACCGCTGGCGCCATCGCCGGTGGGGCAGCGGCAGTTGCCGGTCTGACGCTGGGTATTATCGCGTTGACCAAATAACCTTCCGTCGGAGAGTCTCCCGGTTTAAAAGCCCAGCATCAGCTGGGCTTTTTCTTTGGATAATCTGCCGCCAGTTGATTGAAGTCATGGCATTTATATTACCGGCCCACAGATGAGCAGTTCTTTGTCAGCGGATGTAAATTCCATTCCTGCGCCCGGTCCGGGTCGATATACTCCCGCTATCTCCCACTCTGGAACGATCTGATGTCGGCTTTGGCGTCCATCTCCTTATCCATGCACCGCCTGCGCTTTGCTAAAAAGCGGGCCTGCGCATGGTTATTGGTCGTCAGCTGGCTGTTGTTGAATACTCAACTGGCGTTGGCCAGCCACAACTGCAACCTGCAGTTCAGCGGTGAAGCGCCGATGGCTCAGCATATGATGCATATGCAAAACAGCGTGCCGTCGCAGCAGCAGATGCAGACCCAAGAGCCGCTGTGTGAGAAACACTGCGTTCCGGAGTCAGCCCAACAGGATCACAGCAACCTGACGTTGGCTGCGCTGCCCACCAGCAGCGAATTGGCCGTTATTACGCCTTTCCCGTCTCGCTCAGTCCCCTCCAATACCTGGCAAACGCCCCCGATAACAGGTCCGCCGGCAGAGATCGTTTTCTGCCGGTTCCGTGAATAGTTCTGACAACCGCTTTGCCGTCCCCGACGGTTTTCCGCGTTTGTTAACTATTTTATGGAGTACCCGTTATGCGTAATGTATTTGCTGCCGTAGTGATCGCCCTGTTTTTCTCCTTTAGCGCCAGCGCTGCCGATATGGCAATGCAGGATCCTGCCGCAAGAACTGCCGTTGAAATCCACAGCCAGGGCGTCGTCAAAAGCTGGGATGAGCGAAAGGTGTCTATCGCGCACCAGGCCATTCCTGCACTCAGTTGGCCGCCAATGACCATGAGCTTCCTGCTCCCTTCATCGCCTTCATTCGCCGTCTTGCCGGTGGGTACCGAGGTTGATTTCAGCTTCCTGCCGATCGACGGCGGTTATCAGCTGATCGCCATCGCCGCTGCTCGACCATAACGGAGGCGTTATGACCATTATCCTTCCTCACCCTTGGCGGGTGGGCTGGCTGCTGCTTGCCTGTTGGGCACCGGCCACCCTGGCGGCGGGTCTGACGCTGCAACAGTCATTGACGGCGGCCGAAGGTTATTCGGCGGAGTTATCCGCTAATCGTCATCAGGTTGACGCCTTGCAGAACATGGCGGATTCGGCAATGCAGTTGCCCGATCCCAAGCTGAAGTTCGGCATTGAAAACGTGCCGGTGCAGGGCGGCAACGCTCAGCGTTTTACCCGCGAAGGCATGACCATGGGACGAATCGGCATCATGCAGGATTACGTCAGCAGCACCAAACGTCAGCGTAAAGCGGACACCCTGCGCGCCGAAGCCAGCCAGACGGATGCGGGCAGCGCCACCATTCGCGCTCGCCTTCAACAGCAAACCGCACAGGCCTGGCTGGCGCTGGCGCTGAGTCGACAAACCCTGCGGGATGCCTCAGCCCTGGTGACGGAGAGTGAACGCCAGATTGCCACTCAGCGTGCTGCGGTGGCCGGTGGGGGAACCCCTGCGAGTGGAGTGCTGGATGCCAGGCTGACGCTGCTAAGCATGCAGGATCGCATCAGCGAGGCGCAGCGTGATGTTGCTGTCGCGCAGGCGCGTCTGACGCAGTTGACCGGCCTGTCTGCGACGGATACCGCCGGGGACATGCCGCGTTTTGAACGTTTACCGGCGGACAGCGAAGTATTGCGGCAGGCCATCAGGCAACACCCCGAGGTGTTGCAGGCCAGCCGTGAGGCGGACGTCGCCAAGGCGCGTTCGGCGCAATCAGAGGTGGCGGCGATACCGGACGTCGGCGTCGAGGTGTATTACGGCAAACGGGCCGATGAGTACGAGGATTTGGCCGGGGTGATGTTTACCGTCGATCTGCCGTTGTTCCGCTCGCAGCGGCAGGATAAGGACTATGCCGCTGATGTTTCCCGCAGCATGGAGGCCAACGATCGGCTCACGTTGTTGATCCGTGATCATCAGGCACAGCTCGATACGCTGTTGGCGCAATATCAGGCGGCTCAGGCACAGTGGCAACGCCAACAGGAGCAGGCTATTCCCCTGCAACAACAGCGGGTCACTTTGCTGTTAGCGCAGTACCGTAGCGGTAAAAGCGATTTGTCGGCGGTACTGGAAGCTCGGCGGGCGCTGCTCGACAGTCGCCTCAGCGCCGGCAAGGCCGCCAGGGAACTGGCGCAGATTTGGGCCGCCATTCGCTATCTCACCCCTCAGGAATCGATGCAATGAAAATACAATTCAAGCTGGCGCTGTTAGCAGCGCTGATTGGCACTGGGCTGGCGGGATACTGGTTTGGCGCAGCGGGAGAAGCGCCTGCGCCGGCTATCAAGAGTGAGCGGCAGGTGCTTTATTGGTACGACCCGATGATGCCGGGGCAGCGTTTTGACCAACCGGGTAAATCGCCCTTTATGGATATGCAACTGGTGCCGCGCTATGCCGATGAGGCTGAACCGGAAGGGGGCGTGACCATCAGCGCCCGGCAACAGCAGAACCTGGGCGTTCGCACCGAAGCTGCACAATTGCGCCAACTGGAGCCACAACTGAACGCTTTCGGCAGCGTCGCCACCGATGAACGCGGGGTTCAGATTGTCGCCGCCCGCGCCAACGGACTGGTGGAAAAACTCTACGTGCGTGCCAGTCAGCAACAGGTGAAAAAGGGCGAAGCCCTGGCGCAGCTGTGGATCCCCGACTGGAGTGCGGCACAGCAGGAATATCTGGCAATACGCAAACTGGGCGATAGCGCACTGACCGCCGCTGCACGCCAGCGGTTGCAGTTGCTGTTTATGCCCGAGGCGGTGATCCGCCAAGTGGAACGTTCAGGTAAACCCGAACCGCGGGTGCAGATAGCGGCACCGGAAAATGGTTTTGTGAATAAGCTGAGCGTGCTCGAGGGCGCTCAGGTGACGGCCGCGCAGGGGCTGTTTGAACTAGCCAGCCTCGATCCGGTGTGGATCGTTGCCGATTATCCGCAGGCGCAGGCCGGATTGTTGAAAGTGGGCGATAAGGTGCAGGCCGCTTCCGCCAGCTGGCCTGGTGAACGATTTGAAGGCGAGGTGAGCGAACTGCTGGCCAATGTCGATCCGCTGACCCGAACCTTCAAAGCGCGCATCCTGTTGAAAAACCCTCAACAAAAGCTTCGACCGGGCATGTATCTGCAACTGACATTGTCGCACAGCAGCCTCGGCCAGCCGGTGTTGGCGATACCGCAGGAGGCGCTGATCGACAGCGGCGATCGCAATAGGGTGTTGATCGCCGAAGGCAATGGGCACTTCACGCCGGTTGACGTGGTGGCCGGTCGTGTGCAGGACGGCTGGGTAGAAATCAAACGTGGGCTGAATGCTGGGCAAAGGGTAGTGACCTCCGGCCAATTCCTGATTGATTCCGAGGCCAGCATGCGCAGTGCCTTGCCACAAATGGCGGCGCAAAACGAGGTGAAACAATACCAGGCCGAGGGGGTGGTGGATGCCGTGAACGAGAGCACCATCACGCTGTCCCACGGCCCCGTGCCGGAGCTGCAGTGGCCGGCGATGACCATGGATTTTGCCCTGCCGCCAGGGGGAATACCTGCCGGTATCAAACCCGGTGATAGCGTAAAAATCCACTTTAGCGTTGATGAACAAGGTTCACATATCAGCCAAATCGTGCCGACAAGCGCTGAACACGGGGGCCACTTATGATTGCTTTCGTGATTCGCTGGTCGCTGCGCAACCGGCTCTTGGTGCTGCTGGCTTCGGTGCTGTTGGCCGGTTGGGGGATCTGGGCATTGCAGAAAGCGCCGCTGGATGCGCTGCCGGACCTGTCCGACGTACAGGTGATTGTCCGTGCCACCTATCCGGGCAAGGCTCCGCAGGTAATTGAAGATCAGGTGACCTATCCGCTGACCACCACGTTGCTCTCGGTGCCGGGGGCCAAAACGGTACGGGGTTTTTCCATGTTTGGCGACGCCTACGTCTACGTGTTGTTCGAGGACGGCACCGATTTGTACTGGGCGCGTTCGCGGGTGCTGGAGGCGCTCAGCCAGGTGCAATCCTCATTGCCGCCGCAGGTGAAGGTGGCACTGGGGCCGGACGCCACCGGCGTCGGCTGGGTGTACGAGTATGCCCTGGTGGATAAAAGCGGCAAGCACAGCCTGGCCGACCTGCGCGCGCTGCAAGACTGGACGCTGAAGTTTGAACTGAAAACCGTCCCCAACGTGGCGGAAGTGGCCAGCGTGGGCGGCATGGTACGCCAGTATCAGGTGGTATTGGATCCACCCAGCCTGCGCGCGCTGAACATCACCCATCAACAGGTAGTCAGTGCCATTCAGGACGCCAACCAGGAAGGCGGCGGTGCGCTGCTGGAAATGGGGGAGGCGGAGTATATGGTTCGCACCTCGGGCTACCTGAAAAAACTCAGCGACTTTGCCAACGTGGTGATCACCGTGCGTGACGGTGTGCCGATCCTGCTGTCGCAAGTGGCAACACTGCGCGAAGGGCCGGAGATCCGCCGGGGCGTAGCGGAGCTGAACGGCGAGGGCGAAGTGGCGGGCGGCATCGTCGTGATGCGCTACGGCAAAAATGCCCTGGAAACCATCAACGCGCTGAAGGTCAAGCTGCAGGAGGTTCAGCAGACCCTGCCGCCGGGTGTGGAAATTGTGACCGTGTACGACCGTTCCCAACTGATCGAACATGCAATTGAAACCTTGTCCCACAAGCTCCTGGAGGAGTTTATCGTGGTGGCTTTGGTGTGCACGCTGTTCCTGTTCCATTTTCGTTCGGCGCTGGTGGCGATGATCACGCTGCCGCTCGGTATTCTTGGCGCCTTTGTGGTGATGCATTACCAGGGCGTAAACGCCAATATCATGTCGCTGGGGGGAATCGCCATCGCCATTGGCGCCATGGTGGATGCGGCCATCGTCATGATTGAGAACATGCATAAGGTGCTGGAGCAGTGGCGGCAACGCCATCCCGGA
>OJTZ01000413.1_pt1 | contig 9735 bp, 9 predicted proteins | sample 1601481 | NCBI WGS metagenome assembly OJTZ01 (sample SAMN04436660, study PRJEB24849) | human gut metagenome | biome: human gut; feature: NICU; material: stool | host: Homo sapiens | place: USA: Saint Louis, MO | collected 2010-05-08
GAATCAATAGTTGATTGGCTTTGTCATCCAAACCAAAGGCCAGGTAGGAAAATGCCACTTCAAGTACGCTCAGCCGGCGTTTTTGATCGGCAATCAGCGCCAGCAGTTCGCCAAAGGTCATCGTTTCTTCGGTTTTAACCTTGTCCGGGGCCATGTCAAAGATCTCCTGTTAAAGCATTCAGTACAGACCAGATAAGGCTTTTCTTCCAGCAGAAATTTAACCGCGCGTTGCCGGGCTTCAAATACAAAAAAGCCGGAGAGCGACCCCCGGCAAAAAACTACCTTGCAGTATTATTCTGCGCTAAACCAATCGTCGGCACTTTCCCAGGTTTCCTGGAGAATTTCCTCGATCAGGTCTTTATCTGTTTTCAGGCCGCCCAGTACTGAGAGCCCGTTGGAACCGGCATAACGCACCTGAACCACAGCATCTGGAAATTGGCGGTTTACCCGTTTGCCCAGCTCGCCGGTCAGCGCTTCAATGGCGCCTGCCGGTAGCGGTTTGGTTTTATCTATAGTGACTTCAACACGCATAATTGCCCCCGAAGCGATTTACTGGATATTTATACAGTTAACCGCGCGTGGGGGCAATAGGCTACGTTAAAAAAAGAAGATTATGCTTTCACTGACCACTTCAGCGTCTCTCCGGCCAGGAAGGGCACCACCGTTTCGCTGCCCATGGCGATCTCTTCTGCTTGAGTGGTTGGCACGCGCTGCAGTTCGATGAAGTCGGCATTGACCGGCAGACCATAGAAGCTTGGCCCGTTCAGGGAACAGAAAGCTTCCAGGTGCTCTAATGCGCCCAGTTCTTCGAACACGCTGGCATAGGCCGGAATAGCGTTAGGCGCGTTGAATACGCCTGCACAACCGCAGCTCGATTCCTTACGGTGTTTGGCATGAGGGGCGGAGTCGGTACCGAGGAAGAAACGATCCGAACCGCTGGCAACGGCTTTGCGCAGCGCATCCTGGTGAATATTACGCTTGAGGATCGGCAGGCAGAACAGGTGCGGACGAATGCCACCCACCAGCATGTGGTTACGGTTAAACATCAGATGCTGCGGGGTGATAGTCGCGCCAAGGAATCGATTGCCTTCTTGCACGTACTGCGCCGCTTCTTTAGTAGTGATGTGCTCGAAGACTATTTTCAACTCTGGGAACTGGCGGCGAATCGGCTCCATAACCTGGTCAATAAAGCGAGCCTCGCGATCGAAAATGTCGACGGTGGCATCGGTCACTTCACCGTGAATCAGCAGCGGCATGCCGATTTTTTGCATTTGCTCAAACAGCGGGTAGATGGCCTTCACATCGCTGACGCCATGGCTGGAGTTGGTCGTGGCATTGGCAGGGTAGAGCTTAGCCGCAGTGAAAACGCCTTCCTCAAACCCATTAACCAGTTCTGCCGCGGCCAGTGAATTGGTCAGGTAGCAGGTCATCAGCGGGGTAAAGTTGTGCCCCTGAGGGACGGCTGCCAGAATGCGATCGCGATACGCTCGGGCGGCTTCTACGGTAGTAATTGGCGGAGCCAGGTTGGGCATCACAATCGCCCGGCCAAATACCTGACTGGTATAGGGCAAAACCGTTTTCAGCATATCGTCGTCACGCAAATGGATATGCCAGTCGTCAGGGCGGCGGATTTTCAGGGCTTGAGGCTGTGCGGTCATGTTACAAGGCTCCGGCGGTTAGATTCGGGTCTAAGTAAAAGCGAATAATGGGGCTTATTCACGCCGGGGCATAAGGATAAGCGGAAAGTGCCTGCGATGCATCTGTTTGTTCACGGCAAGTTGAAATCAATTGGTTATCGGGTGCATAGTGACAAGGATTCTAATGATCCCCGAGCCAAAACTTTCGGGTTATCAACATTAATCACATTGGAATGGGAGAATAAAATGGAAGTGCGAGTTATTGCCACCCTGCAGGCTAAACCCGAGTTTGTTTCGGCCGTCAGCGATGCAGTGCATGAGATTATCGATCCAAGCCGCCAGGAATTGGGCAATCTGCAATATGACCTGCACCGCGATCTCGATAAGCCAGGAACTTTCGTGTTCTTTGAACGCTGGGCAAGTGCAGAGGCGCTGGAAAAACACAACGCCACCGAGCATTTTAAGCGGTTTGTCGCCAGCATTGACGGCAAGCTGGATTTGCTGGATATCAAACAATTGAAAAAAATTGCCTGAGTTTATTTCGGCAATAAAAAACCCGCCTGATGGCGGGTTTTTTTATCGAAGCAGATTAACTTATTCGTTAACCGGCTGCGGTTTGGTTGCCGGTGCGGTAGCTTGATTTACCGCCGCATGGCCACCGGCTGAGCCTTTACCTTCGAAGGCGAAGGAAGGACGCTGCCAATCGCTGTGTTGCTGCTGCTCAGGCACATAGTCCGGAGCAGGGGCCTTGGTCATTGGCGCCGTAGCGATATGCTTGTACAGCGTACCAGCCTGTACCGGTGCGGGTTGCTGTTGCACTGCCGGCGCTTGTTTTTCAACAACGGCCGGAGCTACAGTTTCCTGAACCGGGGCAGTTTCAACGACAGGTGCAGCCAGCTCGGTGACGACTTCTGCCACGGTTGCCGTTTCTTCCACCACCAAGACTGGTGTTGCTTCTGCCGCTGGGGTTTCTTCAACCTCAGGAGCAGTTTCAACCGCTGGTGCAGCCTCAACGGCTGGGGTTTCTTCGGCCACAACGGCTGCTTCAACCACTGCAGTTTCTTCAACCGCTGGTGTTTCAGCTGCTACCGGAGTGTCTTCAGCCTGAGCAGCGATGATTGGCTCGGCGGTTTCAACAACCGGTTGGGCTTCTTCAACAACTGTTTCAACCGTATCTGCCACAGCTTCCTGCTGGTTAACCGGGGCGATTTCCTGCTCTGCGACCGCGGTAACCACCGGAGCGGCCACGCTGACGGCTTCTGGTGCCATGACGTTGTCGGCAGCGATTTGGCTAGCTTCAGCCTGAACTTCAGCCTCTTCAACCACTTGCGCAGATTGTGTGACAGGGTAACTCACCCAGACCTTGCCTGACGCCATTTCTGGTGAGGCAAAAGCCCCCGCCAGTGGCATTGGCGACTGAGTTGGGTAACGCTCGTCACGGTAACGACGACGACGCTGACCGCTAACGCGCAGGTGGCGCGGTGAACGACGTGAGCGGCGTGGCATGCCGTTTTCGCCATTAGCGCGGTTGTCACCCTGTGCATCGTCTTCGGCCTGCACTTCAACGGTTTCCGGCAGCAATTTAACGCTGTCTTCGGCCTGAGCAGGTTTCGCGTCCGGAGCTTTCGCTACTGGCGTTTTAGGTGCCAGCAGCTCTTCCGCTGCGCGATGCAGCTCTTCTTCCGCGGACAGCACACGAACCTTCTGCGACAGAGGACGACGTTGACGACGCTGCATGTTCTGCATCTGACGTTCTTCGTGATCTTCATCGCTGGCGGTGGTGGCAGTGGCAGCTTCTGTACTTTCCAGTGCGGCCACTTCCTGCTGAGCCTGACGCTTTTCTTCCTGACGACGGCGTTGGCGTTCGGCGCGCTGCTCACGGCGCTGTTGCTGCTCTTCGCGCTGTGCCTTGGCGGCTTCTTCAGACTGCGGCTCATCGGTAACCGTGGCAGTGGTTTGCTGCGCATTGCGACGGTTGCGGCGCTGCTCGTCACGCACTTCACGTGTTTCACGGCCTTCGCGGTTATCGCGCGGTTCGCGATTTTCACGCGGCTCACGATTATCACGATCGCGGTTATCACGGCCTTCACCGCGCTCTTTGCGTTCACCACGTTCTGGACGATCGCTACGTTCACCGCGCTCACCACGGTCTTTACGACCGGTACCCTGACGACGTTGACCACGACGATCCTGGCGACGGTTTTCACCGTTGCTTTCGGTCTTAGGTGCTTCAACCACAGGTTTGGCTTCGACAACCGGCTGTTCTTCACCGGCAAACAGCGCTTTCAGACCACCAAACAGACGGCCCAACAGGCCAGGTTTGGCAGCGGCTGGTGCAGCTTGTTTGGTTGCTGTTGCCGCAACGGCGGCCTGAGTAGCAACGGCTTCTTCAGCCGGTGGTGGTGCATCGGCGGCCAGCGAGAACGAGGCCAGAGCCGGCTGTTCCGGGCGTTTGCGCTCCATCGGCGCATCTTCCAACGGCTGAGCCATCTCTTCTTCGTGCAGTTTCGGCAACAGGTAGCTCAGGGTTGGTGTTTCTTCACCCTTACGTACGCGCAGCACAGAGTAGTGTGGGGTTTGCATCTGATCGTTCGGCACGATGATCGCTTTCACGCCACCCTGACGTTTCTCGATCGCGCTCACCGATTCACGTTTTTCGTTCAACAGGTAAGAAGCCACCTGAACTGGCACGATAGCGTGAACTTCTTTGGTGTTTTCTTTCAGCGCTTCTTCTTCGATCAAACGAAGAATGGAAAGCGCCAGAGATTCGTTATCACGGATGGTGCCGGTGCCGTTACAGCGCGGGCAAACGTGATGGCTGGATTCACCCAGTGACGGGCTGAGGCGCTGACGCGACATCTCAAGCAGACCGAAACGGGAAATGCGACCGATCTGGATACGCGCACGGTCTTGACGCACGGCATCGCGCAGGCGGTTTTCAACTTCACGCTGGTGGCGAACCGGGGTCATATCGATAAAGTCGATAACGATCAGACCGCCGAGGTCACGCAGGCGCAGCTGGCGAGCTATCTCGTCTGCCGCTTCCAGGTTGGTGTTGAACGCAGTTTCTTCGATATCGCCGCCGCGGGTTGCACGCGCGGAGTTGATGTCGATAGCGGTCAGCGCTTCGGTAGAGTCGATAACGATCGAACCGCCGGAAGGCAGTCGAACTTCACGCTGGAAAGCGGATTCGATTTGAGATTCGATTTGGTAGTGGCTGAACAGAGGGATTTCACCGCTGTACAGTTTGATTTTGCTGCTGAAATCCGGACGGCCCAGGGCAGCGATGTGCTCTTTGGCCAGATCGAGAACTTTTGGATTGTCGATCAGGATTTCGCCGATGTCCGGGCGCAGATAGTCGCGGAATGCACGTACGATGACGTTGCTTTCCTGATGGATCAGGAAGGGCGCAGCGCGGCCTTCAGCGGCTTTTTTAATCGCTTCCCAGTGCTTCAGGCGGAAAGAGAGATCCCACTGCAATGCATCGGCCGATTTGCCAACGCCTGCGGTACGAACAATCAGGCCCATGCCATCCGGGAGTTGCAGAGAAGAAAGCGCTTCTTTCAATTCAGTGCGGTCATCACCTTCGATGCGGCGTGAAATACCACCGGCACGTGGGTTGTTCGGCATCAGAACCAAATAACTGCCGGCCAGGCTGATGAAGGTGGTCAAGGCGGCGCCTTTGTTGCCACGTTCTTCTTTATCAACCTGAACGATCACTTCCTGGCCTTCGCGCAGCACATCTTTGATGTTCGGGCGACCATGGGAGGAGTAGTTACTTGGGAAGTATTCGCGAGCGATTTCTTTAAGAGGGAGGAAACCATGTCGTTCGGCGCCGTAATCTACGAACGCTGCTTCAAGACTTGGTTCTATACGAGTGATTTTGCCTTTGTAAATATTCGCTTTTTTCTGTTCATGACCCGGACTTTCAATATCCAAATCATACAGCCGCTGTCCATCTACGAGGGCAACACGCAACTCTTCCTGCTGAGTTGCGTTAATCAACATTCTTTTCATCTTAACTTACTCGTTATTTTTACATTATCGACAAAGCTGCGGGCAAAATAACCTCATGGCCGGATTAAAACCGAAAACCCCGTGTCTTCTCGCAAAGCCGTCAACCTCACGGTTGTCGCCTGCATAGGGGCGCATTATCTCGGTAAGCCTGTATTTCTTTGTGAAAAACAGCACTTTTACTAGGGGAATAGCCTCTGATTTACGTCGACAGATCTGATTCCATTTGCCGGCCAAGCTGCAACCCGCAGCCCGCTAATTGTTTGATTTCACATTACGTCTTACGCCATTGCTGCGTTTTTGCGCCATCAGACAAATTTTATAATTCCACCGTTTTCCCTGTTTAACGAGAATCAACGTGGAAAGTAAACGCATTATTCCACTGCTGATACTGTTATAGCAAGGTGACTTTTCCTTAACTGCGGAAGAAATCGCAAACGTTCAAACCGGCTTGCTGCCTTATTGTCCGTCAGGGTTTCTCCTGCAGTCAGAGAGACAGTTAAGCACAGAAAAAGAAGTGGCGCTATTTACGCGCTCTATTTAGAATCCCGCTCCATGAAAACGAACATTCCTGCAGTACAATTAATCACGATTTCTGACGACGAAGCCGGTCAACGAATCGACAACTTTCTGCTTGCTCGCCTGAAAGGCGTGCCGAAGAGCATGATTTACCGCATCGTACGCAAAGGCGAGGTACGGGTTAATAAAGGACGCATCAAGGCTGAATACAAGCTGGCGGCTGGTGACGTGGTGCGAGTACCGCCGGTCCGCGTTGCCGAACGTGAAGACGCGCCGGTTTCCGCCAAGCTGGACAAAGTGGCGGCACTGGCCGATTGCATTTTGTATGAAGACGATCATTTGCTGCTGCTGAACAAGCCTTCAGGCACCGCGGTGCACGGTGGCAGCGGCCTGAGCTTTGGCGTGATTGAGGGCCTGCGCGCGCTGCGCCCGGAAGCCCGTTTCCTGGAACTGGTGCACCGGCTGGATCGCGATACTTCCGGCGTGTTGCTGGTGGCGAAAAAACGTTCTGCACTGCGTTCGCTGCATGAGCAATTGCGGCTGAAAGGCATGCAGAAGGATTATCTGGCGCTGGTGCGCGGCCAATGGCAGTCGCATTGTAAAGCCGTGCAGGCACCGTTGCTGAAAAACATTCTGCAAAGCGGCGAACGTATCGTGCGCGTCAATAGCGAAGGCAAACCGTCGGAAACCCGCTTCAAGGTAGAGGAACGTTTTGAGCATGCCACGCTGGTCAAGGCGAGCCCGATTACCGGGCGCACCCACCAGATCCGCGTTCACACCTTGCACGCAGGGCACCCGATAGCCTTCGATGACCGCTATGGCGATCGCGAATTCGATCGCCAGTTGGCCGGTACCGGGCTCAAACGCCTGTTCTTGCATGCTGCGGCACTGCGGTTCGAACACCCGGGCACTGGCGAAACCATGCGTATCGAAGCGCCGATGGACCAGGAGTTGCGCCACTGCCTGCAGGTATTGCGCAAGCAGGCCAAAGGCCAGTAAGTAAAAGTATTTTATACCAGCGGGTTGATGCCTTCAGCCCGCAGCATCTCCAGCAGGGCTATCAGCGGCAGACCGATCAACCCATTTGGATCTCGCCCCTCCAGTTTATCGAACAACGCAATACCCAGGCCTTCACTTTTAAAACTGCCCGCACAGTTGAGCGGCTGTTCAAGGCGCACATAAGCGCTGATTTCTGCGTCGCTCAGCGCACGGAAATGCACATGGAAGGGCTCGCAAAGCGCCTGCAGGTGATGGCTGCGGCTGTTGTACAGCGCCAGACCGGTATAAAACGTCACCCTTTGGCCGCTGGCCTGGCGCAATTGCGCGCAGGCGTTCTCTTCGGTATGCGGTTTCCCGGTTATTTTACCGTCGATCACGCAGACCTGGTCTGAACCGATAATCAAATGGTCAGGATAGGCGATGGCCAATGCCTGGGCTTTCGCCGTCGCCAGCCGTAAGACCAGCGCTTCGGCGGTTTCCCCGGTCAGCGGGGTTTCATCGACCTGCGGCGCGTCACAGGTAAAAGGCAGATGCAGTTTTTCCAACAGCATCTTGCGGTAGGTCGAGGTGGAGGCGAGGAGTAGTCTCTGCATAATTTTTTTCGTAAACCATAGCGTAAATGGAGAGGTCATTTTAAACTGTCCGCCGCTGAGGAAGCGAATATTGGTGAAAGGTGCCGTTTTACGGCCTTTTTCTTTGACTCTAAGTCGTTACAAAGTTAATATGCGCGCCCTATGCAAAAGGTAAAATTACCCTTGACCATTGATGCGGTACGTACCGCTCAGAAACGCCTGGACTATGTTGGTTCCTACGCGCCTGAGCAGGTTACACGTGTTGCTGCCTCTGTGGTCAGTGTGGACAGTGATGTTGAGGTCTCGTTATCTTTCGATATTGATAACCAGCGCCTCGCGGTGATAACAGGGCATGCGGACGTCCAGGTAATGCTGATGTGCCAACGCTGCGGAGTCCCGTTCGAACACCATGTTCACACAACATATTGTTTTAGCCCGGTCGTCAATGATGAGCAGGCTGAGGCATTACCGGGGGCGTACGAGCCGATCGAAGTCGATGAGTTTGGCGAAGTTGATCTGCTGGCAATGATTGAAGACGAAATTATTCTTTCACTGCCTGTCGTCCCGGTACATGAATCTGAACACTGTGAAGTGTCCGAAGCGGACATGGTCTTTGGCAAACTGCCTCCAGAGGCGGAGAAACCAAACCCATTTGCCGTATTAGCCAGTTTAAAGCGTAAGTAATTAAGGAGTAAGGTCCATGGCCGTACAACAAAATAAACCAACCCGTTCCAAACGTGGCATGCGTCGTTCACACGATGCTCTGACCACCACCACTTTGTCTGTTGATGCGACTTCTGGTGAAACTCATCGTCGTCACCACATCACTGCCGACGGTTTCTACCGCGGTCGCAAGGTTATCGGCTAAGTAGCGGTACCTTGACTCGTCTAACCCTGGCGTTAGATGCAATGGGCGGGGACTTCGGTCCCTGCGTCACAGTGCCTGCTTCATTGCAGGCACTGGCCTCTAATTTACAGCTTCATCTTCTGCTGGTCGGCAATCCCGACACCCTCTCTCCTTTACTTGCCAAAGCCGATCCGGTTCTTCTGGAACGTTTGCAAGTCGTGCCCGCTGAATCTGTGATTGCCGGCGACGCCAAACCCTCACAAGCGATTCGTGCCAGCCGTGGCACTTCCATGCGCATTGCGCTGGAACTGACCAAAAACGGTGATGCACAGGGCTGTGTCAGCGCGGGTAATACCGGTGCGCTGATGGGGTTGGCGAAGATGCTGATTAAGCCGTTGGACGGTATTGAACGTCCGGCGCTGATGACGGTGATCCCGAATCAGCTGGGCGGTAAAACCGTGGTGCTGGATCTGGGCGCCAACGTCGAATGCGACAGCACCATGCTGGTGCAGTTTGCGGTGATGGGCGCGGTGATGGCCGAAGAGGTGGTGGGGATTGCGCAACCACGCGTGGCGCTGCTGAATATTGGTGAAGAAGAAACCAAAGGTCTGGATAATATCCGCGAAGCGGCCGCCGTGCTAAAAAATACTCCGGCAATCAACTATATTGGTTACCTGGAAGGCAACGATCTTCTCACCGGGAAAACCGATGTGATGGTCTGCGACGGCTTTGTGGGTAACGTCACCCTGAAAACCATGGAAGGGGTGGTAAGAGTATTTTTATCGCTGCTGAAATCATCCGGAGACGGTGGCAAGCAGGCGTGGTGGTTAAAATTGTTGGGCCGTTGGTTGCAAAAACGGGTGGTAAAGCGGTTCGGCCACCTGAACCCCGACCAGTATAATGGCGCATGTCTGTTAGGATTGCGCAGCACCGTAATCAAGAGCCACGGCGCTGCGAACCCGCACGCGTTTGCAGTTGCAATCGAACAGGCTGTGCAGGCGGTGCAGCGGCAAGTCCCTGACAGGATTGCTGCGCGCCTTGAAGCTGTATTACCTAAGAGTGACTGATCGTACATGTATACAAAGATTCTCGGTACGGGGAGTTATTTACCCGTACAAGTGCGCACCAACGCTGACCTTGAAAAAAT
>OJTZ01000415.1_pt1 | contig 9618 bp, 11 predicted proteins | sample 1601481 | NCBI WGS metagenome assembly OJTZ01 (sample SAMN04436660, study PRJEB24849) | human gut metagenome | biome: human gut; feature: NICU; material: stool | host: Homo sapiens | place: USA: Saint Louis, MO | collected 2010-05-08
TTACCCTTTCTCATCGCAATGTTTTTATATAGCTAAAACGTCTAACCAAACCACTTAAAACAGCCTTTTTGACCATAAAAATGTAAATTGCCCCGATTTTTCTATATACTCGCGGAGTTTAATTTCTTGGGCAGCCTGTTTGCCCCTCTTTTTATGGAGTTGTTTTAACGGACTATCCCATTCCCTAACGGACTAGCAAGAAGGTATTCTATGAGCCAAAACGACACTGAAATTGTGGCACGTCGTAGCCATATCAATCCTCCGGTATTTTTTATATCTGCCGCTTTAATCATCGTCCTGGTGGCCTTTGCCGCCTTCTATCCTGAGTTAGCCGATCGTAAGTTCAAGGCGCTGCAACAGGGTATTTTCACTAACGCCAGCTGGTTTTACATTCTGGCGGTCGCCCTGATCCTGCTGAGCGTGACCTATCTGGGTTTATCGCGTTACGGCAATATCAAGCTCGGGCCGGATCACGCCCAGCCAGACTTCAGCTATGTTTCCTGGTTTGCCATGCTGTTTTCTGCCGGTATGGGCATTGGTCTGATGTTCTTTGGCGTTGCCGAACCGGTGATGCACTACCTTTCTCCCCCGACCGGGACACCGGAAACAGTGGAAGCGGCTAAACAGGCCATGCGCCTAACCTTCTTCCACTGGGGCCTGCATGCCTGGGCGATTTATGCCATCGTGGCGCTGATCCTGGCGTTCTTCAGCTACCGTCATGGCCTGCCCTTGACGCTGCGTTCCGCGCTTTATCCCATCATCGGCGATCGCATATACGGGCCGATTGGCCACGCAGTCGATATTTTTGCGGTAATAGGTACCGTGTTCGGCGTCGCGACCTCCCTGGGCTACGGCGTGTTGCAGGTTAACGCCGGGCTTAATCACCTGTTCGGCTTGCCGATCAATGCAACGGTGCAGGTGGTGCTGATCGTGGTGATCACCGGGCTGGCAACGCTGTCGGTGGTTTCCGGGTTGGATAAGGGCATCCGTATTCTGTCCGAACTGAACCTCGGTCTGGCGGTGCTGCTGCTGGTCCTGGTGGGTACGCTCGGCCCGACCGTGCTGTTGCTGAAATCCTTTGTTGAAAATACCGGCGGCTATCTTTCCGATATCGTCAATAAAACCTTTAACCTTTACGCTTACGAGCCGAAATCCAGCAACTGGCTGGGAGGCTGGACACTGCTGTATTGGGGCTGGTGGCTATCCTGGTCACCGTTCGTCGGCATGTTTATCGCCCGCGTTTCACGCGGACGTACCATCCGTGAATTCGTTACCGGCGTGTTGTTCGTTCCGGCGGGCTTTACGCTGCTGTGGATGACCGTTTTCGGCAACAGCGCCATTAATTTGATCATGAACGAAGGGGCGCGCGATCTGGCCAATACGGTGCAAAACGACGTAGCCCTGGCGTTGTTCAACTTCCTGGAGCACTTCCCGTTCTCTAATATTCTGTCGTTTATCGCCATGGCGATGGTCGTGGTGTTCTTCGTCACGTCGGCAGACTCTGGGGCGATGGTGGTTGATACGCTGGCTTCGGGCGGTTCGGATCAAACCCCCATATGGCAGCGGATCTTTTGGGCTTCCCTGATGGGTCTGGTGGCGATTGCGTTGTTGATTGCCGGCGGTTTAAGCGCATTGCAAACCGTGACTATTGCCAGCGCCCTGCCGTTTTCTATGATCCTGCTGGTCTCAATCTACGGGTTGTTAAAAGCCTTACGTATCGACGCCTACAAACGCGACAGCCAAATGATGACCACGATTGCGCCGACCGCCGCGCGCAACCCGATCTCATGGCAGCGGCGTTTGCGTAATATTGCCTATTTCCCGAAACGTTCTCAGGTAAAACGCTTTGTCGGTGAAGTGGTTCAACCGGCGATGGCGCTGGTGGAAGCCGAACTGGCCAAGCAAAATACCACCTCCTCGATTGACGATTCGCAAGACGATCGCATCCGTTTCGAAGTTGATTTAGGGGAAGATCTGAACTTTGTCTATGAAGTGCGCCTGCGCGCTTACATTCAACCGGCCTTTGCTCTGGCGGGGTTGAAAGATGAGGAACGCGACGAGGAACATAAATACTATCGCGGTGAGGTTCATCTGAAGGAAGGGGGCCAGGATTACGATGTGATGGGCTGGACGCAAGAACAGATCATTCACGATATTCTCGACCAGTACGAGAAGCACCTGCACTTCCTGCATTTGGTTCGTTAGCGGTTGCTTTGCCAGACAAACCGTCCCAGCCGGGGCGGTTTTTTTATGGGTCCACGGCGGCGATTGCCATTTTTCAAACCCAATAAAAAACCCCGCGCTCAGAGAGCACGGGGTCATAATTTATGGCGGAGGAGCAGAGATTCGAACTCTGGAACGGTTTCCCGTCGACGGTTTTCAAGACCGTTGCCTTCAGCCACTCGGCCACCCCTCCGCAACGAGGCGAACTATAAACAGAGCTGATCCGCTTGTAAAGCCCAAGGCCGTTCAACCGAACGAAAAACCAGCACCTCACGCTTGAGCGTTGAAGAAACCGCCAACTCCGGCTCAAGGTTGCAGCAATGATAACTAAGGGTAAAGATTGGTAAACAAACTTTAATCAAACGCTTGCGCTGCCTATCATCGTCACTAATTTTGTGATGACCTGACTAAGAGAGATCATTATGGACCGTATTGTCGTCTCATCCTCCTCGCGCGACTCATTGCTGAGTACGCATAAGGTTCTGCGTAACACCTATTTTCTGCTTTCACTGACGCTGGCTTTCTCGGCGCTCACCGCAACCGCCAGCACCATGCTGGGGCTGCCGGCACCGGGCCTGCTGCTGATGCTGGTCGGCTTCTACGGGCTGATGTTCCTGACCCACAAGCTGGCTAACAGCCCTGCAGGCATCCTGGCGGCATTCGCCCTGACCGGTTTTATGGGTTATGCCCTGGGCCCCATCCTCAGTTCATTTATTAATACCGGAGCCGGCGACCTGATCATGCTGGCGCTGGGAGGCACCGCAGTGGTGTTCTTCTGCTGTTCGGCCTACGTGCTGACCACCCGCAAGGATATGTCGTTCCTGTCCGGAATGATGATGGCCGGTTTTGTAGTACTGCTGGTGGCGGTGATCGCCAATCTGTTCCTGCAGATCCCGGCCCTGCACCTGGCGATTAGCGCACTGTTTATCCTGTTCTCCGCCGGCGCCATCCTGTGGGAAACCAGCAACATTATTCACGGCGGCGAGACTAACTACATTCGCGCCACCGTCAGCCTGTACGTATCGTTGTACAACATGTTCATCAGCCTGTTGAGCATTCTGGGCTTCGCGCGCAGCAACTGATTCGGCGTCTGAGTCATACCCAAAGCCCCGCTCCGGCGGGGCTTTATTTTTTGCGGCGGTAAAAGTTTGCTAAACTGGCGGCCGTTCTGAATTACCCGTTACCGAGGCAGTATGTTGGAGTATCAAGGTCAGGTTATTGAAACTGACGCACAGGGTTACCTGAAAAACAGCGCCGACTGGCACGAGGCCCTGGCGCCGCTGCTGGCCGAGCAGGAAGAAATCACGCTAACCGAAGCGCATTGGGAAGTGGTGCGTTTCGTACGCGGCTTTTACCTGGAATTTAATACCTCACCGGCGATCCGCATGCTGGTCAAAGCTATGGCGCAGAAGTACGGAGAGGAGAAAGGCAACAGCCGCTACCTCTATCGCCTGTTCCCCAAAGGCCCGGCCAAACAGGCAACAAAAATCGCCGGTTTGCCGAAGCCGGTAAAATGCATCTGAGACGCTAATAGCGAATGCTGAAGCCTTGATAATCTGCCGTACCGCGCGGTTCCACCAGCACGCGATCGACACGTGCGCTACGCGGACCGCCGCTTTTCAGCCATTCCACCAACTTATCCACCTGCGGTTGCTCGCCGCAGGCCACCACCTCGACGCTGCCGTCATCAAGATTGCGCGCATATCCGCTTAACCCCAACGCCGTCGCCTGATGCTGGGTGTTGTAGCGAAACCCTACCCCTTGCACCACGCCATAGACATACGCAGCAATACAAACTTGTGTCATAATCGGCCCCTTATCGAATTTCGTTTATGGCATTTTCTGTGCGTTCGCACGGCAATGTCACTCTTTTTACCTAGCTGGCAGCATTCTTAATTATGACCGTACGCCTGTTTCTCGCCAAAGAAGTGAGAAACGGATAAAAAACATTAATAATCAATGTATTAATTAAAAGTAAGCACAAATAATACACTACATTACACTGCAAAAAACTACGTTTTTGGTCACTATTAAACAATAACTTACGCTCAATAGTGACCTGCTAAACCTTATTTACACGCCTCATTTGCCGCCAATAACTCACGTTCATAACCGATACGCTGATGACGTTCAGCGTGCAGTGCTCGCATCTGAGTGTCGATTGGAGAACCAATCGGCAACTGCTCAACAGCGAACGCCGGGCGCGTGACGCCAGCAGTTCTACACGGTACAGCGATCGGGACTTTGACCTCAACATAAGACGGTAACGACGGCGCAGTGGTACAGCCAGCCAGGACCAGCGAAGCGATAACGATCAGAACTTTCATTGTGCACGCTCCCGACGCAGCTCTTCATCAAAAGCAGCGGATGAGGTGTCGGTTTCCCGGCTCGGTTCTACGCTGACCGGTTGGCGCTTACGGGCAGCGGGGAATCAGGTATCCGGCTACCACGCCGGGCTGTTGGAGTGATTTTGTGTTAGGTAGGCGGTCGGAATCCCGACCAAATGAGGCCATTTTGTAAAATATTACGAAATGGCCTATGTCAGAAGTGTTCTCTAAATTAGAACAAGAATTCTTTCGAGGTATCTAATATTTTATCATTGGACTCGTAGATCTTTCTCAAACTAGACTGCAACGCATCCAAATCCGATTTTTTCCTTATTTGCCTTGGCATTGCTATTCTATCGACATCATCTATTAAAGAGCGTTGGAAACGCTCTTCAGGGCCAAGGGCACTCTCAAATTTATCAATCAATGCATCAATTTCAGATTTTATATTCTCCGACTCCTTTTGAATTATTTTATTAGCATCTAAATCTACAGCAGATGACATGAGCTTCGAATCTATTTCCATCTGAACATCCTGTAATTTCCCATTTAACACATCCAAACGAGATTCCTGATTAATTATTTCATTACTTACTCTATTTAGCTCATCCTTTCTATCATTCAGTTCTTTTTGAGCCAATTCATTTTCACTTCTTAATTCATTAACCTTGCTTCTATTTTCTTCAGTTACTCTCTCAAGTGTAGATATTTTATTTTCATTCAAGGCCTTTTCATAATGAACTGAAGATTCAGCTTTGGCTCGAATTTTTGACAACGCAATTGCAGCTTTATATTCTTTTCTCTCACGGTAAACAGACAAAAGATCATTTCTGTTTTGGGCACCTTTTTGCAACTTATTAACACCCAACTGAAGATATGGAAAGACGACACTCAATGTGAATCCAGTAATTGCGGGCAAAACAAGGCCGTAAACTATAAGCCACCACCCTTCAGCTCTCAGCGAATTTAACCTTTGCTCAATAGTTAGCTTGCTTAAAATAACAAATAATATATTACTCCAATTGTACATAACCCAAGAAATCACAATAAACCCAAACAAGGGCGTATTGATCCTATCAACCAATGTCTTTTTAACTGCTTCTGTAAGATCTTCCACTAACACTCCTTTAGTGTTCGTTGGATTTATGTAGGCCTAGAAAAAACATAATATCTTATAATTCTCATTTAATGAAAAACCAGCGATTAGGCTGGCTTCTTTTCCCTGTGCCTGTTGAACGTTATGTAACCGTATTGTCACCATATACTTTACGGTAAAACGCTTTTACCTGTGCGGAAACACGTTCGTGATCGCTATGTTTCGAGTTGGTGTACACCTCAGACTTCATCAGGTCGCGAATAGTCTGTTGTTCTTCAAGATTGATCTCGCCATTGCCGACAGGCACATCCTCGCCCATTTCCGAACCGATTTTCGCCAGCATACGGATCACCATCGGGTTATTGCCGATTTCGTCCATCTTGCCTTTGTCCGCCGGATCGACCAACGACATGAATGCACGATGTGCCAAACCGATGTTTTTTTGAAACTCTGCATCAGTCTTCCACGTTTCACGCAACGCGGTAGTGGCGGTTTCCGCATCCAACTCGGCAGCACCGCTAACCAAGCCAGGTGCGCGCTGCATATATTCGCCGAGAATAAAGCCCATCTGATCGTTGGTGATGCCCTTGGCGTGAGCGGCTTTGAGGAACCCCTGCATTTCAGGGTCGGCTTTGAACTCATCCCACTTGAAGCCGTCGGCCTCAACCTGTGGAGCATACTCTTCGACAGTCTTCGGCGGGACGTCGCCGCTACCGAAGCGCTTGGACAGCCTCCTAAACCTAAACGCGCGCGTGCGCGAGCATAGAGAAGAGTGAACACGCCGCCCGCCATTGTGAGAAAAGGAGCCAAACAGGATATTGTTCTTTCCTGCCTTGGGTGGTTATGAGACTTTTCGCTATTTCCTGCTGCTCCTAGGGATAGAATTAAATTCTGATTACTCATGGTTTTCCCTCCCTTCTCAGTAATTCCTGTGTGCGGAAAACTCCCTCAGCGTGGTAAAGGCGTGCTGTCTGCTCGTCTATGTGGCGTGTGCGGCGGTCTATTTCATCGTGGCAGCTACTGCAGGCATGGGCGGCTTGTGCATCGTGTGGCTTGATACCGGTACCGCATGTACCCGCCATTCTGTAATGAGCCAGTACCGTGGTTTCAGGATTGAAATTGCAGATGCCCAGCATGCGTACCTGGCAATCTCGGCCTTTGGCCTCTTTGCGTAGGTTTGTCATGCGGTGTAGTCCAGCAATTGGGATGCAGCGTTTTCAGCGGTCTGCTGGTCTGGGAAGGAGCGGAACAGGATGTAATTCCACAGCACATCGATGGTGGCTTTGTACAACTGGCTAAATTCGATATCGTCCATCTTGGCGAACGATATGCTGCGGGGTTCTTTGCGTACACTGCCATCAGGCATCTGGAATTCAGTGTAATGGCCAGATTGGATCGTTACCCAGGCGCGGAATGCCTCGAACGATTTTGTGATAGTGATATTTCCAGCGCGCTTGGCGGTGGCATCCTGCAGATATTCATCAGCGGCGGCCTGCAGTGCTTCCTCACTCCCAGCGTAATAAGCCAGGAATTGCACGTAGCCGTTTATCAGCTCTTTGTCGGCTGGCGATATTGCCCCGCCGGTCGGTTCCCAATACTGGAAGCCGAGATTCAGCAGGGAGAAATATTTGCGGTGAAATGCCGGGTTGCGGGCCTGGCTGAAATCAGCGTACAGGACAGCGCCAAACTTCACTTTGGTTTGGTTTGCAGGAACTCGCGGGCGTCCGGTGTTGCCGGTACCAACAAACCACTTGCTGATTTTACAAACGAATACTGCGCCATTGGGTGTTCTCCGGTGGCGCAGCAGTTGCTCAGAATTTGAATGGGCTAGGTGTTCAGTCCAACCCATTAATTATAGCGCGTTTCCATCGGGTCTTACAATCGAATAACCGGCGGATTTTGCCAAATCAATCAACGCGTTAAATGATGCTATGTGCTCGTTTTCCTTAACGATGCGGGTTCCGGTTATGATGCCGTTATCGCAGGTAAATACCATTCGTCCAGTGCTCGGAAGTGATTTAAGTAAATATTTAATATCAATCAATTAGCTATCTCTTTATTGTTTATCGCAAGAGAATTCAACCAAACAACTGTATTTATATACAATACTTTTTTTTGTACTACGCTTCACACACCTATCTAAGCGAAGTGCCATGCGTCTAATCGCATGAAAAAGGTGAAATAAATATTGATAGTTCCTTAGTCCATGCCCCAATCCCTTCCACCTCAAAACTGAAACTTATTGGCATCCTATTTCCCACAGGGGTAATATCGGATAATGTAATTTGAACGACTCGATTTACACATTTGAGTGGGGTATAAATTCCAGAGACCGGCCCGTCGTCATATGGAATCGATGCAAGCCTGATAACCTCAAGCTTCAACAGTTGGCTCAGCAATGATGGTGTATCATTAAATATCCAAAAATACTCACCAATTCGTGATCCAAACCTAGGATGGAAAAAATTTTCCCCTTGTGCCATTGAAAGGCAGTTTCTTATCTTCTGAGGGAGTGCTTCAAGACCCGATATCGTGGCAAAACTACCATTATGCACAAAAATATCGCCATCATCACCTTCCGCAAATGTGGTGCCTAAATCCTGAGCTTTTATTCTTTTGAACGCAGGTGCTACAATAAATGAAACTTCATAGTGCCCAAAAACTTTATCCAACTTTGGAGCTGATAATATCTGCCTACCATCCCCTAGCTCATTAATTAAAACAAATTTATCATAGTCATCTATTTCTTTGAATTCATCAATAAACCTAAGAAGATTTGTAATATCACCAACAAAGAAATTATCCAGCCTAAACTTCCATTCATTATTACCAACCCCAATAAGTTCACCAGTTGCAACCACTTCAGGACCAATTGCAATAAGGTCATTGCTTTTAACAATAGAAGTGTGTCCATTCATTATTTTTTCATGTACACGCTTCATATCAATTAATATTTCTTTCGTATATTGGACGTAATCTCTATCAATTTTAATGCTATGATTCGAACATAGCCAAATGGCATTGTTTATGTTTTTTCTCTCATCGCTAGACATCTCACTGTCATACCTAGGCCCACCAGGAGCCGCTGCACTTATATGTGCCGCTATTCCAATTGAGCTGTATGCAGATTCAGACTCATCACTCGGCCCAGACGTATGTCTACCACATCCAGGAAATGAGCAAACGTATCCGGCCCGGTGAGCTAAAGCAGTCTTTATTTTAGCTGGGAAATCATCTCTATTATTAGCCATTCTCTTCCGTTCACTCCCAAGTACATAGTTCATGATTTTATTTATTTGCATCAATAACACATACTGCCATAATTGCCTCCAAAGTATACCTCCTATAAAATTTAACAAAACCTTGATAAAAAACATAGGAAATGACTGCAGTAGCAATTATAAGAGACCAATGAAAATTCAAAGTATGCGCCAACCCAAACAGATAAAAAACCTTACATGTCATCATAATCCAAAAAATCGCAACAAAAACAAAGGATATATTTCTTGAGAAACCATATAACGCTACATAATTTTGGAGTTTTAAAGAATGCCTTTCAGAGTATTCATATGCGTAGTGATAAACAATTCTAAACGAATCACCAACAAGCCCATTTTTCACATCCATAGAAGAAACATCAACTTTAAATTTTTTCTTTAGGATTTTCTTGCAACTAAAAAAAACAGTATTACGCAATGGCTGAGGGATCGGCTTTACTTGATTCAACATTCCAAAAGGAAGCATTTCAATTAGTGCTATTGGCAAGATAACAACTAGCGTGATTAAATGGTGGATATTAGTGAAAGGTAAAAAAACCTTTCTTTTTGAAAGAGGAAGATTAACAGTGATAACATTAACTCGACTTCGCTCTCCCTCTTCTTGGAAAATAAACTGAGATGGATATCCATTTCTGCGAGTACAGTATTTCTCCACTGCGAAAGATGACAAAAGAGAAATAAAGTGACCTGTAAT
>OJTZ01000416.1_pt1 | contig 9602 bp, 10 predicted proteins | sample 1601481 | NCBI WGS metagenome assembly OJTZ01 (sample SAMN04436660, study PRJEB24849) | human gut metagenome | biome: human gut; feature: NICU; material: stool | host: Homo sapiens | place: USA: Saint Louis, MO | collected 2010-05-08
GGATGCGTGATCTGATCCTTCAACTCAGCAAAAGTTCGATTTATTCAACAAAGCCATTACATAGATAACAATCAAGAAAAAGCAGAGGAAATCTATGCTACTGTCAGAGCACAATATGAAATGAAAGTAATTGAGACAGAGTTAACCCATGAAGTTCGAGTAAGAACCGTCAGGTTATAGGTAATAAAAAGCCCCTAAGCAGGGGCTAAAAAAGACTTATTGATACAGGCTACTACTGAACTTCTTTCCAGACACCATCAGCTTTCACAAGCTTAACAGGCTTTGTTTGTTTCATGTTGCTGATAGAAGCATCGACAATGCAGTTGTAAACATTGTTTGCTTCTTCTGTGCAACTTAGTTTCTTAACATAATCTATTCTTAAAAGATCTTTTTCGGGAATACTTGAGTTCAGAGCTTTCATACTTGCATTTGATCTATCTACAACACTTTTGAAAGCATTGTATATGTCTTTTTCAGAAGGTTCGGAATTACAGGCTGTTAATAGAAAAGTAGAAAGGATAACTGCGAGAATTGAGTATGTATTCATTTTCTTGTCCAGGAAACGATTAATTAAGAATGCCAGATTTTGTATTGTTATTATCAGTAGAGAATGTCCACTTGCTTACGGTTTCTCCATTGAAGTCGATTTCGAGAGTTTTAGACTGAGTCTGGGAGCCGCCAGTTAGCAAACCGACAACAGGGATAAAAGTTGAGGCATTGAACTGATTGTTATACATGAAATATCTCCATTGCTCGTTGCCATCGTCAAGAGTCGTTCTGGTGTCAGGCTCACCAAGTTGAACAAGTAGCTCTGCCTTAGTTGTTTTGTTTTTAATTATTTTCGATTGAAGGCTTTGAGCCGTTTCATTTTTGATTTTTTGGTTCCCTGATGTTGAACAGCCAGAAATTAAAAATATTGCAATGAAAAAGGAGGTTACAATAAATTTATTCATTTTATCTTCCTTATTATATTTGATTAGGGTTAGCTTTTATGTGTGAAAACGGCTCTGTGTGCAAATTTCTTACGTAAATAGAATCTCAAAGAAATTGCTGATGCAAAATAGATAACGACAGCAAATATAAAACTTTGACTGACAGCGAATATGAAGAAAGCTATCGCCAACAGCACAATTCCTATTAGTAAAGCTAACCAAGATGAAACGGCTCCATATTTGATGGTTGAATGACAGCCAGTGCAGACGCTAACTCCAAACTGGCTCTCTTTGAAGCAGAACGGGCACTTTATTGTTTCGTTTTTCATATCAACCTCAAGGTTGCAGATTAAATGGTGCGTTTACAGAGATTCTCGATGACCGACTCTCTTTAGTAAAATTGCTTGTACCGATCGATGATTAGCTCTTGATAGGTCCAGGCTATCACAACCAGATTATCGATCTGTAATAACGATCAATATTTTCTTGACTAAACGAAAATTTGTTACTACAGATAGAGTGCGGTTACGAAAAGTATTTGTAATTGACTGTCTATAAACGAATTTTTCTTGCAGGTTTTAGATGCTGAGTTGCATAGACTTTTGAGAATCTTGCAGGGTTGTTGTGAAGAATGCTCTTACCGTAGCTTCGGAGAAGCTCTATGAGCCGTTGTAAAAAGGGAAACCAGCTACTGAGCCTGAGATGCTTTTGCTGTTTGACTGTATTCTTTAGAAGAATCTTTTCTACGATTGCGGTCCGTTTGTCTTCTCTGAGCCGTAATTCCAGTTCTGCAATTTTTCCACCGATACTTTCCCTTCTCTCAGTTGTCCTTAAGATCGTTGCAGGAGCAGGAGCAGGAGCAGGGGGTTCTTCTGGTGGTATGCCGGTTCGCAGAGCTTCTAGATGGTCTGGGTTGTAGTTGAGCCTGTTACTAAGATTTGCCCAACTGTAGCTCTTGCCCAATTGCGAAGCTTTGAAAGCTATATCGCGGTAGGAAAAAGAGAACCCGTTCATTTTCCCGGTAGAAGCGACATTCGCCGTCCAGCCGACTTCTGCTTCTTCCAGCCTCTTGATAAAAGTTAAAAGGTCAGGTGTATCTGCCAAACTTTTATCAAGTATCTGTTGGAGAGCTTCCTTAGGGGCGGGAAGACCAGTCCGTTCTGATAGCATTTGTTCGTTGCGAGAGATTCTTTTCCGCTTCGGTTGCTTTGGTGCAATGGCTGAGGCTGTTTTGGTCACTGTTAGATTATGAGTGATTTCAAGCTCACTGATTATGCGGGTACTTATAAGGTTCTCATTCCTGCCAAGGTAGAGTTTCCCACCGGCTATGTCGATTCTGCTGGCAATAATGTGTATATGCTGGCCTTCGTCGTTATGAAGCACATAGCAACGGAGGTGAGTATCACTGAACCCCATCCTCTTCATGTAGTCATCAGCTATGGTTACCCACTGGTCATTCGACAAGGATTCATTCGTAGGTAATCGAAGTGAGTTGTGCCACACCGGTTTCTGGACATCTAGCCGAAGCTGTTTTGTGCCATTGAATTCGGAAATCAGTTCAAGAACAGAGCTACTTAACATGTTCCCGCCAATTACGACTGGATCGCTTTTATGATGTGCTCCCGGTTGCAATGCATAACGAACAACACCAGCGAAGCTCTTACCCCTTTTGATCTTCTGCATTCCTTTCATGCGAAAAACTACCTTACGGACGGATCAGAACCTGTAAGACATGAGCGAAGCTCTTTAATCTGCTTTTTAACAGCGAAGATCTCTGTTTTCGTCAGTTCACTATTACTGCTTTTAGTATCAAGGTGGATTATTAGACGATTTAGCTTTTGAGATATATCAGACAATGATTGCCAAACTTCTAAATTGATTGCAGGAATGGTCGGAGGAAGCTTTTGAAGTGATGCCATGCGAAGCCATTCACCTTTGCGTTTATCACCACGGCTTGCATTGAGAAGCTCTAACTCTTCTTTATTTAATCGTACACTTACACAGTGTATTCGCAATGATTGAGATTTATTATCGCTAATAGGCTTGAAATTATTTGTATACGACAATGTTATTATTTTACCCATATAAACTCCTTTTTATATATTTATTCGCTTTAAAGTGAGCAATTCCTTTGCAACACATTATATATTTATAGTGGAAATGCAATTCATGTCAATGAGTTAGGTTAGACTTTGACTTTCTTTTTCAACCGAAGGGCGAAAAACAAGGGAACTCAAAGAAGCGGAGCTTCGATGAGTTAGCCCTTGCTTTATATTTATGCGTAGCGATGGTTGACATGTAAAAAAATAATGGTATTTATTTATTAAATTGCATGCCGGAAAATTTATGTTATGAATAGAAAATGGTGGTTCCTTTTTATTTTAATTATCTTAAATATCGTAGCTGTGTATATTGGCCTATATCTTGATAATGATATTTTCATGCGGAGATTCAAGGAGTTTGTGTATGTTGTCGATATTATATCCATACCATTCATTGTCGTTTTTTTTATCATTTAATCTTCTTGATCTGGTTTTGATGGCTTTCCTTTAATATCGGTCGCACTCATGAAAGCTTTTGTAAAAGAACAAACAATCAAAATAAATCTCAATGCAAAAGGAATGAAATTCTTTTCAAGAGATGATACACTTATATCTTCAATTGGACTTATAATGTAAAGCATTTTCATAGAAGCAAAAGCCGCAGCAAGAAAAAGAATTGTATCGTTTATTATTTTTATTATTTCCCCTCTTCTTCGGTATTGCTTTGTTATTGCTATAGCAGATGAAATACAAATCAAATAAAATCCTACATATGCTGGAATTGGTATTCCTTTGCAATCATTAACGATCACAATCAAGTAAGTAAAATATATTGTGTAGAGTGATATCTTTAAAAATGAAAGTGAGTCTTCATCTAATTTATCAGACATGAAATTTATTATAAAATGTTTTATTTTTATCATTCTCTATAACCCTGTTATGTTCTACTTATGGTGTAACTCAATGAAAATAACCGAGTACACCTTGAAAATTCAAACACCATTATTTCTAACTAAAATTTTATTTAGCTTTGAGATAATTCATTGTTCATTAAAAAACCCCTTATCTGAAATATACTTGAAAGTATATATTTTTTTCCCATCTGCTGCTGATAAATAACAGTTGGAAATATTTTCTTTGTTTGGGATTATTAGCATGAGAAAAAAAGGTCTTGTATGACCTGATTTGATAAATAAGTCTTGGATACTGCGGATATCCGTTCCTGATGGGCTTGCCACGCCTTCATTATGTGTATGCCAATCACCTAAGTAGTGAAAACCTTGCTTGAATAATGATATGATATCTTCTTTGGCTTTTTTCTCATCTAACTTGAAATAATTTCTTTTCCTCAAATCAGTAGAGCCTGGTGTGGTTATTTTATTGATTTCAATCTCAGAATCAGTGAGATTATTGGAAAATAGCATACCTCCAGATTCTTTACTAAAACAGTGAGTTTGACGGTGAGAAAATAACTCATCTACTATGCTTTGGCTGATGCATATTTTAAAATCTAATTCGGTACAATGAAATTTATGCATCACATTTTTCCCAATTAGAATTTTCAAAAACAAGAGGTATGATACAATCACCCTTTTCTGGATTTCCGAATTGTGCTATCCATTTATTATTCCATTTTCCACCCAATTCCAAAAGTTCTGTTTCTCTTCCTAAATAACTATAAGCAAAAGATTTATTTGAAAAACGATCCATAATAAGATCTATTACCGTTCTTGCAGTTAGAGCATGTAAATTAGTCAATGGGATAGCTCCGTATGGCTGGAACTCTCCGGCACATGCAGCTATCCTTTTGCGAGTATTTTCTTTCCAGTAAGTAGCCGGATATTTTAATGCACCTATATATTTACCTTCTGTAATATGCCAGCTATTAAAAGCATTAGAATCCACTTGGTTGACTATTACATGCCCAGCCATCGCATGAGCTTCAACAAATGCAAAGACAATAGCACCAAGAATGTCTTCCGACTGTCTTTTAATTAACTGCTGTTCAGTATTCCAATGTGCAGTGCAGCTTACTATAATATCGGCTTCTGCAATTTTCTGGTTATTCTTGGAATCTTCTGTCCAATCTTCATTAAAAGCTTCTATATACGCATTTGGAAACTCTTCCCGTAGCCTTGAGGCAAGAGCTAATGCTTTATTTTTATAAACAGAATCAAATCCTAATAGATGACGAGAGGAGTTTTCACTCTTCATTAAATCATCATCCCAAAGCATCATTTTTCTAATACCTGATTGAAGTAACAGTCTTGATACCGAAGAACCTACTGAACCACATCCGACGATAGCTACTTTATGTTCAGAGATTTTCTTGTAAGTTTTGTTATGCTCACGGCCTGTTAACCAAGAATCGTCAGAACGGTCTACTATGAGATTTTCTGTTTTTGTTTGACTTATTCTATTTTTTAAAATCTTTCCATCGATGTAATTTCTATAACCATCTAATAAAGCTGTATTCCTGAATCGACCCCGACTAATACCTCTGGTATCGAAACGGTCTGAGGCAAGATCACTAACTCCCTTAGGAATCTGTATTCCTATAATATTCATCCCAGAAGGAGTTGGGAATGAAATTAGAATTATTGGCTTGACATTGAACATATTAGCACAAGATCTTAAGATCAATTCAATAGTGCTTTCTGAATCTTCCTGTTGCTGATTTATGAGTTCAAATAAATCCCTTGCAGTTTTGGGATACTGACTCGGATACCAGGCTTCATTGAAGAATATCAATGGAATTGAAATTATTTTAGAGAGTTGCTGTTGCCTTATTCTCTTATCTTTTGAATTACTTTCATCCGATTCTAATGGCAATATTTTTTGGTTTTCCAACCAGTTAATTAATTCTTTTTGTGTGTCAGAGTATATTACTCCAAATTTTCGAGTCCGATAACCGAAAACCGACCTTGTGTTTTTATTTGTTAGATCACACAGGCTTATAAGTCGATCTATTTTATTACATTGATAAATCCAATAGTTCTGGAACTCATCAATGAAATCCTCACTTAAATCTCCATTTATTCCTTTTCTTAGCATTAGTATAGCATCGTTTAGTAAATCGACTGCATAGGTCATATCATTATGATCGATGATATAACTGTCAGGCCAAACACATAACTTGCCATTTTTTTCTAAGTGCGGGAGTTGGCAAACATCAATTTTAGGTGAGGAAATAAACACATCTGGAATGTCAAATTGACTAAGAGTTTTGTATCTTAGTTGCAATACAATTGGTTCATTACTAAATTCTAAATCAGTTACTAATTCCCAAGCACAAACATATTTATCGTTGAATTTTGATAATTCATTCGTAGAAAGCTTCCTTGCACCATAAGGTGCAAGGATTGTGCTCAACTGATCTATCTTTTTACTAAGACAATCAGGCATAACCACCACCACCTTGTCTATTTACAGCAGCACTTGATGATTCAGCCATACCTAATGCAGATGCAGCAATTTTCTTAATACCGTTATCGGAAATTTCAATCTCTAACGGAATATTCTCTCCATTCTTTTTATGGTCCGATACACATAAAAATTGACCTTGCACATTATCAACAATTTTTTCGTATTCTTCTTTTGCTCGATAGGCCGGAGGGTCTTTCTCATCATCTTCAATTACTTTTGAACTGGAAATAATGAAAGCATTTTGTTTAGCCCGGTTGAACACTTCCATTGCTTTCTCTGATGTTTCTGCTTCATCACCCATATCACTTAAACTATGATGGGAAAGGCTATGCCATGAACAATGGTGTGGTGCTTGTAAGATATCATAATCTAACCAAGACATTGAATATTTATCAGTTAGACGATCTCTTACACATTCCCAACAAACAACTTCGGCATCTCCACCACTTAAAAAATAAGCAGTTTTATTACCACCTTTTATTGCAAAATTCATTATTACACTGGAATGGTTTTTACCCAATTTATCTTCTAATTCATCAAGGTCTTTCTTCGGTGAAGGACCCAGTAAATGAGCTTCAAAACATGAGGAATAGCTTTGGTTAATCCAGCGAGTTTTTTGATCTAATTCTAATAGAATATTTGGTATGTCATCCGTTTTATCACCATCGTCCTTGCCTAAAACCAAAACTTGATTTCCGACTCCATCCAAATAGCCCTTTTCTTTATAAAGATTGACTCTTCTCTTGACTTCTGCGTTCAAAGCTTTTGCGTCATCACATAAAGGATGATTCTGTGCATGATGTCGTCTAAATACAATTGGGCTTGACCAGATCTCATTGATGAAAATTTTATCACTCCTTTCACTCCAATTTTCAGGTTTTCCCAAATGGAAGTGATCAGATACTCCATCGCAATGATCTGAATCAGGGTGCGACCAAATAAAGAGATGAACAAAGAGACGGCCTTCGTCATTACGAGAAAGTTTTTCTCTAAGTTGTGAGCGAACATCGGGATGTTCTTTACCATCTCTGATACGACAATCGATTAATATATTCTTTCCATCTTCGGTTTGAATAAGTGTCATATCCCCATTACCTACGGGGAAAAAAGATATCTTTGCAGTCATATCATATCCTTTTTAATTATTTCTGATCGGAATTATCACCCGACCTTGCTGTGCGAGATTTTTCAATCCCAAAAATAGCCATACCTACATCTTCGATTTTGCCCACGAATTTATCTACATTCAAGCCAGCAAAGAAGGCAAATGCCATATATCCATAGTCTCCACCACTACCGTTTTGTGATGCATCTAACACTATCAAACCTGCTTTTAGAAACAGGTAGGCCACAACACCACAGATACCGCTGACAACAGGCCTTAATACATACCAGACATACCAACGGTCATCCCAGCAGTTTCTGACACACTTGTTTAGATATACACCACGGAGGCAGTAAAGAGTCCCACCAAGCACTCCGATCAGTCCACAACGGATCATTAGCTTCTTGCTCATGATCCATTCAGGGAACACATCACCCTTTACTAATCCTGCATACACAAGGATAACAAGTAAGAGTAAGGTGAAGAGATAACAGATTATTCTTTTCATATGTAGCCTATATGTAACCTTTGATGAGGGTTTTTATTTTTATTCATTTTAGATCATTAACTTAGATTTTCTAGAAAAGTACTGCTGCATCATTGGAGGGTTATGCTGCGTCAGCCTTGTATTTTTGAGATGAAACATAATCACTCCACCATTGCATGAGAACTACCCGTTCTGCGAGATACTCAGCACGATTGTAAGCTGCAATTATTTCATCTTTCTTCGAATGGGCAAGGGCCGCTTCTAAGACATCTATCCTGAACTTACCCGACTCCTCTGCGGCCGTTCGGGCAATAGATCTCATTCCATGGGCTACAAGCTCACCTCCGAAGCCCATGCGGATTATGGCCGCATTAGCTGTTTGTTCATGCATATGGTTAAGAGGAGCCTTTATGCTTGGAAACACCCATTCACGATGCCCACTTATGGCTTTCATTGAGTCCAGGACTCTCAAAGCTTCTTTGCTTAGTGGAACTTTGTGAGGCTTCTTCATTTTCATAAACTCAGCCGGAATGTTCCACATGCCGGTTTCTATATCAATATCTGACCATCTTGTGCGAACCGCTTCACCGGGGCGGACCCAAGTTAGTAACTGCCATTCAATAAGTAACCTTGTTTCTAAACGGATAGAAGCATTGGTTAGAGCAATCAGGAAGCGGGGAAGTTCGGAAGGAGGTAATGCAGGCATATTCTGTTTTTTAGGCTTACTGAACCGTTGTCCAAGGTTGTCAGCCGGATTGAACTCTATGAGTTCTTCTGTTGCTGCATAGCGGAAAATTTCATTCAGGCGGGAAATGATTCGCCGTAAAGTTTCGAGGACTCCTCGTTGCTCAATAGGGTCAAGATGTTGCTTTAAGAGTTTGGGTCGGATCTCATTGACAGGAACATTACCCAAGCCGGGAAAGATATTTCTCTCCAGGCTTCGCCAGATGTCTTCTGCATGGTCTTGTGAGATACCTGAGGTCTTTACCTTCTCATCTAACCATTTCCTTGCCACGGTTTGGAGAGTGTGTTCAGTAGCATTCTTTAAGGCATTTGCTTTATCGTTGTTATGGACTTGAGGATCAATGCCATTGGCAAGCAAGGAAAGGTATTCATCTCGCAATGCTCTTGCTCTTGCCAGTGTAAGGTGAGGATAGGTCCCAAGGCTCATTTTGGTTCTTTTTTTACTCACTGGCACTGCATACCTGAAATACCAATTCTTCTTTCCTCCTTTCGAGAGGGGAGCGATTCGTAGTATCAAACCATCTCCGTCAAACAAGTTGATTTCTTTGTCGGCTGGCTTGGTGCTTTTGATTTCAGTGTCAGTGAGCTTCTTAGCGATTTTTGCCATTTTGGGACCCTCGGTTTTTGGACCCTTCTTAGTGGGTCCCATTCAGGGTGCCATATGTGATAGTTCTCAGCAATTCTCACTGGACGACAATAGACGTAAAAAAGCCCGCAAGGCTGATTCCATGCGGGCTTAGTAGACTTCATTGTACTTCAAACAACTAAAAAGTGGTGGAGCTGGCGGGAGTTGAACCCGCGTCCGAAATTTCTACATCCTCGGTACTACATGCTTAGTTTGTCTTTACATTCGCACGCCAGCTGCG
>OJTZ01000429.1_pt1 | contig 9315 bp, 10 predicted proteins | sample 1601481 | NCBI WGS metagenome assembly OJTZ01 (sample SAMN04436660, study PRJEB24849) | human gut metagenome | biome: human gut; feature: NICU; material: stool | host: Homo sapiens | place: USA: Saint Louis, MO | collected 2010-05-08
AAACGTCAGTTTTGATCTCTACCCCGGCGAAACGCTGGGGCTGGTGGGAGAGTCCGGCTGCGGCAAATCCACGACTGGCCGCTCGTTGTTGAAGCTGGTGGACAGCCAGCGCGGCACCATCACCTTTGACGGTCGTCAGATCAATCAGTTGAAAGGCCCGGCGTTGCAGCACCTGCGGCGGGACATCCAGTTTATCTTCCAGGATCCTTACGCCTCGCTCGATCCGCGTCTGACCGTCGGGTTCTCGATCATGGAACCGCTGCTGGTACATAACGTGGCGCGTGGCAAGGCGGCACAAGAGCGCGTGGCCTGGCTGCTGGAACGCGTCGGGCTTAAACCAGAGCATGCGCGTCGTTATCCGCATGAGTTTTCCGGCGGCCAGCGGCAGCGAATCTGCATTGCGCGCGCGTTGGCACTTAATCCCAAGGTAGTGATCGCTGACGAATCGGTGTCGGCGCTCGACGTGTCGATTCAGGCGCAGATCGTCAATCTGCTGCTCGATCTGCAGCGTGAGTTCGGCATCGCCTTTTTGTTTATCTCGCACGATATGGCGGTAGTAGAGCGCATCAGCCACCGCGTAGCGGTGATGTATCTCGGGCAGATTGTCGAGATTGGCCCGCGTCGGGCGGTGTTTGAGAACCCGCAGCACGCTTACACCCGCAAGCTGATGGCGGCGGTGCCGGTGGCCGATCCTAACCATGCTTATAAACGCCAGCCGCTGCTGGTCGATGAAATCCCCAGCCCGATCCGCGCGCTGGGCGATGAACCCGTTACCGCACCGCTAGTGCAGGTTGGACCGGGGCATTTTGTCGCCCGCCATCCGATCGCCGGTGCCTTTTAGTGACCTCAGGAGAGACAAGCACCATGAAGCACTCATTCAAACGTAAGGCATTAGCGGGCGCCGTGCTGCTGGCGGCCGCGGTCGCCGGCCCAGCCTGGGCTGCGAAAGATGCGGTGATCGCCGTCGCGTCCAATTTCACCACGCTTGATCCGTATGACGCCAACGATACGCTGTCGCAGGCGGTGGCCAAATCCTTCTATCAGGGCCTGTTCGGTTTCGATAAAGACATGAAACTGGTGAATGTGCTGGCGGACAGCTATGAGGTGAGCAAAGACGGCCTGACTTACACCCTCAAGCTGCATCCGGGGGTGAAATTCCATGACGGCACCGAGTTTAACGCCGATGCGGTGAAGGTGAACCTGGATCGCGCCAGCAACCCGGACAATCACCTCAAGCGCTACAACCTGTTCAAAATGATCGACAAAACTGAAGTGGTGGACGCCAATACGGTGAAGATCGTGCTGAAAGCGCCATTCTCGGCCTTTATTAACAACCTGGCGCACCCGGCGGCGGTGATCATTTCGCCGACCGCGCTGAAGCAGTACGGCAAAGAGATTGGTTTCCACCCGGTGGGGACCGGCCCTTATCAGTTCGTGACCTGGAACCAGACCGATTTCGTCAAGGTGAAAAAGTTTGACGGTTACTGGAAACAGGGGCTGCCGAAGCTCGACAGCATCACCTGGCGCCCGGTCGTGGATAACAATACCCGCGCTGCCATGCTGCAGACCGGTGAAGCGACCTTTGCCTTCCCGATCCCCTATGAGCAGGCCAAGGTGCTGGAAGGCAATGCCAAGCTCGATTTGGTGGCCGCGCCGTCGATCCTGCAGCGTTATATCAGCCTGAACGTGACTCAAAAGCCATTCGATAACCTGAAAGTGCGTCAGGCGTTGAACTACGCCATCAATAAAGACGCGCTGATCAAGGTCGCGTTCTCCGGCTACGCCGTTCCGGCGGAAGGCCCGGTGCCGCCGGCGATCGATTTTGCCACCCGTTACCAGCCTTGGCCTTATGATCCTGCCAAGGCGCGCGAACTACTTAAAGAGGCCGGTTATCCTAACGGTTTCACCACCACCCTGTGGTCGTCTCATAACCACAGCACCGCGCAGAAAGTGCTGCAGTTTGCCCAGCAGCAGTTGGCGCAGGTTGGCGTGAAGGTGACGGTGACGGCGATGGATGCCGGTCAGCGTGCGGCCCAGGTGGAAAGCGTTGGGGTGAAAGACACCGGCGTGCGTATGTTCTATACCGGCTGGTCAGCATCAACCGGTGAAGCGGATTGGGCCTTGTCACCGCTGTTCTCAACCCAGGCTGCGCCGCCGAAGCAGTTCAACACGGCGTTTTACAGTAATCCGCAGGTGGATCAGGATCTGACCGGCGCGCTGGCGACCACCGACCGCGCCGAGAAGCAGAAACTGTACAAGGACGCGCAGGATCGTATCTGGGCAGATGCGCCATGGATTTTCCTGGCCACCGAGCGCTTGCTGTCGGCTAACAATAAACAGCTGAGCGGCTTTTACGTGATGCCGGATACCTCGTTCAACTTTGATAATGCCGATCTTAAATAAGGCACCGATCCCCGCTCTCCTGGAGGGCGGGGTGAAGGGACGCACCCAAGATGCTTAATTATTTTCTTAAACGACTGCTGGGCCTGATCCCGACGCTGCTGATTGTCGCGGTGTTGGTGTTTTTGTTCGTCCATATGCTGCCCGGCGATCCGGCGCGGCTGGCGGCAGGACCGGAAGCCGACGAAGCGATAGTACAGCTGGTGCGTAAGGATCTGGGGCTGGACAAGCCGCTGCCGCAACAGTTCGTGCACTTTTTTGTCAATGCGCTGCGGGGGGATTTCGGTACCTCGATGGTTTCCAAGCGCCCGGTGAGCGAAGAGATCGGCTCGCGCTTTTTACCGACACTGTGGCTGACGCTGAGCAGCATGCTGTGGGCGGTGATTTTCGGTATGGGCATCGGCATGGTGTCTGCCGTGTGGCGCAACCGCTGGCCCGATCGTCTCGGCATGACCCTGGCGGTCTCCGGGATTTCGTTCCCCGCCTTTGCGCTGGGTATGCTGCTGATGCAGGTGTTTTCCGTCAATCTCGGTTGGTTGCCGACGGTGGGCGCCGACAGTTGGCGGCACTATATTTTGCCTTCCATCACCCTTGGGGCTGCGGTAGCGGCGGTGATGGCGCGTTTTACCCGCGCTTCGTTTGTTGAGGTGCTGCAGGAAGACTACATGCGTACCGCGCGCGCCAAAGGCGTACGGGAAACCATGGTGGTGGTGAAACACGGGCTGCGCAACGCGATGATCCCGGTCGTCACCATGATGGGATTGCAGTTTGGCTTCCTGCTCGGTGGCTCGATCGTCGTGGAGAAGGTCTTCAACTGGCCGGGGTTGGGCAGGCTGCTGGTCGATTCGGTGGAGATGCGTGATTACCCGGTGATCCAGGCCGAAGTCTTGCTGTTCTCGCTGGAGTTTATTCTGATTAACCTGTTGGTGGACCTGCTGTATGCGGCAATTAACCCGGCAATACGATACAAATGAGGGCGCTGCATGATTAAGCATTGGCGACGCGACGCCGCACTGAAGGCGATGCCGACAATCGATCCTAACGCGGTACGAACGCCGTGGCATGAATTCTGGCGGCGGTTCCGTCAGCAACGCGTGGCGCTGGTCGCTGCGCTATTGGTGTTACTGTTGGTGGTTGCTGCGCTGCTGGCACCCTACCTGGTTCCCTTTGACGCGGAAAATTATTTTGATTACGACCGCCTGAACGAAGGGCCTTCGCTGATGCATTGGCTGGGGGTGGATTCGCTGGGGCGGGACATTTTCAGCCGCATTCTGATGGGGACCCGTATTTCGCTGGCCGCCGGGGTGTTCTCGGTGCTGGTGGGTGGGCTGATCGGTACGCTGCTGGGGCTGCTGGCGGGCTATTACGAAGGCTGGTGGGATCGCATTACCATGCGTATCTGTGATGTGCTGTTCGCCTTTCCCGGCATCCTGCTGGCGATCGGCGTGGTGGCGATTATGGGCAGCGGCATGGCCAACGTGATTATCGCCGTGGCCATTTTCAGCATACCGGCATTCGCCCGATTGGTACGGGGCAACACCCTGGTGTTGAAGCATCTGACCTACATCGAGTCGGCACGCAGCATTGGCGCGTCAGACTGGACCATTATCATGCGGCATATTCTGCCGGGGACAATTTCGTCGATTGTGGTGTATTTTACCCTGCGCATCGGCACTTCAATCATCACCGCCGCCAGCTTGTCGTTCCTCGGGCTGGGTGCCCAGCCGCCAACGCCGGAGTGGGGCGCGATGCTCAATGAAGCGCGGGCGGATATGGTGATTGCGCCGCATGTCGCGATTTTCCCGAGTCTGGCAATATTCATCACGGTGTTGGCGTTTAACCTGCTGGGGGATGGCTTGCGCGATGCGTTGGATCCGAAGTTGAAGGGATAACCGTTTTTTAGTCCAAAGGAGCTGGCTATGAGCCATTTCAGTAAAAAGGGAATTAAAACAAGCATGCTGATTACCATCATCACCTATTGGGGAGGATCCTATCTGGTGCGCAATTCGTCGCTTCTGGTAGCCTACCCCAATATTAGCTATGTGGATGTGGTTGTTGGTTTGCTGGCATTTTTTGGTATCTGGAAGGCCTGTAACCTGATGCAAGCCTTCTACCGTTGGTATAACGGCATCGAGAATGTTTCATGATCTTTAGCGTGAGAGAAGGCTAACGTACCGGATAAGATGAACTTATCTCAAGGTTAATACGCTAAGTTTTTAGTGTTCTAATTAAACTGAGTCTTTTAGTGTTGTCGGTTAATAACCGAAGAATACATGATTAACCTATTGCTCTCGTCACGTTTTCACTAAATAAAATTTGTATTTTACTTTCGCAATTATATTATCACTATGGTTGCCCAGTATGTTTGTTTGTGAGGATTTAATAACTTTAATTCATGGAGTGAATAATATGGCTATTCGTGAGTTAACATCACAGGATCTTGATCTAATTTCTGGCGGAAACGCTGACTCCGGTTATGAAGGCCGTGGGGATGGCCGTGGTCACTATGGTGGAGCACCGAATACCTGTGCGAACCAAGTGGGGAGTAAAATTATTCTGGGTGCGATCGGGGGAGCGATACGAAGGCCAGGACATCCGGCCTTAATGGTGGTTGGTGCTATTATGGGGGGAATGAAGGCGGCAATATCCTGTAAGGATAATAACCCGCAAAGAGGAGGGCGGCAGGATGCTTTGGGTGGAAATAATAGCCCTAATAGTGTGAATGGTCAGTGCCGTTGGTAATATCTACCGCATCAATGGAATATCAAATGAAAGATGTTATATATGTCGCTTTATGGATATGGATATCATTTGATTTAATTCAATACTCTTCACTGGCCCTTATGAAACCTCATAATAGCTATGTGGATATTGCCGTGGCGGTTTTCGCCTTTTTTGGCGTGAAGGCGGTACTGACTTCTGTTGAGAATTTTTATTATTGGTTTAATGGCCGGGAATAAGCAGTCGCCGTAATAAGTGCTTGCGATAGCGATTATCGCAAGCACTGTTACGGTTTTATGATCAGCGGAACAGATGTTCGGCGTGGAAGCGCAGATGGTCTTCGATAAAGCTGGCGATGGTGAAGTAACTGTGATCGTAGCCCGGCTGGATGCGCAGGATCAGTGGCCAGTCACGCTGGCGTGCCAGCTCGGCCAGTTTTGCCGGCTGCAGTTGATCTGCCAGGAACTGATCGTCGTCACCTTGATCCACCAATACCGGCATTTTTTCCGCGCCGTTGGCCAGCAGGTGGCAACTGTCATACTGCAGCCACTGGCTTTCGTCGTCGCCCAAATAGGCGGCAAAGGCTTTACGTCCCCAGGGCACCTGACAGGGATTGACGATCGGCGCAAACGCCGATACCGACCGGAAGCGCTGCGGATTGCGGAACGCCATCATCAGTGCGCCGTGGCCGCCCATCGAATGGCCGAAAATCGACTGGCGCTCGCTGACGCTGAAATGCTGGTTGATCAACGCCGGCAGTTCATCGCTGATGTAGTCGTACATGCGAAAGTGCTTGTCCCACGGCGCTTGGGTGGCATTCAGATAGAAGCCTGCGCCCTGGCCCAAATCGTAGCCTTCATCATTCGGCACATCGTCGCCGCGCGGGCTGGTGTCGGCCATCACCAATACCAGTCCCAGCTCGGCGGCGATACGCTGCGCACCGGCCTTCAGCGTGAAGTTTTCGTCATTGCAGGTCAGCCCCGACAGCCAGTACAGCACCGGCGGCGGGTTATCATCGCGCGGTGGCGGCAGATAGATGCTGAAAGTCATGTTGCAATTCAGGCTCTGCGCCGCATGGCGGTAACGCTGTTGCCAGCCGCCAAACATGCGGTGCTCTTCGAGAAGTTCTAATGACAAGGTCATCTCTGCCTCCTGGCTTATTTTTTGTCGAAGTGAATAACGGAACGAATGGATTTGCCTTCGTGCATCAAATCGAACGCCTCGTTAATCTGCTCCAGGCCCATGGTGTGGGTAATAAAGTCATTCAGCGCGAATTCGCCGTTCATATAACGCTCGACGATACCCGGCAGTTGCGAACGGCCTTTCACCCCACCAAAAGCAGAGCCGCGCCAGACGCGGCCGGTCACCAGTTGGAACGGACGGGTAGAGATTTCCTGACCTGCACCGGCGACGCCGATGATTACGGATTCGCCCCAGCCTTTATGGCAGCATTCCAGCGCTGAACGCATTACGTTGACGTTGCCGATACACTCGAAGGAGAAATCTACGCCGCCGTCGGTCAGTTCAACGATCACATCCTGGATCGGTTTATCGTAGTCTTTCGGGTTGATCAGATCGGTAGCGCCCAGCTTGCGCGCCAGATCGAACTTGCTGGTGTTGATGTCGATGCCGATGATGCGACCTGCACCGGCCATCTGTGCGCCGATAATGGCCGACAGACCGATGCCGCCAAGGCCGAAGATGGCAACGGTATCGCCTTTTTGCACTTTGGCGGTGTTGATAACCGCACCCATGCCGGTAGTGACGCCGCAGCCGAGCAGGCAGACTTCTTCCAGCGGTGCTTCTTTACTGATTTTGGCCAGTGAGATTTCCGGTACCACGGTGTATTCGGAGAAGGTTGAAGTGCCCATGTAGTGGAAAATAGGCTTGCCGTCCTTAAAGAAGCGGGTAGTGCCGTCCGGCATCAGGCCCTTGCCTTGGGTGGCGCGGATCGCCTGGCACAGGTTGGTTTTGCCGGATTTACAGAATTTGCACTCGCCGCATTCCGGGGTGTACAGCGGGATCACGTGATCGCCTACCGCCACGCTGGTCACGCCTTCGCCGATGGCTTCCACCACGCCGCCGCCTTCATGGCCGAGGATTGCCGGGAACACGCCTTCGGGATCGGCACCGGACAGGGTGTAGGCGTCGGTGTGGCAGACACCGGTGGCGACGATCCGCACCAGCACTTCGCCTTTTTGCGGTGGCATCAGATCGACTTCTTCGATCTTCAGCGGCTGGTTCGGTCCCCAGGCAACGGCGGCACGGGTTTTGATCATTTCCATCATAGTCTCCAGTGGTCTATTTTTTAAATCAGGCTATGTCGATAGCATCGGGTAAGTCATGGGCAGTATTTTCAACCGCAACGGTTTCTGCCTGTTCAATAATCAGTTCTTTCAGGGCGCGTACGTTCGGGCCAAAGGCGTCGCGTCGCCACAGTAGCCAGGTGGCAGTTTGGGCAATGTCGTCCGGCAGGGTGTGTACTTTCACCCGTTCATGGCCGGGCAGCAGGCTTAGTACCGAATGCGGGATCATCGCCAGCCCGGCGCCGCTGGCGACGCAGGCCAGCATGGCGTGGTAGGACTGGATTTCCATAATCTGGCCTGGCAGCGCACCTTCGCGCTTGAACCAGGACTCCAACCGCAGACGGTAAGAACAGCTTGCGCGAAAGGCAAACAGGGTTTCGCCCTTGGCATCTTTGGCGTTATGGATCGGCAGGTGGTCGAGACAGGAGATCACCACCATATGTTCGGGGAAGGCAATACAGCCATTGAGTTCGTCATACTGTACCGGCCCGTCGACCAGCGCGGCCGCCAGCGTACCGGCGCGGACTCGCTCGGTGATCTCGCCGGAGGTGCCGGTGGTCAGTGACAGCGACACCTGCGAGAAACGCTGATGATACGCCGCCAACAGGGTGGGCAACCGGGTGGCGGCGGTGCTTTCCATCGAGCCGATGGCGAAGTTACCCGCTGGCTCACCGGCATGGGTGATGCTCATGGCTTCTTCGCTCAGCGCCAGGATACGGTTGGCATAACAGAGAAAGTTATGGCCCATCGGCGAAAGGCGCAGTCGCTGTTTTTCACGGATAAACAGATCGGTGCCCAGTTCCTGTTCGAGCTGACGCAGGCGTGTGGTCAGGTTCGAGGGGACGCGGTGCAATTGCTCTGCGGCACGGGCGACGGAGCCGGTTTCGGCGACGCTGCAAAACATGCGGAGCTGGGTCAGATCCATTATCTTCTCTTTTCGTGATGAACTTGATGAGTATTATTCAGTTTTTGTGAGTGTAATACTGCTGCATGATACTGGCAACTTTCTTTTAACAGTATGGATAACTCTACATGGCCTCAAGAATTGCCCTGAGCGGTTTTATCGCGTTGATCGTTGCCATGGGGATTGGCCGCTTCGCCTTTACCCCGCAGGTGCCGCTGATGATTGCTGAGCATCAGTTTACTCTGACCGGCGCCGGATTGGTGGCGGCCATCAACTATCTGGGCTACCTGTGCGGCGCTTACGATGCCATGCGTGCCAGCCGACACGTGGAACGTCGGCTGTGGTTGGGCGTGTGGGGGGCGGTGATCTTGACGCTGCTTTCCGCCTGGGTACAGGGGGAGTGGTGGCACGGTGCGGTGCGTTTCTTCATCGGGTGGGCTAGCGGTTGGTCGATGGTACTGGTGGCGGCCTGGACCAACGAACGGTTGGCACACTATGGCCGACCGGCGCTCAGCGCGGCGGTGTTTGCCGGCCCAGGCGCTGGGATTTTTATCAGCGGCATGCTGGCGGTGGGGATCCACAGCCTGGCGTTGACCGCGTCACAGGCCTGGCTGGTCTACGGCGTACTGGCGCTGGTATTGATTGGCGCGATCAGCATTAATCTGCCGAAGACCGGCGAATTGCATCGTCCTGACGTGGCGCCTGAGCCATTGTTGTTGACCTCGGCGCTGAAACGTCTGGTGTGGAGCTACAGTCTCGCAGGCTTTGGTTATATTCTGCCGGCCACTTTTTTGTCGCAAATGGCCGCGGCGCGCTTTCCCGGCAGCCTGTTCGCGCAATTTGTCTGGCCGATCTTTGGTGGGGCGGCGGTGCTGGGGATTGTCATCGGTATTCTGACCCGTCACCGGCTGACTACTCAAACCCGGCTGTGTCTTTGGTCGGACAAAACGCCGTGTTGATGAACTTGCCCGCGGGTTAGAAGCG
>OJTZ01000430.1_pt1 | contig 9313 bp, 11 predicted proteins | sample 1601481 | NCBI WGS metagenome assembly OJTZ01 (sample SAMN04436660, study PRJEB24849) | human gut metagenome | biome: human gut; feature: NICU; material: stool | host: Homo sapiens | place: USA: Saint Louis, MO | collected 2010-05-08
ATAAATGTAATATGTACTTATAAAAAGAGAGGAATCATTAGTGAGTAAAAAAGACATAACTTTTAAGAATAATAAAAGTTATGTCTTTTTTACTAAATTTTGTGATCAATAAGAGGATGTCCATATCCAGCCTCTTGTTTTACTTCAGTAGTTAAAGCAAAAGATGTCCCAATAACACCTATAGCAACTAAAAGCAATGAACCTAGGGCTAATTTTTTCATAAGAAAACTACCTCCTTTCTTTTTCATTATATTTATATTAACATGTAATTATATATATGTTAATATAAGATGAGAAAAAAGGAGGTTTATACATGAAAAAAAATATTCTAGAAGAATATAGAGCTACTAAAAACAAAGGAGAAGATTTTTTACATTGGTTATTGGTTAGAAAATTGAATACCTTTGGAAAAGTAGTTATCGCGATTATATTATGGCTTTTGTGGTTAAAATACGCATTCAATCTAGTATTCATGGTGAACTTTCTAAAAGTAATAGTATTAATTACAATTATTTACTGGCTGGTTGATATCTACTTGCGCGTTAGAAACAAACTAAAAAAATAATGACTGTAGATTTCTAAGCTACTTTAAATTTAAAATAATTCGGAAAACTGAAATTTTGTTGTTGCAAAACAGAACGTTAGTTCGTATAATGTAACTCGAAAGGACGGTTTTTTGCATGAAATTTGATTATTCCAAAGAACCCCGGAGAGATGTTTTATGCATCGATGTAAAATCCTTTTACGCGAGCGTAGAATGTGTAGAACGTGGCTTAGATCCCCTCAAAACAATGCTTATAGTAATGAGTGGTGCGGATAATGCAGGCGGATTAGTGCTTGCTGCTTCGCCACTGGCAAAAAAAGTCCTGGGAATTTCTAATGTGACTCGTAAAGATGAAGTGCCTGACCACCCAGAATTGCTTATTGTTCCACCAAGAATGAATTTATATATGAAGAGAAATAGTGATATTAATAATCTGCTTAAACGGTTTGTGGCAGATGAAGACCATTCTGTTTTTAGTGTGGATGAAAGCTTCATTGATATAACTGCTTCTCTGAAGTATTTTAATTGTGATGCTGCTTATCGATTGGCCAAAATTATTCAACGTGTCATTTATAACCATATGGGGCTATACGTCACAATTGGCATTGGAGATAACCCATTGTTAGCCAAACTAGCTTTAGATAACGAAGCAAAAAATACACCAGGTTTTGTTGCAGAATGGAGATATGAAGATGTACAAGAAAAAGTTTGGTCTATCTCCCCTATCACTGAATTTTGCGGGATTGGCAAGCGTATGGCTGCTCGTTTAAAGATGTCAGGAATTGAGTCTATTTATGATTTAGCACATGCAAATCCGTACATTTTAAAACAACGTTTTGGTGTCATGGGTTTACAGCTGTACGCTCATTCTTGGGGTATTGATCGAAGTTTTTTAGGAGAAAAAAGACAAGTTGCTAAAGAAAAGTCTTTTGGAAATAGTCAGGTATTACCTAGAGATTACGCACGAAGGGATCAAATAGAACTGGTACTGAAGGAATTGTCCGACCAGGTAGCTACCAGGTTGAGAAATGCCAATTGTCAAACGGAATGTGTATCAATTTTTATTGGCTATTCTAAAGGACAAGTTGACCAACGGGGCAGGACTGGTTGGCGAAAACAGCTTAAAATCGCTCGTAGCAACAACACAAAAGTGTTAACCGAGCATGTATTGAAGCTTTTTCGAGAAAACTATGTTCCTGGTATGGATATTCGAAATTTAGGAGTCTCCTTTGGAAAGCTGGTTTGGGATACCACACTTCAATTGGATCTCTTCTCACCTCCTGAAGAACAAATTATTAATACCCAATTAGATTTTTTGATCGATAAAATACGTCGAAAATTTGGCTTCAAATCCTTGATTCACGCTTCTTCTCTTTTAGATGGAGCAACAGCTGTGAAACGAGCCGGATTAGTTGGTGGCCACGCTGGTGGCAACACTGGTCTTGGAGGGTAAACAGATGAAAAAAACTAAAAAAGAATTTGCACCTTATAATGATTATATAGATCGCCCATTTCAGTTGAAATGGCCAACTGCTTTCCCTTTAGGAGAGTTGCAAGCAGCAATCAAAGAAACAAATGATTATCATTCAAGAGAAATTGAACGATTACCTCAGCAATCTCAAGTTAAAATAGAATACTTATTAGAACGCTCAATTAAACAAAATAAAGTGCTTGAAATCCAGTTGAACTCATTGGATGAATATGATCGTGTAAAACCGCATGTGTTTGGTGTTTTCCGTGGAATGGCTGAATTTGATGTTGTTTTAATTGGAGATTTTCAAATTGATTTTTATGACATACGCCATATTAAAATTCATAACTTTTTGAAGTGGTCTGCAGTACATTGGAAAATCCTTTTGGAGACGTCGGACTTCCAGAATTATCAGATGAAGAACAAGAATCAATTGATGCTTTTATGAAAGATTATTACGATGATGGAGAATTTTATGAAGAAATTTAACTACCAGGGTGCAGTGATTAAAGACAACAATAAAATAAGTGGCGTTGCATACGTTCAGTGTACGTGTGGGTGTCTTGCGAGCAGAGTGTCAAGTGATTCAGGTAAGTACAAATGCTCGTTATGTAAACGAGTATACGTACTAAAAAGAGATCTAAAAGTTGAAGTAAAAAACTGAAGATTTACTAATGTATAGGTATATTCGAATTTATGTTATAATTAGTTCGGCAACTTGCCCCGATTGGGGGTGCTGTTTATGTACGAACTTATGTCTTTGGTTATCGCCCCGCTTTTTGTGGGTCTAGTAATCTTACTAGTTGACCATTGGTTAGATGATTAGCAGATAACCATGCAAGTTGTCCTAGCCCACACGTCTATCCGCAAGACGAAAAAAATAGCCCAAACCTGTGACGAGGTTTGGGCTATTGTGCTGTTCATATCGAACTTATGTCTTCCGCATTATTAGTATAACACATTATTAAAGAAGGTCAACAAAAAAGAAGCAGCTACGCCCTTCCCTTATTGCATGTTTTTTAGTACAATATTACTGCAAACGCATTAATAACCTAAGAAAGGAAACTTACCCACCATGCCTAGAAAAATCTTTGTATATCCACACCCTATCAACGCATACATTATCAAGCAACTAGGGATTACTGTAGAAGAATTTTGTGAATTACATGCTTTCTCTCAAGGAACTGTTTCTTCTTGGATTACTCGTAACAAAAAAATTGAAACACTTCCTATCTCATTTATTTATTCTCTTTCTTTGTCGGCCAGCCAGACTATGGATCAGGTATATTCAGACCTTCTAAAACTGCAAGACGATTATTTGCTGCACTTAGAACGCCACAGACGAACTAAAAAAATTATAGACGAAGAATGATATTGTAATATCACACTATTGTAACATCGTATAGTCAAACTATAATAATATTGTATTATTACAATATCACGTTGCTACAATTTCACTATATCGCGAAGTAACAATACTATGCAATTGTAATATCGTAATATTAATAAATCACAATAGTATGACTCCACGATTGAAAAATATTGTAATATTAATAAATTATGATATTGCAATATTGCGATATTGTGATATAATAATGACATAACATCACAAGGAGGACATTATTATGGCACGAATAATTTCAGTTGCAAACCAAAAAGGCGGTGTTTCAAAGACAACGACTAGCATTAACCTTGGAGCGGCATTGCATTTTACTTTTAACAAAAGCGTACTTGTAATTGACATGGACCCCCAGGGAAATGCCACTGATAATTTTGGATTCGACATTGATGGCACGAATGTTCCAACAATATATGAAGTATTAAAAGATGAGGCTTCGATTACTGAAGCTATTCTAAATTACAAAGGAATCGATGTAATTCCTGCTGATATTGCTCTTTCTTCAGCAGAACGTGAATTTACACAAGTTGGAAGTGAACATAGACTTAAAAGAGTTCTTCAACCAATTGAAGAAAACTATGATTATATTATTATTGATTGCCCACCAAGTTTAGGTATATTAACAGTAAATGCGTTCACTGTCTCTGATGAAATTATTATTCCTGTAGAAGCCGCATATTTTTCACTAAAAGGATTAGTTAAATTGAACGAAACAATCGAGACTGTTAAAGAATACACAAATGAGAGATTAATCATACGAGGTGTTCTTTTCACAAAATATAATGAAAGATTTAACATTTCAAAAGAAATGAATAAAACAGCAAATCAAATTTCTGATGCCCTCAACGTAAACATATTTGATACTTACATTAGACGAACTATCACTGTTGATGAAGCTCAAGCAGCAGGTTCCGACTTGATTAGCTTTAATAAGACTTCGACCGCTGAAGACGATTATATCCAGTTTACAAAAGAATTTTTAGAGAAGGTAGGAGATTTGAATGAGTAATAATAGAGGAAAATCAGCCGCGGAACGACTTTTGGGTGCAGGAAAAGAAGACACCAATCCAACTAAAGCAACTACTTCTAATGAAAAAGAATTAAAAACTACACATGAACACATTGTTATGAATAAAAAAAACATAGAAAAATTGATTAAACAACAAGGTAACAGCAAAAGAAATGCTGATAGTATTCGGATCAATCCAATCCTTGCAAATGCTTTAAAATACTGGACTTCAATTGGTGAACCAGAAAAAAGTAAACCTGATGTTATCGAAGAAACGCTTTTGAAATCTATTCCTGAAGAGTATTTAATTAAAGGATATGAAATGGCAAAAAAACAAAATAAAATTTGATAATATTGTGGAATCACAATATTACAATATTAGACAACAACAATATCATAATATTGTTGTTGTTTTTTTTCTACAAACGCTGTTGTATCAATAATAATCTTTTGAATATTGTAATATCACAATATCACGATATTACAATTGCATTATATCGAAATATCGTGATATAATAAGGAAGTAGGAAAATACTGTTATATCAGTATTTGCAAGGGAAATAAAAGTAGGTTAAACTATAAACTAACAAAAACAGAGAGGTAAAGCTATGAACGATTTTCAATTTATTTCAGCTAATGAAACCTATAGAAATTTGTATTACCAATTACCTAAAGTACTTTTTACATCAGAATTTTATAAGAATATGTCTAATGATAGTAAAATAGCTTACGCAATGCTCCAAGACCGATGTGAATATTCAATTCAAAATAATTGGATTGATCAAGATGGGCATATATATTTTATCTTTACACGAAATGAACTGATGGATATTTTAGGGTGTAAAGAAAATAAAATTGCAAAAATAAAAAAAGAATTAAAAGACAAAAATTTACTTTATGAAAAACGTATTCCTCCGAAAAAACTCCCTACTGGTGAATTCAAAAACTACCCAAACAGATTGTATTTAGGTAAGTTGGAAGTTTCAGCAACAGATGTTTACGCCATCAGTAATGCTAGCTATACAAATGAGTTTCCCGAAAGTGGGAAAAACCAACCTTCGGATAAACATGATAAAATCGGCGTTTCTTTCGAAAGTGGGAAAAACCAACGTCCAGAAGAATCCAATAATACCAGTACTTTGTTCGAAAGTGGGAAAAACCAACCCAATCTATATCTAACTAATTCTTTAGATACAATAGATACAATAGATACTGAAAAAGAACGATTGCAACAACAATTATTGCTCGATCAATTTTCAGAAGTTCAAGAGCATACATTTCTTAACAAAGATAGCTTAAAATTTATTGCAACCTTTTCTGATACTATTCAAGAAGCACATGAAATGGTTGGATCAATTATACGTGCTAAAACTAAAGTTGAAAAAGAATACAATGTTGTTTTAATTGGGGAAGATTATCAAGAAGAAATAGACAAATGTTTGCGAAGAGTGATGCATAAAATCAAGACAGATTCTACTGTTAAAAGTCCTAAAGGTTTATTTTACAAGTCTTTTTACAATTTATTTGTTGAATGTGCGTTAGAAAAAGAAAATATAAAAAATAGGGATAATTCTAAAGGTTCTGAAATCACTTTGCATAATTGGCTTGAAAAATAAGTAATTGATTCATTTGTTTGGATAAATTTCATTCTGTATTTTGTATCCCTTTTAAAGTTTATTTGATAAAATTGTAAATATAATAGCTATTAATTGGTTATTTTATTTGTATATCGCTAGAATTAGTTAGCAAATTTAAACTACGGAGGTTGATAAAAATGAAGAAGTACAAGAAGTTTTGTTTTTTAGGTATTGGGTTATTACCTTTGGTATTAGCTAGTTGTGGGACAAATACTGCCACAAAAGATTCACAAGATGCAACAGAAAAAAAAGTAGAACAGGTAGCTACTTTGACTGCAGGGACACCTGTCCAAAGTTTAGACCCAGCAACTGCTGTAGATCAAACGAGTATAACTTTATTAGCCAATGTGATGGAGGGGTTGTATCGATTAGATGAAAAAAATCAACCGCAACCAGCCATTGCAGCTGGTCAACCAAAAGTATCGAATAATGGCAAAACTTATACCATTGTGATTAGAGATGGCGCTAAGTGGTCTGATGGTACACAAATAACTGCTAGTGATTTTGTGGCCGCGTGGCAAAGAGTTGTAGATCCTAAAACAGCTTCTCCAAATGTGGAACTGTTTTCTGCTATAAAAAATGCCAAAGAAATTGCTTCAGGAAAACAAGCAAAAGATACTTTAGCAGTGAAAAGTATTGGTGAGAAAACATTAGAAATTGAATTAGTTGAACCAACACCTTATTTTACTGATCTGTTATCCTTAACCGCTTACTATCCAGTACAGCAGAAAGCAATTAAAGAGTATGGGAAAGACTATGGGGTTTCTCAAAAAGCAATTGTAACAAATGGAGCATTTAACTTAACAAACTTAGAGGGAGTAGGAACTTCTGATAAGTGGACGATTTCTAAAAATAAAGAGTACTGGGATCAAAAAGATGTTTCTATGGATAAAATTAATTTTCAAGTCGTCAAAGAAATTAATACAGGAATAAATTTGTATAATGATGGGCAATTAGATGAGGCGCCTTTAGCTGGTGAATATGCAAAACAATACAAGAAAGATAAAGAATATTCAACAACATTAATGGCTAATACAATGTTTTTAGAAATGAACCAAACTGGGGAAAATAAGCTTTTACAAAACAAAAATGTCCGAAAAGCAATTAGCTATGCAATTGATCGGGAAAGTCTAGTTAAAAAATTACTAGATAATGGTTCCGTTGCTTCTGTTGGCGTAGTACCAAAAGAAATGGCCTTTAATCCGGTAAATAAAAAAGATTTTGCTAATGAAAAATTAGTTGAATTTAACAAAAAACAAGCAGAAGAGTATTGGGATAAGGCTAAAAAAGAAATCGATTTATCCAAAAATACTTCTTTAGATTTACTTGTAAGTGATGGAGAGTTTGAAAAAAAGGCAGGAGAATTTCTGCAAGGACAGTTGCAAGATAGCTTAGAAGGATTGAAGGTTAATGTGACGCCAATTCCTGCAAATGTCTTTATGGAACGCCTAACAAAAAAGGATTTTACTTTGAGCCTAAGTGGATGGCAAGCTGATTATGCAGACCCTATTAGCTTTTTAGCAAACTTTGAAACAAATAGTCCAATGAATCATGGTGGATATTCAAATAAAAATTATGATGAATTGCTAAAGGATTCTTCTTCTAAACGTTGGCAAGAATTGAAAAAAGCTGAAAAATTGTTGATCAATGATATGGGGGTCGTTCCAATTTTTCAAGTTGGAACAGCAAAATTAGAAAAAAGTAAAATAAAAAATGTTTTAATGCATTCAATAGGAGCAAAATATGACTACAAAAAAATGAGAATAGAGAAGTAATGGAGGGTATATGGAATTAGTTCGTCGCGTTTTTATAAAGGATAAGGAAATTATTTTAGTCGGGACTGCACATATTTCCAGTGAAAGTGCTGAATTAGTTAAAAATATAATCGAAGAAGAAAATCCAGATGTAGTTTGCCTTGAATGGGATCAAAGCCGATATGACAAGTACCTGAACCCTGATGAATGGTCGGATACAGATATTGTTCAAGTAATTAAACAAAAAAGACTAACTGTATTAATTTCTAGCGTTATTTACAAATTAATTCAAAAACATTTGGCTAAGATTAATGATTCTGTAGCTGGTGCTGAATTTTTTGAGGCTGTTAGTAGTGCAGAAAAAGTTGGTGCTAAAATAGCGTTAGTAGACAGAGACTCACAAGTAACTTTTAAACGATTTTGGCGCTTAATACCACTAAGAAAAAAAGCGTTACTTCCTTATGCTTTTGGTAGTGTTTTGGAAGGTGCGGAAGAATCTGAAGAAGAAATGCTAAAATTGTTGAATTCTGAGAATTTTGAGCCTATTTTTGAACAGCTACAAGAAGCATATCCAGAACTGTGGAAAGTTCTGTTAGTAGAACGAGATCAATATTTAGCTCAGAAAATTTCAGATCAGGAAGCTGGTAAAATCGTAGTTGTTATTGGGCAGGCGCATTTACGTGGTGTGGAGAAAAACTTAAAAAGTAATCAACAAATCAATATAAAAGAATTAGAAACTTTACCGCCAAAGCTTTGGTCAACTAAAGTTTTAGAGAGTATCATACCTTTGATTATCATAGGTTTGTTAATTTATTCCTTTTTCTTAGGTGTAGATGTAGGTAAAGACCAAATAATGAGATGGGGCATTTGGAACGGTGGTTTATCAGCACTATTTACTTTATTAGCGTTGGCTCACCCCTTAACAATTGTCACTTCCCTAGTGTTTGCCCCCCTTGCTACCTTGCTACCAATGGTGTCTGTAGGAGTGTTTTCTGCTATTGTAGAGGCTACTTTAAGGAAACCAAAAGTACGTGATTTTCAAACGATGGATGAAGATATAAAATCTTTGAAAAAGATATATAAAAACCGTGTTTTGAGAGTATTTTTAGTGTTCGTGTTAGCTAGTTTGGGAGGAATGATTGGTAATTTTGTTGGTGGCTTGGAAATGTTTAGGCACCTTATATAATAAAAAATAAAAGAGCAGTCATGAAAATATTTTCATGACTGCTCTTTTATTTCAGGAATAGGATTATTTTCTATTGCAACGTAATTTTCATAATACATGGTTACTTCTTTAGGGGGCGTAAATTTTTCTTTTGCAGATATTTTTGTAAGTTCCTCAACTAAAGATCTGTGAATATCTTCTTTTCCAATGATTTTAAAGATGTTGATAATATTTACCGCATTTAAATAAGAATCAATATTTTTGTCAGTTAAAAATTGATATATTTGTTTTAAATAGTTTATTTCTAAGTCGTAATATCCATTTATGCTAATAT
>OJTZ01000433.1_pt1 | contig 9292 bp, 6 predicted proteins | sample 1601481 | NCBI WGS metagenome assembly OJTZ01 (sample SAMN04436660, study PRJEB24849) | human gut metagenome | biome: human gut; feature: NICU; material: stool | host: Homo sapiens | place: USA: Saint Louis, MO | collected 2010-05-08
AGAGGCGGTTGAAATACAGCGTCTGGTGGACGCTGCGGTACGCTCATCCGCGGAACGAAACTGGATCGCACTTTGACGAGTCCGTCGTATCGGCGGCGTCACCTGCGTTAGCTATGCCGTACAGGCCAACGCAATGTCATAGCAGTAAATAATTAACCCTTCGTACTGAAATTAAACGCTATTCACCATTAATGGGAAAACGATTATGAAGAAAATTATCTTACTCTGTCTTTCATTGCTCTCGCTCAGCCCTTCGGTATTTGCTGTGCAGGTTGGCGTCAGCATAGCCCAAATGGATGATGTTTTTCTCTCGAGGTTACGTGGCTACATTATCGAAAGAGCAAAAACACACCCGGATCTAAAATTGCAGTTTGAAGATGCCCAGGGGGCGGTAGATAAGCAACTGAGTCAGGTGCAGAGTTTCATCAATGGGAAAGTGGACGTGATTATTGTTAATCCGGTCGATACCCAGGGCACCAAAAATATTACCGAGGCCGCCAGAAAGGCCAAAATACCGCTGATTTATCTTAACCGTATGCCCTCGGATTCCACCATGGGCAATGGCATCAGCTATATCGGCAGCGACGAGATTGAAGCCGGCAGGTTACAGATGCAATACCTGGCTGAGCTGGTCAAAGATCGTAAAAGCGTCAACGTCGCCATTATGAAAGGGTTATTGAGTAATGATGCCACTCGTTTTAGAACCCAAGGGGCGAAAGAGATTATTGCCAAGAATCCCAACATGCACGTCATTCTGGAGGACACGGCCAAGTGGATGCGTGAAGATGGCATGAATCTGATGAACAACTGGATATTGTCAGGCGACAAAATCGATATTCTTTCCTCTAATGCAGATGAAATGGCGATTGGCGCAGCTATGGCAATTAAAAGTAATGGCAAGAGCGTCGGTAAAGATATTCTGATTGGTGGAACCGATGGCGGACCAAATGGCCTGCAGGCGATAAAAAAGGGCATGCTGACGGTCACGGTGTTCCAGGATGCCAAATCGCAGGCCTACGGCGCGGTCGATATGGCGGAGCAAGCGGCAAAGGGGGAAGCTATCAAGGATGTGAACTTTATTCCTTTCCAACTGGTTACTCCCCAGAACTATGAGAAGTTTATGACCCCCTAGCCGTACAGGCTACGCCGCTGTTATGCGGTGACGGTAATATTTTACCGATACCGCATGAGGTTATAGCGTGGGCATGAAAAAGGGCGGTAAAACCGCCCTGAAGAAATTCACCCTGATTAAAGCTGTTCGCCGTTGCTGGCGATCACGGTGCGGTACCAGTCGAAACTCTTTTTGCGCGAACGCTCGAGGGTGCCGGTGCCATCATCGTGTTTGTCGACGTAGATAAAGCCGTAACGCTTGCCGTATTCACCGGTGGTGAAGGACACGCAGTCAATGCAGCCCCACGGGGTATAACCAATCAGGTCCACGCCGTCTTCGATGACCGCTTTTTTCATCTGTTCGATGTGCGCGCGCAGATAGTCGATGCGGTAATCATCGTTGATCTGGCCGTCAGCCTCTACCTTGTCGAATGCGCCAAAGCCGTTCTCAACGATAAACAGCGGTTTCTGGTAACGCTCGTACAGCACGTTCAGCGAGTAACGCAGCCCGACCGGGTCAATTTGCCAGCCCCAGTCCGAGGCTTTGACATGCGGGTTCGGGACGTTACCGGGGAAACTGAACATCTCGTTGTCGCTGCTCACCGTATCGGCCTGCAGGGCGTTGCTCATGTAGTAGCTGAAACCGATGTAGTCTGCGCAACCTTCGCGCAGGGTTTGTTCGTCCTGCGGTTGCATCTCAATCTTGAAGCCTTTGCGCTCCCAGTCACGCAGCAGGTACGACGGATAGTAGCCGCGCACTTGTACGTCGGTGTACAGGTAGCGCGAGTGCATGGCTTCGACGCTGTACATGACGTCGTCCGGTTTGCAGGAGTACGGGTAGAAGGGGACGCAGGCCAGCATGCAGCCAATTTGGAATTCCGGGTTAATCTGGTGACCGAGTTTCACTACGAGGGCGCTGGCAACAAACTGATGGTGCAAGACCTGATAAAGTGTCTGCTCCGGGTTCTCTTCCTGGGTATACACCACGCCGGAGCAGCAGTAGCCAAACAGCGGATACTGGTAGTTGCTCTGGTTGTTGATCTCATTAAAGGTCATCCAGTATTTCACTTTGTGCTGATAACGGCGCAGCACCACTTCGCTGAAGCGTACGAAGAAATCGACCACCTTCCGGTTCTTCCAGCCGCCATATTCCTTCACCAGGTGATAAGGCATTTCAAAGTGGGACAGGGTGATCACCGGCTGGATATTGTATTTCAGCAGTTCATCAAACAAATCGTCGTAAAACTGCAGACCGGCTTCGTTTGGCTCCAGCTCATCGCCATTCGGGAAGATACGCGTCCAGGCGATAGAGGTGCGGAAGCATTTAAAGCCCATTTCGGCGAATAACGCCACGTCCTGCTTGTAACGGCCGTAAAAGTCCACCGCTTGGTGATTAGGGTAACGATAGCCTTCCTGCACGCCGTCGGTCATAACGCGATCCACACCGTGAGAACCGCCCGACAGAACGTCGGCGATGCTTGGGCCTTTGCCGCCCTGATCCCAACCGCCTTCAACCTGGTGCGCCGCCACGGCGCCGCCCCACAGAAAATCTTTCGGTAACTGTTGTTGTTTCATCGTAGGTTTCTCATCGGATTATTATCAGAAAGCACTGAACTGCCGGAATGAGAATATAGTAGCAAGCTGGAATCGAATGTCACGATATAACAAATCACCACTCAGGTGACGTGTCACATTAAAAAAACAGGCTGTTTTATTTTGCGTAATTAATATGCCCAAGCCGCTTGCCGATGGTTTCGATAATGTAAATGACCGGGATTTGGGTGGTGATATTGTGTTGCCCGGCGATCAACTGCGGGGGAACGTGGTATGAGAGGTTAAAGTCCGCCATGCGTGCCAGCGAGGAGGTTTCGTTGTTGGTGATGCTGATGATTTTGCAGTGGTGCAGGCTGAACTGGCTGGCGAGGCGCAAAATTTCTTCGGTCTCTCCAGACACCGAAAGTATTATTGCGACCGCGCTTTTATACATGTCGCTATTGATGGGATAATAAGGGTCGTCGATATGGGTGCTGAATTTTCCAACGTTGGAAAAGAAACGCGCGCCGTATTTCCCCAATGCTCCGGAGGTGCTGACGCCGACGAAAATAATGCGCTCAGCAGCGGCAATATGCTGCACCGCCTGATCTAACAGTTGATTAAATTCGTCGTTATTAATGCTTTTAAAAAAGCTGATGATTTCGCTGGTGCCAAAATACATCGGCGGTGCTTCGGTCTGCTCAAGATACAGCTTGAAGCGGATGCGAAATTCGGAGTAGCCGTCGCAGCCCATTTTCTTGCAAAAGCGCAGTACGGTAGTGGTGGATACCCCGGCGGCCTCGGCAAGTTCGCGGATGGTCATATACATCACCGGGTTCTTGTTTTTGGTGATGTAGTTATAAACCAACAATTCCAGCGCATTGAGTTCGGCGATTGCTTTATGGGTAAACATAGACCTAATCCAGCGAGTAACAACAGACCTTAATCAGCGGGCTAACATAGCAAATTTTGCCGTAGCCCGCTCGTGGTTTTCGTTGTTATTCAGGCCCGTTTGGCGTTGTCCAGCAGTTTGTCGTGTGTCGGTTCACTGCCGGTCAGGTCACATTCCTTCGGCAAACGCCAGGCGATGATGCCGGCGATGATCAGTGAGACTGCCAGACCGCATACCGCTACGTTCTGACCATAGAGGTAGATCATCACCCCTACCAGATAAGGCCCGCAGAAGCCGCCCAGGTTGCCGAGGCCGTTAATCACGCCGCGAGCGCCCCCGGCCACTTCCGCCGAGGCGATACGCCCAGGCATGGACCAGAACGGGCTGGTAGCGGCTTTGAGGAAGAAGCCACACACCACCAGGGCAATGTAGGCCGCCACCACGTTATGACGCAGCACCACCGAAGCCAGTAGCGCCGCAGCAAAGCAGAACAATGAAACCATCACCCACAGGCGGCGTTTGCCGGTTTTATCGGTGAGCACTGAAATCAGATAGATCCCCATCAGCGTCGCGACGAATGGCAAGATTGCCAGGAAGCCGACCGAGGCCATGTTACCGCCGGTCAGGTTTTTTAAAATGGTGGGCAGCCACAGGGTGTAGCCGTAGTCGCCGGTTTGATAGAAAAAGTTCAGCAGCACCAGCTTCATCAAGCCCTTGTTACGGAAGACATCTCTCAGTGGTGCTTTGCTGACCGGTTGCAGTTTGCTGCGTTCTTGCCGTTCGCGCGTTAGTTCGGTTATCAGATAGTCGCGCTCACGGGCCGGCAGCCAGCGCGCTTCCTGTGGGCGGTCGCTGATCAGCAGCCACCACACGGCCAATACCACCAGCGACAACAGGCCTTCGATGATAAACAACCAACGCCAGTCGAATGCGTTAATGATTGCGCCAGAGATCGGGGCGGTGAGCATGCCACCCAATGGGGCGAACATCATGACAAAGGCGTTGGCGCGGCCCAGTTCTTTTTCCGGGAACCAGTTGCTGATCATGGTTAACACTACCGGTAACATACCGCCTTCAGAGATGCCCAATACGAAGCGTAATACCAGCAGCTGATAGTGGTTAGTGACAAAGCCGGTCGCAACTGACACCACCGCCCAGGCACACAGGGACCAGGCAATAAAGCGCTTGCCGCTGCCGTTGACCGCGATGCGTCCGCCGGGAACCTGCAAAAACAGATAACCGATAAAAAAGATGCCACTGGCCAGCCCGGCCATCTGGCTGGTAATGCCCAGGTCGCTTTCCATACCGCCGGGCAGCGCAAAACTGATATTAGCCCGGTCCATAAAGGAAATAATGCAGGCGATCAGGATCGGGGCAATAACCCGCAGCCAGCGGGTGTTGGGTATTTTATTATCCATGGCGATCTCTCTTTACAGGGCGCAGGGAGAACCTCTCAATGAAGAGGTTCTGTGATTCGGCGGTAATAAAATCGAAAAGAAAACGCGTCAGTTACTCGATGGCGTGGGGCAGCGGCGCCCGGTTGAAGAAAGCTTCAACGTTGGTAAACACGATATCGCTCATCTTTTGCCGGGTTTCCTGGGTGGCGCTGGCGATATGCGGTTGCAGCACCACGTTTTCCATGGCGATCAGTTCTGCAGGAACCTCGGGTTCGTGGGCATAAACGTCCAGCCCGGCACCGGCGATAGCGCCACTTTGCAGGGCGCTAATCAGGTCGGGTTCATTAACGATGCTGCCGCGAGCAATGTTAATCACCAGCGCGTGCGACGGCAGGGCGTCGAATACCGCCTTGTCCACCAGGTCGGCGCTGTCTTTACCGCCGGAAATAGCAATGATAAAGAAGTCGCTTTCCCGCGCTAAAGCCAGCAGATCTGGGAAATAGCGATAGGGCAGCGAACTGTCCTGGGTGCGGCTGGCGTATTGGATACGCATATTGAAACCGGCGGCGCGTTGGGCGATGGCGCGGCCGATATTGCCCATGCCGAAAATGCCCAGCCGTTTGCCGCTGACCTGCACCGACAGGCCCGGCGCTTCTTTCAGCCAGCGACCTTCACGCACAAAACGATCGTTGTGGCACAGCTGACGAGCGGTAGCCAGCAACAATCCCAGAGCCATATCCGCCACGTCTTCCGTCAAGGCGCCGGAGGTGATGGTGACGGCAATGCCGTGTTTACGGGTGTAATTCAGATCAATCGCGTCAGTGCCTACGCCGAATACCGCAATCAGCCCGAGGTTGGGTAATTGTTCAAGCACTGGCGTCTCGACCCCAATATCCCCCCGAGTGACGACCGCACGGAAGGCCGCACCTTTTTCGGCCAGAAAAGCGGCCGCATCCTCTTGTTCATATAACCGATGTACCACAAAGGCTGCCTCAAGGCGGGCCAGCAGGTTATCCATTACTGGGGCAATCAACAGCACTTCATTGGATGTAGAGGTCGTCATGGTTTCACCTGTCAATAAATAGCGTTACTTCGTATTGCTATAAAAGCGGTTTTCGGCAGGCGGTTTTGCGACAGATATCACGCTGAAGAGTGTTAAAAAACTGTGTTACCCGTAATGTGATCGACGGAAGGAAAAGGGTTGCTGTCACCGGGGAAGAGCAGCAAAAACTGCCGTATTGCGAGCGAAAATCAGGCTGAGTGCGCAGATCCTGGTCATTTAACGGATGGGTAACATGGGTGCGTAACAAGCGGGGGGAGGCAACAAAAAGAAAAGCCGCACCTGAGTGCGGCCGAGCGTTCACGACGAACAAAACAAGGACAAAAATTCCGGTAGACAGGCCCTGAAGCAAACCTCAGAGACAGATCATGATGATAAGCAAAATATTTTCGGGTGTGAAATGCCGAATATGGCTTAGTTAGTCGAATTAATAGATAAATAATCAGCCACTTACTTCCTCTCAGTTTCATGCGCGGCACGGGTTTCCTCGTTGGTCGCCAGCAGACCATACGCTGTAGATCCCTCCGTCAACGACGGGTGCGCAATCACTACGTCCTGCTCTAATGCCACTCGAAATTGATGATAAATACCCACTTTTCGTTAAAGCAATTGGCACTACATACCCTTAACATTAGAAAGTCTTTTAATGATTATAATTAGTATGCTGTGAATTATTCACCGCAGTGATATTACGGAGAAATCCGTTTGGTTAAGGATATGTATTCACCATGGAAATAAAAATAAACGGCCGGATGGTCGCGCTGGGCGCCATTTCACCCGAAACGCCGCTACTCTACGTGTTACGCAACGATCTGGGCCTGAATGGCCCCAAATATGGCTGTGGCCTCGGGGAGTGCGGTGCTTGCACGGTACTGATCGACGGCGTTGCCGCCCGTTCCTGCTCGCTGCCGCTGAGCGGTGCCCTCAACAAATCCATTACCACGCTGGAAGGCCTGAGCGAGGCGGGGCAACTGCACCCGGTTCAACAAGGCTTTATCGATGAGCAGGCCGCGCAGTGCGGTTATTGCACCAACGGTATGATCATGACGCTGGTTGCTCTGTTTGAGCGAAACCCGCAGGCAGATGAACAAGAAATCAAAAATGAGCTGGCTTATAACCTGTGCCGCTGTGGCACCCATATTGAGATCCTGCGTGCTGCCGCCAAAGCCCGTCAGCTGTTGGCGGAAAGGGGGCAAGCATGAGCCGCCTGGAAATAACGCGCCGCCGCCTGTTGCAGGCCGGTGGCCTGGTAATGGTCAGCAGCCTGTTGCCTGTGTCGCTTAATGCCCTGGCAACGACGCCAGTGGTAGGCGGCGATCTGCCGCTCGATCGCGTGGACAGCTTTATCGGCCTGACCGCCGATGGCCGTGTCACCGCATTTAACGGCCATGTGGATCTCGGCACCGGTATTCGCACCGCATTGGCACAGATTGTTGCCGATGAAATCAGCGTACCTTTCGAGCACGTTACGGTGATTTTGGGTGACACCCAGCGCACGCCGGATCAGGGGCCGACCATCGCCAGCGCCACGATTCAGGTGACCGCTATACCACTGCGCCAGGCTGCCGCACAGGTGCGGCAATTGCTGCTGGCGCTGGCCGCAAAGGCCTTTGCGTTACCGGTGGAACGCCTGCAGGCTGAAAATGGCCGGGTATTTGCGAGGGATAAACCCAACGTCAGTCTGAGCTATGGTGAACTGGCCCGCGGGCAAAATTTACAGGTGGCCCTGGATAAAACCATCAGGTTGAAGAGCGTGGCGGAGAGCCGTTACGTGGGTAAGGCGGTGCCGCGGGTGGATATCCCGGCCAAGGTGACCGGCCAACTGACCTATGTGCATGACCTCCGCCTGCCGGGCATGCTGCATGGCAGAGTGGTGCGCCCGCCTTATATCGGCGCCGACAGCAGCGCCCCGTTGGGCAGCGGCCTGCTGTCGGTTGACCATGATTCCATTGCCCATTTGCCTGGCATTGTAAAACTGGTGGTGATTAACGATTTCATCGGTATCGTCGCCGAACGCGAAGAGCAGGCGATTGCCGCCATGCGGCAACTGAAAACCGTCTGGCGTCCCTGGTCCGGTTTACCCGATCTTTCGCTTACAGGATTGCATAAGGCCCTGGTGGAAAACCCCAAAACCGATCGCGTGCTGCGTGATGATGCCGGGGTCGATGCCGCTTTGGCCTCGTTGCATACCGAGGTCAGTGCTGATTACGTCTGGCCTTACCATCAACACGCGTCGATCGGCCCGTCCTGTGCGGTGGCCGACGTCGGTCGCGATCGCGCAGAAATCTGGTCTGGCACGCAAAATCCTCACGATTTGCGTAAGGACATCGCTCATTTGCTTGATTGGCGGCCAGAGCAGGTCCATATCAATCGCATGGAAGCCTCCGGCTGCTACGGTCGCAACTGTGCCGATGACGTCTCCGCTGACGCTGCGCTGTTATCGCAGGCCACCGGCAAGCCGGTCAGGGTACAGTTGATGCGTGAACAAGAGGCAGGTTGGGAACCCAAGGGCACCGGGCAACTGATGCGAGTCCGCGGCGGGTTGGATAAGCACAATCAGGTGGCGGCTTACGAACTGAAAACCAGCTACCCTTCAAACAACGCTGTGACGTTGTCACTGGTACTGGCCGGTAAAGTGCCCAATCGGGCAGACGTGCAGCAGATGGGGGACAGAACCGCCATTCCCCAATATGAATATCCCAATATGCGGGTAGTGTGCCAGGACGCCGCGCCGATTGTGCGGGCTTCGTGGATGCGTGGGGTCTCGGCGTTACCCAACGTGTTCGCCCACGAATCCTGGATTGATGAACTGGCGTGGCGAGCCGGGCAGGATCCGATCGCGTTCCGCCTGCAATATTTGAAAGATCCGCGTGCCGTGGCGCTGATTCAAGCGTTGAAAAAGCAGGCCAATTGGCAGGATGGCCCGGCCTACCGCAGCCCGGTGTCCGGCGATCCTGAATGGGTGACGGGGCGCGGCTTTGCCTATGCGCGTTATTTCCACAGTAAATTCCCTGGGTTTGGTGCCGCCTGGGCGGCCTGGGTGTGCGATCTCAGCGTTAATCGCCACAGCGGTCAGATCAAGTTGGATAAAATCTTCGTTGCCCATGACTGCGGCCGCATCATCAACCCGGCAGGGGTTCGTCATCAGGTGCACGGCAATATCATTCAGTCCGCCAGCCGGGTGCTGAAAGAGTTCGTCACCTTTGACTCTGCGTCCGTGACGTCGCTGGATTGGGGCGGTTACCCGATCCTGCGGTTTGACGAGTTACCGCAGGTTGATATCCAACTGCTGGACTATCC
>OJTZ01000438.1_pt1 | contig 9168 bp, 8 predicted proteins | sample 1601481 | NCBI WGS metagenome assembly OJTZ01 (sample SAMN04436660, study PRJEB24849) | human gut metagenome | biome: human gut; feature: NICU; material: stool | host: Homo sapiens | place: USA: Saint Louis, MO | collected 2010-05-08
TATCTAAAAAAATTATGGAATAGTGACACTGATAGAGATATCCCATGGGGGTCAATCACCTATATTTTTCTAACTCTCGTGTTCACCTACTTTTCATGGGGATGGGTAAGTAATAACTTTAATAAAGACACTCTGAATGAGAAAATATATCTCCTTGCTCACCAGCTTGATTTCAATGACAGTAATTTGTGTGTGAACCTAAGGAACAAAAACGCCAGCGTTATCTTCCTCGGACCAGAGCAAAGACAGGTAATGGTTGATTTTAATACTATTAAACCAGACGATATTTCAAGTTTTGTTGAGGGTGGCCGAAGCTTCAGACTGGAGATGAAAGATCTCCAGGTTATGCCTTGTTTATATTGAGCGGCTTCCAGTGTATCAAAAAACGAACAACGAATGCTTCGGCTGCCCACCCGCTTGCCCAAGAACCAGGCAAATAGCCATTGATTGTTATTTAGGCTATGATGAGGTCAGGCTATCATCTGGCTAAGGAGTGATGATGAACGAAACAAAACAGCAGCACGCCTATCAGCGTGGAGTTCGCATGGCGAACCTGTGGAAGCGCCTTAAAGGTACAATTCTGAGATGGGATTCGTTCTGGGTGTCAAAGGCTCGTAAACACAACCTACCAACTTGGTTGGGCCATGTGCCTATCACATGCTTAGTTGTCATATCAGCCGTTAGTTGTCTAACGGGGGGATTACTGGTAGCCGTTATAATTCTGTTTGTTTGGGCATTTATACTGCTCCCGTCCGTTATGGAGTTTCTCAGACCTACAGTGAATGTAAAGGTTACTAACTGGGAAGAAAAGAGCCATACATATAACTATGGCTCTAATGGTTCCAACGGTTCGGATGGCTCAACAGGCTCCTAACTATTTTCCTCCTGATGCAATTTTTGAAGCAGCTGCATCACCTACAAGTCCACCTGTTTGTTGGGACTTAGACGTACCATCAGTCACCATGCGGGACAGTTCGCCAATTCGTACACCAGCCCATGAGAATGCAGCAAGCCAAATAGCCGGAAGTACAAGAAACATCCCCCCCATAACGATGTTCATGATCAAGTCATCAGAGCTGTTCTGAAAACCGGCCACGTTCCATCGGCTGTGCGTATCCGACCCGTATAGTGCTTCCAGCAACCAGCTATCCAGCCAGCGCGCCACCTCCCACCAGAACGTCAGGAAATTCAGCGCAAAAACCACGAACGTCACGGTGATCACCGTCTTGTACTCGTAAGCTGCGAAGGCAAGGATAAGTGGGATCATGATGTAAACAGCCATCAACAGCACTGCCTGTACCATCGGCAGCGCCTGACGCATGGCATCAAACGCCGGATACGCCGCCAAGCTCCCCAGTGCGGTACCACCTGTTGATGCAACACGGTTAACCGAGTTGTCCAGAGTAAAATCGGCGTTGCCGCCATAACCGGCATAGGCATGCCCTCCCTGGGAGACGGTCAGGTTATCCGGACTGACCAGGCGGCGCACCACCGCCTCTTTATAGTCCGCGTCCGGTTGACCCATCATCTTCAGCGCAGCGGACATCCGTAGCATCACCCCCGGGTCAACCTGTTTCACCACCCTGGCTTCCAGGCCCGTCTCACCGGCAGACCACCACTCGCTGCAGGTCGGGTACCCACCCCGCCCGGTGTTTGGCCGGCCACTGTCCCGCGACTCATTCCAAGGGAAGCTGGCACGCGGTGTTTTCGACTGCAGGTTGTTGTAGTACCCGCCGCTCAGGAAAGTCTTCGACCCCAGCCACTCAATATCGCGCAGCGTGGCCTTGTCAGTCGTTTGTCCCTGGTCGCGGTTCTGCCAGGTGTACAACGCCAGCGCATAACAGTCGTTGGTGAAGTCCTGCAGCTCCTTCGCCAGGGCCGGGTTATTGACCCGACTGTGCTGAACCTCAAAGCGGACTTGTCGCAAGTCCGGGCGACACGGAATACTGGCCACTGCCGCCGCAGTTCCCCCCTTAGACAGTTTATGCACCACCAACCACCACACCGGCACCTTCGCCGTCTGGCCGTTCATGCTCGACATGATGTTGGCGTACCCGGTTTCATCCGGCTTTTTGGGTGTCCAGGTACCACAGGTCGCCGCCCGACTGCTGTCATACTTGATGGTGTCCAGGCTGACATTCATCAACGGCAGGCAACAGGCAAGCATCACGAAGAATGCTCCGTAGAGCAGGTTCTCGATGCGCGGCAAGGACAACATCCCCTTGTTGCCTTCGTCCTCCCCCTCTTCGCGGACTTTCAGCCAAATACCAATCACTTTGAACAGCAACGGCAACACAAATAGCCCCGTGCTGACCAGTAATTCCCACAGGCCGTTGTTCACGATCCAGCCGAGCAGCGTCAGGAAATACTCCAGATAACTGTTGGTCATCATAAGGTCAGCCCTCCGCCAAAGACGGAGTATTCACACACCAGGGCAAATACCGCGCAGGCGATGGCCATACGCTTGAGGGGCTGCCGGTATTCCGGTTTGCAGCCCGGCGTATGCCAGGTTTTCCAGAATCCCCAGGCCAGCGCCGCATAAAGCGCCAGGCGCCAGAACAGCCAGCCGTAACGTGTGTTCTGCATCCAGTCACGCAGCGATGCTGTCTCTCCCGGGTGATTCAGTCCCCAGTGGGCCATCCACAACGCAAACGCCATCGAAGCAACCAACATCGCCAGCAACTGCAGAGCACGCTTTGTCAACTGGCCAAGCCTGCCACCCCGACGGGTTGGCCAATTTCTCTTTTCAGTTCCAGTCATCAACAGGTCTCCACATTTACTGGTCACTTTCCGGTACAGCCAGCTGATTAAACTTGGCGTCCGGGCTGTCAACCGATTGACGCTGCGGGTTGGTTTCCGCACGGTTGTTCTCGCGATCGATGATGGTCAGCACCGCGTTGCGGGAAATCTCGCGTTTCATCTCCATCTCGTTTTTCAGCGCCGTGATTTCGCGGTCCAACGCCTCGATACGCCGATCGCCCTCTTCCATCGCCATTTTCTGGACAGCAGCATTGGGCTCTGACATGCCGGTGGTGACCATACGGCGCATGATAAAGGCCGTTTCAATGGTGTCAGCCATCGCCAGTTCGCTGGCCAGGCGACCGACCAGGGCAGCATTATCCGGGTCGCGCTGCAGTGCCTTGATGACGCCGGCGGTCACCGCCAGGCTGCCCGTTTTGAGTTTGGCAAGGTTGCCCGAGGTGGGTTTCTCTGCGCCGTTGACCAGTTTGGCCAACTGCTCGTTATTCTCCTTCGTCGCCTCTTCCAGCATCGGGGCAAAGCCGGTGCCGGCCACGGTACTGCCTGGCTGTTCGCTGCCTTCCCCGCTGGTGCATTGCGCCGCATCTTTACAGGTGCGCAGGGAGGAATCCCCCAACACTTTGACCACAGCGGCGGCCGCTTCTTCACTGCTGGCATATTTGGCACAGGCACCGCCGGTGCAGCTACTGCCGGATACGCTGGAGGTACTGGTGACCGGCAGCGCATTCATCATGTTGTAGCCGGCGGCCGCCAGGTCGTGCGTTGGCTTGATGGCAGGCTGGCCGGCACCACCCCGCTTTTGACCGCCGATCCAGGTCTGGCCGGATTGTCCGGTCACTTTCTCCGTGGCATTCATCGACCGCACCGCATCGGCATCCCCGTTATTGATCAGGCTCTTGGCTTCTTCCATCGCGGCGGCCTGGCTCCAGCCGCCGGAGTCCGCCATATCCATCATCCGCTTGGAGAGGTTCTGACAATTCAGCTGTGCCTTGTCGAACGCGACACCGCCCTGCAGCACCCCGTTGGTCAGCATTTCATACAGTCCCGGGTTGGCTCGCTGGATAGCCATCGCCGGCAGGCTGGCCACCGCACCGGTAGCCCCCTGGATAACACTGCCCATCAGGTTCTTGAAGCCGTCCGTCACCCCGTTGAGCTGGTTGCCAATGGTGGTCTTCAAGTCGAAATTGCCGCACATCAAATCCGAGCTCCAGCCCAGGTTCATACCCAGCCGCTGCATGTTGCCGCGCGTCGCCGGCTGTGAAATCACCGAGCCACCGCCCAGGGAGTAGAACAATTTGTCCGAGACTGCGCCGCTGGCGCTCTTCCCGTACCCCACATTGCTGTCATTCACCTGGGGCAACGAAATGCCAAACAGGGTGCCGTTATCATCATTGTCGTCAGCGTGTGCGTTCACGCCGGCCAGCGCCAGGCTGCCGGCAATCAGCAGAGACAGCAGGCTGCGCCGTCCCAAAAGAGATTTATTCATCGTGTTATTCATCGTTTATGCCTCAAAAATCCGTGCTGTAGAGGAAACGCTGCCCGCGGCGCTGGCAGCAGCTGTAGGGTTGCCACAGGGCAAAGGCAGCGTTCGCATCCGCTGCCGGCGGATGGTCGCCGTCCGGGAACACCGCGCAGGACTGACTCAGTTGCGGCGCCAGGCGCTGCCACTTGTGGTTACTGGTACCGGTATTTTCCTGAACTGCGCCTGGTGGCCAATACCCTTCCGAGCGCTGTCCCATCAGGGGCTGATAGACATGGGGCTGGCCAGAACGGGTGATGATGTCCGCCACCCGCTGCGCCACCAGGGCGCCGGCCTTGTCGTCATCGACCTGGGTCACAAATCCCGATCGGGGATAGACGTTGCCCCACATATTCGCGGCCGCCTGACTGCCGACCTCACGCTGACCGGGGATCAACGCCTCCGGGTACAGCGATTCGGGCATACCGGTACGCCATGCCAGACTATCCAGTGTGCTGAGGAAATACGGCACAAAAGGGGTCGCCGCAGAGCGGCACGAATAGCCGGCAATACTACCGCCAATCAGGGACGTCGCCGGATGGCCAATGGCATCGGCATACTTGAAGTGGAGATTGGTTTTACGTTGCCCGGGCGTTTTCAGCTCGTTGTTGCCGCCGCCGGCGGACACGCCACTCAACGCGCTGGTGATACTGCTTTCCAACCCGCCGGCGGCCTGGCTCACCATCGACATTTCACGCCAGGGATTGCCTCCCTGGGTGTTGTACGCCGACACCACAGCTTCCGGGATAAAGTGGGTGACTTTGACGGAGGTCCGCACCTTGCAGCCAAACGGCGTACACAGCAGCCAATAACAAATGCCGCTGACGCGCCAGCTGATACAGGCCTGCGATACAGCACTCGCGACAATCTGCGCGCTGTTGAGCGCAGCGTTCGCTGCCGGCACGCTGGCCGCGGACAACAACATGGCCACACTGAGGGATTTAAGGGTAAGGCGGGGTTGCCCAAGAGACACCCCATACAAAGGGGGTTGCTGCATATCACTGCCCCCCTTGTGACTGGGCGCGCAGAGCCGTTGCCTGGGCTACGTCAGCCGTGCCATACACCACATCCGTATCGTCAAATACGACGGCCGGCACTTTTGTAATGCCGATTTCCCAGGCACGCACCACAGCACGGTAGACCGTGGCCAGCTCCTGTTCATGAGCCTGCCATTGCGGTGATTGCAGCACGGCTTTAGCCTGGCGTTCTGCGTCATCAGGGTTCGACGACAGCTCTCCAAACGTCTGCGCCTGCAACTGTTCAGGACCGTCAAGATAAATAACGGATACAGAGGCATCGACGTTAGTCGGGGGATGGTGGGAATCGGTATAGAGTACCGTGCCGGCAAGCACCGACTCCGGCATCAGCAGAGGAAATAACGTCAGCAACGTGCTGATTTTCATGACCTGTACTCCTGCATGGATTGAATCCATACAGGGTGCTATGGGCAGCTCAGAAAGGCAGCAAAGAAGTCTTTATTGGATTATGAAAATTTATTGATCAACACAACAAAACCAACAGTAATTCACTTTAGAGCAGAGTTCTTCTATAGATATTGAGATAGGGTTTTGCTAGCTTGCCAATACACATACTTTCTAAAGGGAGTTAAGCTATGGACGTTCAAGACGAAATTCGTTCGTGGTTGTTAGGACAACAGGAATGGTTTCAAGAAGCAGCCGATAGACTCATAAATAATGGTCCATTAACTACAATGGATTTGTCAGATCTCGTTGCTCTGTTGAAAACACCTGAAGGTCAAAAGGTGACTAAACACCGCACCTTTGCAAGTCTGATGCAACCCTCGCTTATAGTTGAAGAGCTTAGTTTAAAACGTATTGAAGGTGTTTATGGTATTGAAAACCTAGGGCCACGGCAGCCTCTGGACTTCGGGACGGGAAATCTGACCGTAATTTATGGTCATAATGGCTCAGGCAAATCCAGCTATACACGAGTATTGAAAAAAGTCTCAGGTAAGCCACGAGCCGTTGACTTGAAAGCGAATGTGTTTCTGCAACCACCGCAGGAACGCAAATGCCAAATCACGTATCAATTGAATGGTGTAACTAGCACTACCGAATGGCACGTAGGAAGCGCGCCAATCGAGGAGCTAAAGGCCATAGACATATTTGATAGCGACGAAGCAAACCATTATCTAAGCGCTGAAAGTACAGCGACCTACATCCCTTCGATCGTAGGATTGTTCGAAAGACTTGCCGCAGAAATTGAGAAAATCAGAGCGCTGCTGGATGCTGAACAAGCAAAACTTATTAGCTCATTACCAACTCTCCCACCCATATACCAACAGTGTGAAATTGCCAATACTTATAAAGTGCTATCTAACGCGACCCAAACTACGATTGCTGCAATTACTAATTGGACTGCTGAACAAGAACAGCAACTCAAAGAGTTAGATGAACGCCTTAAAGCTCAAGATCCTATAGCACTGGCCAGGCAAAAGCGCGCGACTAAAGCTGAAGTACAGCAACTTATTACCAAGCTCACACAAACCTCAAGGGAATATGGGATTGATAATTTGGAGGCAATCCGAGCCCTCAGAAAGTCGGCAATAGAAAAACGCAACATTGCCATTGAGAGTGGTAAAGTACAGGCCTCAGTACTTGATGGAATAGGTACGCCGACATGGCGTGCAATGTGGGAAGCAGCAAGAGAATTCTCAGCTATACCTTACCCAAGTTCACAATTTCCAGTTACAGTCGACGCCCGTTGCATTCTTTGCCAACAAGAGCTCACAACAGAGGCACAACAACGGCTTACGGACTTCGAGACATTTGTTAACACCAAGCTCGAAGGGGACGCAAAAACTGCTGAAACTCTCTATCAATCAGCATTGAAACAGCTTCCTTCTGCTATCACTGAACAGCAAGTTCATACTCTATGTATCGCAACAGGTCTGTCAGATGATTGGAAAAATTATCTCTGGAAAACTTGGCAGCATACCTCGCAATCGCTTCTTGCGTTACAGTCCCACGAAAATACTCAACGTGCTCAACCAGTTGAAGACCTAAAGGAAAATTTAGCCAACCTTGTAACTTATCGTGACAGCTTAGAAGCTCAGGCTATTCAGCATGAATTAGATGCACAGAAATTCGACAGGGTTAAAGCAAGTAATGAAAAGCTCGGATTAGAAGCGAAAAAATGGGTAGCGGAGCAAAAAGGTGCTATTGAAACCGAGGTTGAGCGGTTCAAAAAACATGCGGCTTATGATACATGGAAAGCACTTACAGGTTCCCGACCTGTGTCACTGAAATCTGCGGAAATAACGCAAAAAGTCGTCACTGAAGCGTACGTTGCAAGATTTAATCGCGAACTACAATCCCTCGGAGCTCCCCGGATACAAGTCGAACTAGTAAAAACTAGAACACAAAATGCCCGAGTGCTTCACCAGCTACGCCTGAAAGGTGTTCAAAACGACAAACCTCAGAATATACTCAGTGAAGGTGAAAGAAGAATTATTTCCCTTGCAGCTTTTCTGGCCGACGTTTCGGACAAACCAGGCGCTGCGCCATTTGTATTCGACGATCCAATTTCATCTCTCGATAATGATTTTGAGTGGCATGTAGCCTGCAGACTAGTTGAACTAGCCAAAAGCCGGCAGGTTCTTGTCCTTACTCACCGACTATCGCTATATGGTGCATTGGAAGATGTGGCAAAAAAAGCTGGAGAAGCGTGGAAGGATACTCATTATCACCCTATGTGTATCGAGGCTTATGCAGGCATCGCAGGTCATCCGGCAGCGCAAGACGTCTGGAATGCGAATACTAAGAAAGCCAATAATATTCTTCTCACGCGGCTAGATGCCGCAAGAAAAGCCGGTGAAGCTGGGGGTGGGGTAGCATATAGGGCTTTGGCCCAAGGAGTTTGCAGCGATTTTCGTAAACTGGTAGAGCGCTCTGTAGAGGAAGACTTACTCAATAAGGTAGTTCTACGACATCGAAGGAGTGACCTGCTCCCCGTTGATTAACACACGGCGATGTTAGTAATGTCTTCATAAGCCACATGAGGACATTCCCATGAAGAAGCGTTTTTCCGACGAACAGATCATCAGTATCCTCCGCGAGGCTGAAGCCGGGGTTTCTGCCCGTGAGCTCTGCCGTAAGCACGCCATTTCCGACGCCACCTTTTACACCTGGCGTAAGAAGTATGGCGGTATGGAGGTGCCCGAGGTTAAGCGCCTGAAGTCGCTCGAGGAAGAGAACGCCAGGCTCAAGAAGCTGCTTGCCGAAGCCATGCTGGATAAGGAGGCGCTTCAGGTGGCTCTGGGGCGAAAGTACTGACGACAGGCCAGAAGCGGGAAGCCGTGGTGTTGATGTGTGATGCGACCGGTCTGTCGCAACGTCGTGCCTGCAGGCTTACAGGTTTGTCCCTGTCGACCTGCCGTTATGATGCTCAGCGTCCGGCTGCTGATGCACATTTATCAGGGCGTATTACTGAGCTGGCGTTTGAACGCAGACGTTTTGGTTATCGGCGCATCTGGCAGTTGCTGCGTAGGGAGGGCCTTCACGTCAATCACAAGCGGGTATACCGTATTTACCACCTTAATGGACTGAGCGTAAAACGCAGACGACGCCGTAAAGGGCTGGCGACCGAACGGTTTCCGCTTCTTCGCCCGGATGCGCCGAACCTTACATGGTCGATGGATTTTGTTATGGACGCACTGGCCAACGGTCGCAGGATCAAGTGCCTGACCTGTGTGGATGATTTCACGAAGGAGTGTCTGACGATCACCGCTGCTTTCGGTATTTCAGGCGTTCAGGTCACGCGTATTCTGGACAGCATCGCGTTGTTTCGGGGCTATCCGGCGACAATAAGAACAGATCAGGGCCCGGAATTTACCTGCCGCGCACTCGATCAATGGGCCTTTGAGCATG
>OJTZ01000439.1_pt1 | contig 9146 bp, 3 predicted proteins | sample 1601481 | NCBI WGS metagenome assembly OJTZ01 (sample SAMN04436660, study PRJEB24849) | human gut metagenome | biome: human gut; feature: NICU; material: stool | host: Homo sapiens | place: USA: Saint Louis, MO | collected 2010-05-08
ACATCGCTCTGTATGACGCCGTCCGGCGCATCGCGGCGCGGATCGCCGCCGGTAATTTCGCATAACTACACATAGCATTCGTTTTAATTCTGTATGATTTAAAGGGATTTTAGTCCAATTTACGTGATCATATAGTAAAGAATTTTGACTAGAAATAATAAATCCCTTATTATGACTCAAAATATGTTGAGCGAGTTTCATATCTGAAATCATTCGTACTTGTGCCTTAGTCTTTTCAATCAATTTACTTTTTATTGAGCTTGTCATTGGTTCGAGACAGTATAGTGATTGATTTGTAAATTGAGATAGCGGGGGATGTACAGTCATAGCTAGTGGATGTGATTTGGGCACATACATATAATAATTTTCTTCAAATAAAGGCATGACGCGTAAATGTGTTTCCCGTTCTAACACAGGAGTAAATTCAGTGATTGCAAGATCCAATTGATTGGAAAGGATTTGATCTAATAATTTATCATGTTTTGTAAGTTGCGGAATCATGGTACTGTTACTTTGTTGTTCAAATGTTTGAATTAGGGGAAGAATCATTTGAGAGGCATCACTTTCTTCATATCCAATATAAATTGTCTGTTGGTTATGTGATACGTGTTGTTGAAATGAGTGAATGGTTTTATCCATTAATTCTAGTATTTGAGTTGCCTGTGAGAGTAACTGTCTACCTTCAACAGTTAATATGATATTTCTCCCACTTCTTTTAAATAATGTCACCCCCAATTCTTTTTCGAGTTGAGTGATTTGACGACTAATCGCAGACTGTGCAATGTTTAGTTCTAATGCCGCATCTGAAATATGCTCTCGACGTGCAACCTCTACAAAGTATCTAAGTTGTTTTATATCCATAGTTGATTTCCCTCCATTCAATAAAATAAATACTGTCTTATTCTAAACCTAGTATATCAGTATTTTTTACAATCGTTCTAATAATTAGATGAATTTAATCTAATTTATATATTGAACAGATAAATAAATTACATTATAGTAATTACTATCAAACAAAATTGTCAGAAAATTCTAATAAGGGAGTGTGCATCATGTACAATGAGAAATTAAAAAAGGGACTATACGATTATCGTGAAGAGCATGATGCGTGTGGTATTGGATTTTATGCCAATATGGATAATAAAAGATCTCACGATATTATAGAAAAATCTTTAGAAATGTTAAGACGGTTAGATCATCGTGGTGGAGTAGGTGCCGATGGTATTACTGGTGATGGTGCAGGAATTATGACGGAGATACCATACCAATTGTTCGAACAATTAACAGAATTCAAAGTTCCCGGCGAAGGATATTATGCCGTGGGATTATTTTTTTCTAAAGAGAAAGTTAGAGATTCAATTCACGAAGAGATGTTTAATCAATATTTTGAAAGTGAAGGTTTTAAAGTCATTGGATATAGAGATGTGCCAGTAGATACTCGCGCTATTGCTCAACATGTTGCAGATACTATGCCTTATATTCAACAAGTATTTGTTGACATCACAGGTGTAAAAGAAGTTGAAAAACGATTGTTTTTAGCAAGAAAGCAAATTGAAAAATATAGTGAAACACAATCCATAGATTTATATTTTACAAGTCTCTCTCATAGAACGATTGTTTATAAAGGTTGGTTACGTTCGGATCAAATTAAAGGCTTATATTTAGACCTACAAAATGAGGCATATCAATCAAAATTAGGACTTGTACACTCCCGCTTTAGTACTAATACATTTCCAAGTTGGAAACGTGCACATCCCAATCGCATGCTTATGCACAATGGTGAAATTAATACCATTAAGGGTAACGTAAACTGGATGCGAGCACGCCAAAATAAACTAGTTGAAACATTATTTGAAGATGAGAAAGATAAGGTGCATTTTATTGTTGATGAAGATGGTAGTGACTCATCAATAGTTGATAATGCGTTAGAGTTCTTATCATTAGCAATGGAGCCTGAAAAAGCAGCGATGTTATTAATTCCAGAGCCATGGTTATACAATGAATCTAACGATAAAAAAGTTCGCTCTTTCTATGAATTTTATAGTTATTTAATGGAGCCATGGGATGGACCAACTATGATTTCCTTTTGCAATGGAGATAAGATAGGTGCATTGACTGATAGAAATGGATTAAGACCTGGGCGTTATACAATAACTAAAGACAATTTTATTGTTTTTTCTTCCGAAGTAGGTGTCATTGATGTTCCAGAAGAAAATGTAGCATTTAAAGGACAACTTAATCCTGGAAAGTTATTACTTGTAGACTTTTTGCAAAATAAGGTTGTAGAAAATAATGAGCTAAAAACTAATATTGCTAATGAGTTGCCCTACGAACAATGGCTAAAAGATTATAAAAATAAAAATGATTTAGATAATATTTATTACCAATCTTCCGACTGGGATGATCAAACACTCTTCCGCTTACAGAAACAATTTGCTTACACTAAAGAAGATATCAATAAATATATGACAGATTTAGTCATCAATAAAAAAGATCCCATCGGAGCGATGGGATATGATGCACCTATTGCAGTTCTTAATGATAAGCCTGAGTCACTATTTAATTATTTTAAACAATTATTTGCACAAGTTACCAATCCACCCATCGATGCTTATCGAGAAAAGATTGTAACTAGTGAACTTTCATATTTAGGTTCAGAAGGGAACCTCTTATGTCCTGATGAATCAGTTTTAGAAAGAATTCAATTAAAAAAACCAGTTTTAAATGAAGCGCAATTATCATCAATCGATCATTCGTATTTTAATGTAACGTATTTATCTACACTTTATACAGGTGATTTGGAAAGTAGCTTAAATGAACTAGGGAACCGAGCAATACAGGCTGTACATGAAGGTGCGAAAATTTTGGTGTTAGACGATACGTCTTTAACTCACGAAAATAGTTATGCAATGCCAATTTTATTAGCGTTAAGTCACGTGCATCAATTATTAATTCGAGAAGGATTAAGAATGGAGACCAGCCTCATTGCGCAGTCCGGTGAAACACGAGAAGTTCATCACGTTGCATGTTTACTTGGTTATGGTGCAAACGCTGTAGTTCCATATTTAGCGCAACGAACGATTGAACAATTAACGCGTCAAGGTCAACTTTCAGGAACTGTCGCTGAAAATGTTGCTACGTATACCAATGTATTGTCAGAAGGCGTTATTAAAGTGATGGCTAAAATGGGCATTTCTACTGTACAAAGTTATCAAGGAGCACAGATATTTGAAGCGGTAGGTTTATCGAATAGCGTCATTGAAAAATATTTTACAGGTACACAGTCAAAATTATCTGGTATAAGTATTGAACAAATAGACAAAGAGAATAAAGCGAGACAAAGTGATGATTCTGATTATCTTGAATCCGGAAGTGTATTCCAATGGAGACAGCAAGGTCAGCATCATGCATTTAATCCTCGTACGATTTTTTTATTGCAGCATGCATGTAGAGAAAATGATTACGAGTTATTTAAAAAATTCTCCAAAACTGTAAATTTAAAACGTACGGATCATATTAGACATTTATTAGAATTCAAGACACGCCAATCTATTGATATTAGTCGTGTTGAACCAGCAAGTGAAATCGTAAAACGTTTTAATACAGGAGCAATGAGTTACGGCTCTATCTCAGCAGAGGCACATGAGACGTTGGCTCAAGCTATGAATCAAATTGGAGGTAAAAGTAATAGTGGAGAAGGTGGAGAAGATTCTTCACGTTACGAAATTCAAAAGGATGGAAGTAATAAGATAAGTGCGATTAAGCAAGTTGCATCAGGTCGTTTTGGGGTGACGAGTGATTACTTGCAACATGCAAAAGAAATTCAAATTAAAGTCGCACAAGGCGCTAAACCAGGGGAAGGTGGACAACTACCAGGTTCAAAAGTATATCCATGGATTGCTGAGACTAGAGGTTCGACACCAGGTATAGGATTAATTTCACCACCACCACACCATGATATTTATTCAATTGAGGACTTAGCACAGCTCATTCATGATTTAAAAAATGCAAATAGAAGAGCTGATATTGCAGTTAAGCTTGTATCAAAAACTGGCGTTGGAACTATAGCTTCAGGGGTAGCTAAAGCTTTCGCCGATAAAATTGTTATAAGTGGTTATGATGGAGGTACAGGTGCATCGCCTAAAACAAGTATTCAACATGCAGGTTTGCCATGGGAGATAGGCCTTGCCGAAACACATCAAACACTTAAATTAAATGATTTGCGTAGTCGCGTAAAATTAGAAACGGATGGTAAGTTACTGACGGGTAAAGATGTAGCTTATGCTTGTGCGCTTGGTGCAGAAGAATTTGGTTTCGCAACAGCACCACTTGTTGTTTTGGGGTGTATTATGATGAGGGTTTGTCATAACGATACGTGTCCAGTAGGGGTTGCAACACAAAACAAAGATTTAAGAGCTTTGTTTAGAGGTAAGGCACAGCATGTAGTTAACTTTATGTATTTTATAGCTGAAGAATTACGTGAAATTTTGGCTTCACTTGGTTTAGAAACAGTAGAAGAGTTAGTAGGAAGAACAGATCTTCTTCAACGTTCGACGCAATTGAAACCAAATAGTAAAGCAGCTTCGCTTCAAATAGAACGTTTAATAGAACAATTTGACGGGGTTAATACGAAAGAGATATCACAAAACCATCATCTTGATGAAGGATTCGATTTGAATTATCTGTACCCAGACGCACGCTATAGTATTGAAAACGGGCACTCTTTTACCGGAAATTATGTTGTTAATAATGAACAGCGAGATGTAGGTGTAATTACAGGTAGTGCGATAGCTAAACAATATGGAGAAGAAGGATTACCTGAAGATACGATACTTGCTTACACTGAAGGTCATGCAGGTCAAAGCTTAGCTGCATATGCACCACGCGGATTAACAATCCATCATACCGGTGATGCTAATGACTACGTAGGTAAAGGATTGTCCGGTGGAACTGTCATCGTAAATGCTCCAAATAGTCAACGTGAAAATGAAATTATAGCAGGAAATGTAAACTTTTACGGGGCTTCTAGAGGTAAAGCGTTTATCAATGGTAAAGCTGGTGAGCGTTTCTGTATCAGAAATAGTGGTGCAGATGTTGTAGTAGAAGGTATTGGTGATCATGGACTTGAATATATGACAGGGGGACATGTCATTATCTTAGGAGATGTTGGAAAGAACTTTGGCCAAGGCATGAGCGGGGGCGTAAGTTATATTTTCCCTTCTGACGTGGAGAAATTTAAAAAGGTTAATGCGCTTGAAACTTTAGAATTCAGTAGCATACGTTTTGATGAGGAAAAATCTCTTATCAAAGACATGCTTGAAGCACATTTTAAGCATACACGTAGTAACAAAGCACGCCAATTACTTGACCAATTTGACAATATTGAAAAGTTAGCAATTAAAGTTATTCCGAAAGATTACAAATTAATGATGCAAAAAATTGATTTGAAAAAACGTCAAATGGAACGTGAAGATGAAGCAACACTGGCAGCGTTTTATGATGACAGAGAAACAATTGAACAAGAGCTACAGCCAGCAGTCATTTATTAAAGAAGTGAGGGATTATCATGGGCGAATTTAAAGGATTTATGAAATATGATAAACAGTCGCTATCAGAATTGTCTTTGGTAGACCGTCTTTCGAATCATGAAGCGTTTCAACAACGCTTCACTAAAGAAGATGCTTCGATTCAGGGTGCGCGCTGTATGGATTGTGGAACACCTTTTTGTCAAACTGGGCAATCTTATGGAAGAGAAACAATAGGATGCCCTATTGGTAATTATATACCTGAGTGGAACGACTTAGTCTATCATCAAGATTTTAAAGCTGCTTACGAAAGATTGAGAGAGACGAATAATTTTCCTGAATTTACAGGAAGAGTTTGTCCTGCACCATGTGAGCAATCATGTGTTATGAAAATTAATAGAGAATCCGTGGCGATTAAAGGTATTGAACGTACAATTATTGATGAAGCATATGAGAATGAGTGGGTTCATCCCGCATATCCTGAAGATCATAAAGACCAACGAGTTGCTATCGTAGGTAGTGGTCCAGCGGGACTTACAGCAGCTGAAGAATTAAACTTTAAAGGCTATAAAGTTACTGTTTATGAAAAGGCGCATGAACCAGGCGGCTTGCTAATGTATGGTATACCAAATATGAAACTAGATAAAGACGTAATACGTCGACGTGTATCACTTATGAAAGATGCTGGGGTTTTATTTAAAACAGGCGTTGAAATTGGCGTCGATGTGAGCCGTGAAACACTTGAAGAAAATTATGATGCTATTATTTTATGCACAGGTGCTCAAAATGCGAGAGATTTACCATTGGAAGGACGAATGGGCTCTGGTATTCATTTTGCAATGGACTATCTTACTGAACAAACACAGTATCTAAATGGTGAGATTGAAAGTTTGAGCATTACTGCTAAAGATAAGAATGTAATTATTATAGGTGCTGGTGATACTGGTGCAGACTGTGTAGCGACAGCATTACGTGAAAACTGTAAATCTATTGTTCAATTTAATAAATATACGAAACAGCCTGAAGAGATTACTTTTGAAAGTAATACTTCCTGGCCATTAGCAATGCCTGTTTTCAAAATGGATTATGCGCATAAGGAATATGAAGCTAAATTTGGTCAAGAACCAAGAGCCTATGGTGTACAAACAATGCGCTATGATGTTGACGAGTTAGGAAATGTTAAAGGCTTATATACACAAATATTAAAAGAAACGCCTGATGGCATGGTGATGGAAGATGGACCAGAACGATTTTGGCCGGCTGATTTAGTCTTATTATCTATAGGGTTTGTTGGTACTGAAACCACTGTTCCGCATGCGTTTGATATACACACCGAGCGTAATAAAATTGTAGCTAATGATACAAATTATCAAACTAATCACGCTAAAATATTTGCTGCAGGAGATGCAAGACGAGGTCAGAGTTTGGTTGTTTGGGCAATAAAAGAAGGTCGTGAAGTAGCACATTCTGTTGATCAATACTTAAGTAAAGAAGTTCTAGTGTAAACTCAAGAATAATTATATTGACTTTTAATTAAAGTCATTATATTATTGTTATTGTGTTAATTGGAGGAATACCCAAGTCCGGCTGAAGGGATCGGTCTTGAAAACCGACAGGGCCTTAACGGGCCGCGGGGGTTCGAATCCCTCTTCCTCCGCCATTAGAATTTAAATTCCAAGACTAATAGATACCGAAGAGGCTGGGACATAATTCCTAGCCTCAGATTTTTTATATACTCTACTTCATAATCATTTCAATGACAGCTCTAATATTTTCACCTATATATTTATCAACATGTTGAGCAAGGTAATAGTGACGTTTCACATTTAAAGTTGTTATCATTAATTTTTCATAATCTTCTGGATGAAGTGCTGATTTTGAAATAATTGCAAACCCATTTCCAGCCTCTACCATTTGTTTAATAATCTTAATATTGTTAATTTCTATCAAATATGGATTTAATTTCAACTCAGAAAGACCTACTTCCTGATAAAACCTTGTTCCAGACCCTTTTTCTCTAACGAAACATATATCCATTCTAGGTTGAATCGATTTTTTGTAAATATACACCATTTCGTCTTCCATTATTTCCTTACATTTTATTGCATTGTCTTGAATTTCCTTTATAACAGAATCTGAATTATTAACACGTAAATGAATATGTAACTTAGGGTATTGTTGCATAAGACTGGTAAGCTGTTCTGATAATAAATATTCACCATATGTATAACTGCTTCCAATTGTTAAGGTGCCTGAGATGATTTCAGATTCCGATGTTAAGTTTTGCCATAATTCTTGTTCAATACTTTCCCGTTGCAATGCGTATTGTAATAGCTTTTCGCCATCTCTAGTTAGTTTTAAATATGGAGATTTAAATTCAAATATTTTAACATTATATTTTAATTCTAAACGTTTAATATCACGACTCACAGAAGGCTGCGAAGTATATAAATTTTCTGCTGCTCTAGTAAAACTTTCTGTTTTCATTACTTCAATTAATACCTTATACGGATCCATGCATCATTCTCCTTTAATTCTAATATAACATTTTTGATATATATACTATACTTATTATTTATTTAACGCTATAACAATAACGTGCTAAGATTTCATATCGAGGTGAAAGTACATATGAAATCAATAACGCAGGCTTCATTTATGAAAGGTATTATGTTTACATTTACGATTGCAATAATCAGTTATATATTAGCTAAATTTCCTATTTTACATACGATTGGGGCGTTAGCTATTGCCATCATTTTTGCGATGATATACCGCCAAGTCATAGGTTATCCTGAGCATATTCGTCCAGGTATTACGTTTGCATCGAAACGTTTATTAAAATTTGCGATTATCTTATATGGGTTAAAATTAAATATGGGAGATATTCTAGGTAAAGGTTGGAAATTACTACTTATTGATATTATCGTAATTATCTTTTCAATAAGTTTAACTTTACTTTTGAATCAAATTATTAAAGGAAATAAAGATATCTCTATACTACTTGGTATTGGTACAGGAGTATGTGGAGCTGCAGCTATTGCAGCTACAGCACCAATCTTAAAATCTAAAGAAAAAGACATTGCAATAAGTGTAGGTATTATTGCACTAGTTGGAACTATATTTGCACTTATTTATACAGCTATCGAGGCTATTTTTAACATACCTACTATAACTTATGGTGCTTGGACAGGTATCAGTCTACATGAAATCGCTCAAGTCGTTTTAGCAGCAGGTATTGGCGGGTCGGAGGCAATGACATTTGCTTTACTTGGAAAATTAGGCCGTGTGTTTTTACTTATTCCATTAAGTATTGTCTTAATTTTGTATATGCGTTATAAGTCACACTCAAGTCAAGTACAACAAAAAATCGATATTCCTTACTTTCTAATTGGATTTATTATAATGGCTTGTATCAATACATTTGTTCCTATTCCTTCATTACTTATGAATATTATAAATGTTATTACAACGTTATGTATGTTAATGGCGATGGTTGCTCTAGGATTGAATATCGTTTTAAAAGAAGTTATTTCAAAAGCACTTAAACCATTCATTGTGATCTGTATAACTTCAATTTGTCTGTCTGGTGTGACTCTCTTAGTTACGTCTATAATGTTT
>OJTZ01000465.1_pt1 | contig 8589 bp, 9 predicted proteins | sample 1601481 | NCBI WGS metagenome assembly OJTZ01 (sample SAMN04436660, study PRJEB24849) | human gut metagenome | biome: human gut; feature: NICU; material: stool | host: Homo sapiens | place: USA: Saint Louis, MO | collected 2010-05-08
ACCCAGCAGAAAAGTACCGCAAAGAGGATCAGGATGCCGGTCTGCAACACGTAAGGAAGTAGCTGCATGAAGGAGACCCACAGATCCTGGCCAACCATATCGGATGGATTGATCAGCGCCCAGCCCTGATAAGGGAGGATGGTCTTCATATACCAGGTGGCCACTACCGTTTGCGCCAGCGTCAGCAGCAGCAAAATGTAGCGACGAATGGTGCCGACGGTACGCCATTTCTGCTCGCTTTCACGCTCTTCTTGCGTGAGGCGAGAGAGATAGCGCGGAGTCACGTCACGGCCACGCAGGCGATCCCAGAAGCGGCCTACCGGGTTGGTGCGCCACGGGTCGGGGATCATCGAGGAACGTTTCGCTTTCGGCATCGCATGAAGCTGCGTGCGCCCTTCATCATCTTTCACCAGCTGATCGCCGGCCAGAGAGTCCGGCCAGCTATGCTCCAGCCGCGCTTTAACCGATCCTAACGGGGAATCTTCATCGCGCGGAAAATGATGATGCTCTGCGTCAAGCGCTTCATGTACGGCTTGCAGGCTCGCATCAGGTAATGCGGCCTTTTCAGCATCCGACAGCGGCAATGCGTCGATATAATTCGTTATCTTATTCATTGGCAGGCAGCTGATAGCTCCAGGTTTCGCTCAGCGTCTGATCGCCATTGACCAGCGCCGCACGCATTTCCGTGGTTTTCTTCGGATCTTTCACTTTCACGCGCAGGGTCATACGCCAACCTTTGATAACCGGGTTATAGCGCACGGAGTTTTCCACGATTTCGGCATTATCGCCGATGCTCGCCTGCGCCGTTACCGGCGTGTCCGCCGCCATTTTTTTCATGTCAGCGCCGGTGAAATCAACGATGAAAGCGATAGTGCCATCTGGCTGGCGAATGAGGTTAGACTGCTTCACATCACCGGTTGAGCGGCGAGTCTGCACCACATAAGCGCTATCTGGCGCATGCAGTTTGTCTTCATCGCGGCTGAAGGTAATAGAGTATTTGAAGTTCATCTCTTTGCCTGGTTCCGGCAGCTGATCCGGGGTCCAGTAGGTGACGATATTGTCGTTGGTTTCATCGTTGGTCGGGATTTCAACCAATTCGACTTTACCCTTACCCCAGTCGCCTTTCGGGGTGATCCACGCGCTCGGGCGCTGGTCGTAACGATCGTCGAGATCTTCAAAGCGGGAGAACTGGCGGCCACGCTGCAGCAGACCAAACCCTTGCGGGTTCTCCATCGCATAGCTGCTGACGGCCAGATGTTTCGGATTATTCAGCGGACGCCAGATCCACTCGCCGTTACCGGCAAGAATCGACAGACCGTTGGAATCATGTAGTTCCGGACGATAGTTAGTCGTCGGCGACGGTTGATTCGGCCCAAACAGGAACATACTGGTCAACGGCGCCACGCCGAGTTTACCGACTTTGTCGCGCAGATAAACCTTCGACTGCACATCAACCACGGTGTCGCGCCCAGGCATAACCACAAAACGATAGGCGCCGGTCGCACGCGGGGAATCCAACAGCGCATAGATAGTTAAGCGCTTATCGGTCGCTTTCGGGCGCTCAATCCAGAACTCGCGGAAACGAGGAAACTCTTCGCCTGACGGCAGCGCGGTATCGATAGCCAGGCCGCGGGCGGAAAGCCCGTATACCTGACCCTGGCCAAGAACGCGGAAGTAGCTGGCTCCGAGCATGCTGACGATTTCGTCATTCTTGTCTTTGCTATTGATCGGATACAGTACTTTAAAACCGGCGAAACCAAGGTCTTTCACCGTGTCTTTATCGTGTTGCACATTGCCAAAATTAAAATAATCCGGGCTATATTTAATTTTACGTACGCTGGTGCTGGTCACTTCATTAATAGTAACCGGCGTGTCGAAATACATGCCCTGGTGGTAAAATTCCAGCTTGAACGGGGTTTTCAGGTTATTCCAGTACGCTTTGTCGTGATTGAACTGGATTTGCTGGTAATCCGCGTATTTCATATCGCGGAAGGCGGAGGGCAGGTTACTTTTCGGCGCTTCATAGCCTTTCCCGGCTAACGTTTTCGCCTGTTTTGCTACGTCATCAATGCTGAATGCCCATGCAGATGAAGTACACAGGGACAACATTACGGCTGCGCTTAACCAACGCATTTTCATCATCTGTGGTTTATGTTTCATAGTAAGTAAGCACTTCCCCCTTTGTGTGCTTAAATCGATCCGATCTATTTTAATGGAAACTCAGGCAATCCGACAACATAATCCCTGCATTGTTCAGCTTAGCGGACCAGGGAATAAACAGTTCTCTGTCCCATATTGCACTTTGCGTACTTATCCTGGAGACAGATACCCTGAGTTCATGTAGGGTTGCTGGGAATGTAACCGTTATCGCCGCGAGTGATAAGACGAATTGTCTGAGATTGTTGTGAATTTATGAATAAAACACCAGTAGAGCGTGAATATTTCTTCGACAGCATCCGCGCCTGGCTGATGCTGCTGGGGATACCCTTTCACATTTCGCTTATCTACTCCAGCCACAGCTGGCATGTGAATAGCCTGGAACCCTCCTGGGGGTTAACGCTGTTCAACGACTTTATCCATGCTTTCCGCATGCAGGTCTTCTTTGTTATTTCCGGCTACTTCTCTTACATGCTGTTTCTACGCTATCCCCTAAAGAAATGGTGGAAAGTACGCGTAGAGCGCGTTGGCATTCCGATGCTCACCGCGATTCCACTTCTGACTTTGCCGCAATTCTTGATGCTGCAATACGTTAATGGTAAAGCGCAAAACTGGCACACGCTCTCCGGCTATGACAAATTCAACACCCTGGCATGGGAGCTTATCTCTCATCTGTGGTTCCTGCTGGTGCTGGTCGTGCTGACCACTCTCGGCGTGGTGCTGTTTAAGTGGCTGGCCAATCGAGGGAAAACGCAGACCGTCAGCTTTGGTGACACTGTCACATTTGGTCAATTATCGCTTATTTTCCTTGGTCTTGGCGTGTTGTATGCGGTAATTCGTCGCACTATTTTTATCGTTTACCCGCCGATTCTCAGCAACGGACTGTTTAACTTCATCGTTATGCAGACCCTGTTCTATCTGCCGTTCTTTGTTCTCGGCGCGCAGACGTTCATCAACCCGCGGCTAAAAGCGATGTTCACCACCTCATCACCTTGGTGTTTTGTCGGCGCACTGCTGGGCTTTATCGCCTATCGTCTTAACCAGCAGTATGGTTCCGGCGATGGCTGGATGTATGAAACCGAATCGATGATTACCATGGTGCTTGGGCTGTGGATGGTGAACGTGGTATTCTCGCTGGGCCACCGCCTGCTCAACTTCCAGTCCGCTCGGGTGACTTACTTCGTCAACGCCTCGCTGTTTATCTACCTGGTGCATCATCCCCTCACCCTGCTGTACGGGGCGTGGATTACGCCAATAATCAAATCGAATCTGTTAGGTTTTATCGCCGGACTGGTGTTTGTGGTGGGTATTGCGCTGGTGCTGTACGAAATCCATCTACGTATTCCTCTGCTGCGCTTCCTGTTCTCAGGCAAACCGCAGCAAAAACCGGCGAAAGCGCCGGTGTCGGTTAACTAAAATCCGCAACCGGCAGCGCGCCTGCGTGCTGCCGGTGCCGCGATTCATTCTGCCTGCAATAATCGCTGATAGATCTCCGCCGTTTCGTTATCAAAGCAGACAAAGCACACTCGTTCCAGTGGATTATATCGGGTGAGGAAAGCCTTCACCGTTTTCACCGCAATTTCCGCCGCCGCCTGTTTCGGATAGCCATATACGCCGGTGCTGATAGCCGGAAAAGCAATAGATCGATAATTATTGGCTGCCGCCAGCAACAGACTATTGCGATAGGCATCCGTCAGTAATTCGGCCTCTTGCTCGTCACCGCCGTGCCAGACGGGGCCGACTGCATGAATCACCGCGCTGGCCGGTAGATTACCGGCGCTGGTGATAACCGCATGCCCGGGCGGACATTCGCCCTGCTGCTGGCGGACTATTTTGCAGGCTGCCAGTAGTTCCGGGCCCGCTGCGCGATGAATGGCGCCATCAACACCGCCGCCGCCCAGTAACGATGGGTTTGCCGCGTTGACAATAACATCTACCTGCAACGTCGTAATATCGCCGAGAACCACCTCAGGTTGAACAACCATTTCCCCCTCCTGTCGGCAAACGTCTTCATACTTAGCGTGGTGTCTACTATGGCATGATAGCCCCCAAGGCGGAAGCCTGAGGGGCAGTAATTAGCGATAATTCACTTCGAGGATAGCGCGGGTATGTTGCGGATCAATATACTTTAATTGTGCTGAACGGACGGCGTCATTGCTGTAATTTCCCGTCGTCAGCACCTGCGGCGAAAGCGCCCGGGTAGGCAGCTGCTGGCAGGCCATTTCAATCTTTTCGCCCACACTATTGGCTTCGCAGGAGGGATCGACGACCTGCCCATAAATGGCGACAACGCCGTCGGTCGGCGCGGCGTGCACTGCTCCAAACAAGCACGACAACATCAGACATGGCATCGCGAAGGTGTGGATTTTTTTTATCACGGCAGTCTCCTCTGTTTAATAGCAAAGAAGCAACAGGCCATCCATGAGCGCACTGCGCCGCCAGAATACGGCAAGGCAATGATTGCGTTATGAAATACAAATATATTACTTTTTGTTTTCTTTTTGCTAACAAAATCGATTCATCTTGATTTTGCTACAAAAAAGCAGCGTGAGAATGTCAGGAGAGAGGCGCGGCGAAGGCCCCCGCTGGATCTGCAGGGGCCTTGCTATTACCGATAACTCACTTCGAGAATAGCGTTGGTGTGCTGGGGATTGATAAAGGTGAACTGTGTAGATTTGATATTGGCATGTTGCAGATCTCCCCGGGCTACCTGCTGGGCAGAAAAAGTGACTGACTTCTGCTTAGCGCAAGCCATCGAGACCTGATCTTCTGAAGAACGAATTTTACAAGGCGGTTCGACAACGCCGCCGTGGAAACGAATCACGCCGCTTGCGGCGTTAGAGGTAGTTGAAAAAGTCAATAAAGCGGGAAGGAAACAAACTGTAGCAAGTAGTACGCCAGTCATTTTTTTCACGGCAAAACCCCTCTGCGTAACGGTCAAAAAAACCTTACAAATCATCCATGAGCGCAGTTGAATACAAGCAACTACATACAAAATCAGTATATATATGAAGTACCCGTTGATACTTTTTTCTCTCCGTTTTTGCAAACGGTATCAAATTATTATGGTTTGTTTGCTCAAAATGTCTGCATTAAGAGGAAAAAACAATCGAAGAGGGGTTGATGCGAAAAGGCTTTCATGTAGTGAGTGACGGGAAGCTTACTCCCGTCGTCGAGGAAATGTGAAGAAAATCAGACGTTATCGTTAGCCAGAGACTTATTCTTTGCCGCTCGCGCCGCCAGCCACAGCCCGCTGTTTTTCATGGCATAGCCAAAGACCAATCCCAGCGCCAGCGATGGCACGACAATGCGCCAGTCGCCGCTCGCGGCAAAGGTCGCGCAGGCGCCGATAAAGGTTCCGGGAACAAAAGAGAGCAGCAGCTGACGCGCCTGAATACACATCAGGAAGGCGACTATTCCGGTCATCACATAGCTGAGGATTTCCAACTGCGGCGCCAGCGCGCTACCGTAAATAATCACCAGCGCCCATATCACGCCGCTCATGACCGTGCAGGCGGAAATCAACAGCCCTTTCAGGCCGCCCTGTGGGCAAGCGAAATAGGCCGTACAGCCGAGGAAACCGGCCCAGCTCAGCAGGCCAAGTGAGACCGCCACCCATCCCCAAATACCGGAGAGAATGCCCGTCGTGAGTGCGATTGCGAAGAGTATGTTCATGCCGCGTATCATAGCAGATACGCGGCAACCAAATGCGATCCAGAACACACAATATGAATGCGTGAGTTTGCTGTTTCACACTAAAAGTGACTTAAATCACAATTATTCGTCGTTTTCTTCCTGCAGCTCATCCCACATGGCGGATATAGCTTCACGCGTGAGTAGCGCCATGGTACGCCAGAATGCGGTTTGCGCATGCGCCTCGACTTTACCGAGGAAGGTGCCGCACCACGGTAAGAGGTAATCGGCAAACAACGTTTCCAACGTTTCGCTTTCGTCATCAGAGGCATGATCTTCAAGCCAGGATGCGGCCAGCAGTAGGGATCCAATATGATCGGTTGGCCCGTCGCCAGTAGGAATACCGTGTTGAGTGAGAAAACCGCGGACTTCCGCTTCCGTGGCGCCTTCAACCCACGCGCTGCGATAAGGCGAGACCGCACATTCGTCACCAACGAACAGGGCGTTGTAATCAGCGGTTAACGGCTGGGTATCACAACTCTTCTGCAGACGCTCCAGTAATTCATCCTGTTCCAGCGGCCAACTGGCGGCCAGCTTGCCATCGCGAATCAGCGTGAACAGCGGCACCAACAGCGGGTCCTGCGGCTGACGATAGTACAGCGAGCCCAGCACGCGACAGAGGATTGAAAATTCATTCATACAATATGTTCCAGTGGTTCAAATTAAAGGTCTGCAAATTCCGCAATCGCCGGCATTCCGCGTGATTCGAGGAAATTCAGTAGTCGACGCGGACTGACGTTAAGGATCCGCTCTTCCGGGAAATTCACCGCGTCGAGGATTTTGCGACATTCGGTAAATTCGCCAAGCGTAAAGGCGGTATGGGAGTCCGAACCCAGCGCCACCCAACCACCCGCATCACGCACGGCGGCGGCGATTGCCCGGCAATTATCTTCACTACCGATACGCGATGAAAGGAAAGAGGAATTATTAATTTCCAGCGCCACATGATGCTTTGCCGCTGCTTCGGCTACTGCCGGAATATCGATCGGGAATTTCGGATTGCCTGGATGGCTAATCATGTGGACTGCGCCACTGGCAATCGCGGCAATCATCGCTTCAGTGTGGATGGCTTTATCCTGAGGCGGGAATACCGGCTCATGAAAACCGGCAATAATCAGATCCAGCGAGGTCAGCATTGGTCCGGTACAGTCAATTTCACCCTGGGTATTTTTAATATTCGCTTCAATGCCGCGCAGAATGCCGACGCCATCTACCAGACGCGGCCAGATACGCATATTGACGAAATGCCAGTAGTGCGGCGCATCGGCCATATCCGGGCCGTGATCGGTGATGGCAAAAAGTTTAATGCCTTTACGTTTGGCCTCGGCAATATAGTCATGCAGGGTACTATAGGCGTGGGTGCTGGCGACGGTATGCATGTGCAGGTCAACAGGATACATCACAATCTCCTCCTCTGTTTGTGGCAAGAATAGCAGGAATCAGGAGTCATGATCAGTAAAAACCCCGCCGTAGCGGGGTTATCGATTAGTAGCCGCGTTGGCGATCGACCTGCCCGCTGACCGTTTCACCACGCTCCAGGCGGCTAATGGTACTGGCAATATAAGCGATCGCTTCCTGTGGACGGGTAACGGCGGCAATATGCGGCGTCATGGCCACACGCGGATGCGCCCACAGCGGGCTCTCTTTCGGCAGCGGTTCGCGGCTAAAGACATCCAGCATCGCCCCTTTCACCTTACCGCTGTCAAGCGCGGCCAGTAAATCCGGCTCAACAATATGTACGCCGCGGGCGAGATTCAGAACATAGCTGTTATCCGGAAGTTGAGAGAGTAAAGTTTCATTAATGATGCCGACGGTTTCAGCCGTATTTGGCAACAGGTTGATCAGCACGCGGGTTTGCCGTAAAAATGCGCCCAGTTCTTCCTGACCGGCAAAACTCTCAACTTGCGGCCAGGATTTGTGGCTACGGCTCCAGCAGCGCACTGGGAAACCCCAGCGCAACAGGCTTTCCGCGACTTTGCCGCCCAACACCCCTGCCCCCATAATGCCGATAGTGAAATCTTCGCGACGGTATTCCGGCAACGGCTGCCAGCGGGATTGCAGCTTCAGCGCCTGATAATCATCAAAGCGGCGGAACCAGTGCAGTACCTGGCTTACCGCATATTCCTGCATCTGCAGGCCCATACCGGTATCTTCGAGGCGGAACAGCGGGATCGAAAGCGGCAGCATTTCCGGATGCTCCCGCAGCTTGCTAAGAATAGAATCCACGCCTGCGCCGAGGGCAAAAACCGCCTTCAATTTGCGGCCTTGCAACATTTCTACCGGTGGATGCCAGACCAGCGCATAGTCGGCTGGTTGATTGTCGCCAGGTTTCCACTCACGAACTCGCGCTCCCGGCAGATGTTTTTCCAGCTCTGCGATCCAGTAGGGGGTATCGAACGTCGGGTGGTAAAAAATAATCTCCATAATGACTCCTGATTACTGACGCGTGAGTAGGTTGAGGTTTGCGTCGTGTTTTACTCTTTGTTTTGTATTGGTTTGCCAGCATAACAAATTTCGTATCGCTATCGAGGAATAAAGAGAATGGTGACAAAAAAAACGATTCCCGCGCGTTTAAGAAGCAAGTTGTTTGAAGTTTGGCTAAACGCATCTTTTTTTAAAAAAGTTGATTGACGGGAGATACGTATTTCCCTACATTAGCGCCCGTTCCCAGCAACAACGGGAAAGACAATATGGTGAGGTGTCCGAGTGGCTGAAGGAGCACGCCTGGAAAGTGTGTAT
>OJTZ01000482.1_pt1 | contig 8236 bp, 10 predicted proteins | sample 1601481 | NCBI WGS metagenome assembly OJTZ01 (sample SAMN04436660, study PRJEB24849) | human gut metagenome | biome: human gut; feature: NICU; material: stool | host: Homo sapiens | place: USA: Saint Louis, MO | collected 2010-05-08
GTCGCCACCAGCGCCAGCAGCTTATCCGCCTGGCGATTGGGTGTTAACACATTGGACACCAGAATGCGGATACGCGGCTTTTTTTGATAGCCGGTAAAGTCCAGTACCTGCGGTTTGCTCAGCCGGGTGTAAGGGTAAATCCAGGCCGCCTGGTAAACCACACAGGCCAGGTTCAGCGCCATCATGCCCCACACCCAAGGCGACAGCGGCACAAACAGCAGATTCAGCAACAACACCAGTAGCGAAAGCGCCAGTATCTGCAGGCGGGGAAAATCCCACACCCGAATCCACCAGGCTGCATGCTTTGAAAGCGGCGCAATAGTCACCAGCGCCAGCAAAAGCGTCAGTATGGCGGTAATCCCTGTCACATTTATTTCCTCATTCTCATCGGCCTGGGCCTGTCGGGGTGACGGCCTCTTGGCTGCCGTATCTGGCGGCAGCCAAAGATTGCCATAAAAAACCGTCTCCCCGCCAGCGGACTTAAGGAATAATCTTGCGACGACGAAACTCGTCAAACAGTGCGAACAGCATCGCTTCGGTGTCGACAAACTGATGAAAGCCAAAGCGGCGCGCCTTGCTGCCGTCGGCAAACATGTCGTAATCCCACGAGAAAACAAAGTCCGCGAAGCGCCAGCTCGCCACCGCGCGATAATCCGCTTCGGCCAGGCCATGCTGCTGCGCCAGCGCCTGCCACAACTCGCTTTTGTCTGCCATCACCGACGTCAGCGGCATAGGCAGCGGCGGCGCCATTTCCAGACCAAAGTAGCCGGCAATTTTCGGCCACATCTCACTCCAGCGAAACAGATCGCCATTGTTGATATTAAACGCCTGATTGGCCGCCGCCGGTTCCGTCGCAGCCCATAGCGTGGCGCGCGCCAGCAGACCCGCATCGGTCATTTCCCGCAGGCTGTGATAGGCCCCCGGCTTGCCGGGGAATCGCAGCGGCAACCCCAGAGACTTGCTGATGGAGGCATAGACCGCGATAGCCAGGGCCAGATTCATCGGATTGCCGAGCGAGAAGCCCCCCACCACGCTGGGCCGGATCGCGCTCCAGCGCCAATTTTTGCCCTGCTGACGCCGTTCAAGATAGCTCTGCTGCTCAAGATTAAACTCCGGCGGCATGTGCCCGGCATCGCTTTCCCGCGCCGGCGTCTTGAACGGCCCCAAATGCGCGCCGTAAACTTTATAGCCCTGCATCAGGCTGATGTGCTCCAACCCTTGCGCTATCGGCTCCAGCGCCTCCACCACATTGGCCAACATCGCCAGATTCGGTGCAACCAGCCCCGCCCAGTCCGGCGCATCCTGGTAGGCAGCATAGAAAATATGGCTGACCTCGGTTAGCGGGCGCAAGGCATTGCGCGTCGCCTGAGCATCCAACAGATCGACCGCCACATAGCGCACTTGCGGCCGATTGACGCCCCCGCGTCGTGACAGGCCAACCACCTGCCAACCTTGCCGTTCCAGTTCTTCAATCAGCTTGCCGCCAATCACGCCGTTAGCCCCGACTACCAACGCCAGTTTTTCATTTTGCATAGGTCACCCCGCTCGCTTTTGTTTGAGGCCCTCACTGTGAGTGATTAGCAAAGCTTGCGGTAGAGGCGTAGTGTTACTAACACTTATAAGTAAAATCTATAACTGGAGCGCTGATGGACAAGCTGAACGCCATGAAGACTTTCATGCGGGTCGCGGAACTGGGCAGCCTCTCGGCAGCGGCCCGCGACTTGAGCCTGACGCAGCCGGCGGTCAGCCAGCAGATTACCGGTCTGGAACAACAACTGGGCGTGCAGTTGCTGTTTCGCAGCACCCGCTCCGTCACGCTGACCGACGCCGGCGGTGGCTATTATCGGCAAATCAAACCGATTCTGGCGGCGGTGAGTGAAGCAGAGGAAGCGCTGCACGGCATGCAGCTGCACCTGCAGGGCCCCTTGCGCATCCATGCCCCGACCGGCTTCGGTCAACAGCACCTGACGCCGCTGGCAATAGCTTTTCAGCAACAGCATCCGGAATTGAATATCGAACTGTTGCTCGACGATCGCCGGGCTGACGTGATCGGTGAAGGTATCGACGTGGCGATCCGCTTTGGCGAATTAAATACGCCGGGCACGGTGGCGCGCCGGCTGGGGGAATTACAGCGTATTTTAGTGGCTTCCCCGGCCTATCTGGCAGCCCAGGGCGAGCCGCAAACTCCCGCAGAGCTGGCGAGACATCCGCATATCCGCTATAGCGGCTTGAGCGACGGCGATGCGCTGACCTTACTTGGCCCTCAGGGTGCCGAGATAGTGAACCTGCGCCCGGTCTTTCGCGCCAACAATACGTTTTCGCTGCTGGCGGCCATCGAATCAGGATTGGGTATTGGCGGAGCACAGCGCCCGCTGATTGGTCGGCAACTGGCCAACGGCAGCCTGGTACCGGTGTTAACGGCCTGGCATTATCCGCCGATGGCGCTGCATGCGGTTTACCCCGCAGCGCGGTTTATTCCCGGTAAAGTCCGGGCCTGGGTAGATTATTTGCTGGCGGCGTTGGGGAGTATTGAGGGAATTAGGGTGAACAAAGCCCCCGACAAGGTGCCAGGGGCATAAAGATTATTTGAACAGTTTACCGACCATGTCACCCAGTTCGTTGCTGTTCGACTGCACTTCGCCATTTGGCGAGGCCGCGTCAGCGACCGTTGGCAGGAACTGTGCAATGGTGGCTGAAGCCTGAGCCGGATCGATCCCCAGCTTTTCCGCCAGTTGGTTGATGGCATCGCTGCCCAGCGCTTGCTGCACGTGATCGCCGCTAATCTGCTGGTTTTCACCGTTGCCCAGCCATGAGCCGACCACATCGCCGAATTGACCCTGGCGGAACTTGTCCAGAATCGCCTGCAGGCCACCCTGCTGCTCAACCCATTGCATAATGGCGACGTAATCAATGCCCTTACCGTTGGCACCGCCCAGAATGTTGCCCAATACGCTATCAAACAGACCCATGGTATTCCCCTTCCGATCGTCGGCTCTGCCGCTCGACCGCAGTGATTTAACGAAAAAGGGCCGCCGCAGCGACCCTGTTGATCAGCAACTGATTAATTTCTGATCTTTCTGTAGACAAAAAGCACCACCAGGGCACCGATGACCGCGACAACAAAGCTGCCCAGGTTGAAGCCATCAACACGGCCCATACCGAAGAAGGTACTGATATAGCCGCCGACAACCGCACCGATGATCCCCAGAATAACGGTCACGATAAAGCCGCCGCCGTCTTTGCCCGGCATAATCCATTTAGCCAAGATACCGGCGATTAACCCAAAAATGATCCAGGAAATGATGCCCATTTTTACTCTCCCTATTACTTTTTGCCCAAAGAAACTCTGTTTTCAGGCCCGCGTCGGCGCCTGATCCAACCCTGACGATACTTTCACAACCACAATCCTGTTGCCCTGTGCTGACCGTTAACGGCAGCGCGATGCAGGGTGAATCTTGATAAACACGCATATTCACACTGTTACTATAGACAAATATCAGCAGTTTACCCATTTCCGTGTGTCTGAATTTAGCTGTGCAAAAATCAACCGCATTCATCAAACTGTCATTACTCCGCGCTATAACAACAGGTGAATATTGCTGCAGGGGGACAGACCATGACCAACACACCGTTTCTGCTGATACTGGCTGCAATCTATGCGCTGGCCGCCGCCTGGGACGGTTCTGCCGCCTTGTTGTTCCAGTGATGTTACACGCGCTTTGTCACTTTTCGAGTGGTTTTAAATGTGTCTTGTTTTGTCTGCAAATTTAATCAGTTGAAAAATAATGACAAATAGCGAGCCGTTTGGATAAAAATCCCATTGGCTACCGGGCCTCAATTTTCGCAAAAGGGCTTGATAAGGTGGCTGAACCACTCGGCAAAGGCGGTTAAACGCGCCGAACGTTGGCGGCGGTGAGGATAAAGCAAGGCAATGCCCATTGCCGGTGGCCGGGCCTGCGGCAAAACCTCACTTAAGCTCCCGTTGTCCAGGTAGTGCTGAACATCAAAGCGTGGTATCTGAATCATCCCCAACCCTGCCAGACAGCACCCAATATAATTTTCCGCATTGTTTACCGTGACCCGGCTACGCAAGATTTTTTCCATGTGCTGATCGCCCCGCTGCCAAACCCAGGTATCTGCCCCGGCCAAAGTCGGCTGCGCGTAGCCTACACCCCAATGCCCCGCCAACTGCTCGGGATGCTCCGGCGTGCCGTAACGTTGCAAATAGTCCGGGCTGGCGCAGTTGATCATGCTTAATCGCCCCAGCGGCTGGCTGACCAGGCTACTGTCGCTGAGACTGCCGACGCGCACCACGCAGTCGATCCCTTCCTGGATCAAATCGATCGAACGGTCGCTGGCGCTGAGAAACAGTTGAATGTCGGGGTACTGCACAAAAAAGTCCGGCAGCGCAGGCACTATCATTCGCCGGGCTATGCGACTGGGCACATCGACCGTCAAACGACCGTCGATCGGGCCGTTTTGCCGATGAAACAGGCCTTCCAGTGTTTGAACGTCGAACAACAGGCTGCGCGCTTTTTCGAGCAACAGCTCACCGTCGCTGGTCAATTGCACCCGGCGAGTGGTGCGGTGAAACAGGCGGGCACCCATTTCGTGTTCCAGTTGTTGTATCGCCGCCGAAACCGTGGTTTTTGGCATCAACAGGATTTGCGAAGCGCGGATAAAACTGCCCACCTCAGCAACCTGGATAAAAACCCGTAATCTCCCTATTTTATCCACCGGTTGTGCGTCCTGATTAACAGGCTGCGGCCCGGGCCGCAGCAGAATTAAGGTTAACGGGTAGTATAGCCACCGTTGGCGAACAGCGTCTGCCCGGTGATCCACCAGCCGTCAGTGACCAAAAATTTAACGATCGGCGCAATGTCCTCGATGTCGGTCAGACCGGTTTTCGAGAACTTGCTCAGCGCGGCGGCACTGCTGTGGTACGCCACCGCCTCCTTGCTTTCCTGGCCATAGAAGAACGGCGTATCCATTGGTCCCGGACCAATGGCGTTCACGCTGATACCGCGTTCGCCAAACTCCTTGGAAGCCGCACGGGTAAAGTGCTCCACCGGCGCCTTGCTGCCCGGATAGACCGCATAAAATGGCGTATAGGCCGCCAACAGCGAGCTGACAATGGTCACAATTCGGCCGTTATCGGCCAAATGTTTACCGGCCTGCTGGATAAAGAAAAATGCCGCTTTGGCATTGATGTCGAAACTGCTGTCGTAATCGGCTTCGGTCACTTCGGCAATCGGTTTTTTAATCACCAGACCGGCGGTATTGATGGCAATGTCCACCTTGCCAAACGCCTTGACGGCCTCCTCAAACAGCAGCGCCACGTTAGCACCTGCCGCCTTAACCGCCTGCAACGTTTCCTCCGCGGCGGCACGAGTGGCGTCGCTGTTGTAGTGCACCACCACGGCCGCCGCGCCGTTGGCGGCCAAATCACGCGCCACCAGGCCACCCAGGTTCTTGGCGCCGCCAGCGATCAACACCACTTTTCCATGCAAAGATTGCTTGCTCATTACAGTGACTCCGTTAGTGAAGGTTGCAACGAGTATAGAAACTGTGACCGCTCAGATAATCTGTCCAAATTGGGATGAACCATCCCGCTTTTTCGGTCAATAGCAACGATCAGGCCGTTAATTTCCACAGCGTGATCGCCCGCCGGGCATTCGGCGTAAATCGCACTACACTTGTAAGTTCCCGGCAGCAATAGTCACAACCAGAAACTATTGTTCCTCGCCCGTGGGATGCAAAACGCCTGACGGGCCACAACAGAGGTCAATGTCATGTTGATTCAACCCTATCTTTTTTTTAACGGTAACTGTGAACAGGCGATCAACTTCTACCAGCAGCAGCTGGGCGCCAGAATCGAAATGATTATGCGCTACAAAGATATGCCCGAGGAGACCAAGCAAGGCAGTCCTCAGGACGTCAATCCAGAGTCCATCATGCATGCCCGTTTACTGATTGGCGAAACGGCGCTGATGGCCTCCGATGGGTGTCCGCAGGACGGCGGCGAAGCTTCGCATAAAGGATTTGCCCTGTCGCTGGATCCGAGCGACGTGGAGCAAGGCCGAGCATTATTCGAGAAGCTGGCGCAGGGCGGCCAGGTCACCATGCCATACCAGGCCACCTTCTGGGCCAAGGGTTTTGGCATGCTGACCGACCAGTTCGGGGTCAATTGGATGATTAACGTTGAATAACCCGTCATCCCGCCAGGGTGTCCGCCACCGACAGCGGATACCCTGGTGCCAAGATCAACGGTAGTGATACCAGTCATAAGCCGCCATCGCGAACAGCACAAACAGCACCGTCAACAGCACCAGTCCCAAACGCCAATAGGGCGATTTACGCTGCCGCCAGGCAAAAATCATCATTAGCGCCAGCACACCCAAGGTCAGCGGGTAATAAACCACCAGCGTCAGCAAAGTAATAATGATGTAGTCAGACATATGCGTGAACCCTGTATTTTCTATGCCGGTTTTGCGGCGAATTGTAACACTCCGCTTGAGTGGCTCATGCATTTTTGATGTTAAGGGAGTAGTGGTCGGCGTGATTAACGAATAAGATGTAAGATTGTTCTTAACACGATTTAAAGACTTTATAACAAGGGTGACATGACACAGCAGCAACCGCAGGATGCCGAACGGCCACGCAACGGTAAAAATTCCCCGTTACTTTTTCAGGCCGGCGTATTTGTCGTCATCGTTGCCGTCACGCTGATTCTGTTTAACGGCTGGCAGATTTGGAATGCGCACCAGCGCGACTTGCAAAGTGCCGAAAATGAATCGGCCAACCTGGCCCGCTCTCTGGCACAGCATGCCGATGACACCTTTATGCAGACCGACACTACGCTGTCCGATCTGACCGAACGCATTCAGACCGACGGCCTGGGCCAACCGCAACAGCTGCGACTACAGAAAGTGATGCAAACGCAGGTTGGCAACCTGCCCCAGTTGCATGGCCTGTTTGTTTACGATGCTCAAGGGAACTGGATCGTCACCTCATCGGGCCGGTTCATACAAAATGCCAACAATGCCGATCGTGAGTATTTCAAATTCCACCTGAGCCACAACAGCAACGCGATATTTATCGGCAAAGTGGTACGCAGCCGCTCTACCGGTGATTTAATCATTCCGGTCTCACGCCGGATCAACAACCCGGACGGCAGCTTTAATGGGGTGGTACTGGCCACGCTGTATGTCGATTATTTCCGCCAATTTTACGACACCTTCGCATTGAACAGTGACGCCTCGCTCAACCTGCTGTTGGCGGACGGCACCATTCTCTACCGCCGCCCCTACTCCATTGCCGCGATTGGCAAAAATATTTCGGAAGGCGTGTTGTTCCGCGAAATTCTACCCCACTCTGAGTTCGGCAATGCCACCATCACTTCGCGGTACGACAAGGTGGAACGGATCTACGGTTATTCGCGGGTTAATCGCTATCCGCTGGTGATAGCTGCCGGACTGTCGAAGGAAGATGCGCTGTCTGACTGGCGTAATGATACCGGCGTGTTTGCCCTGGGTGGCGCGACACTGTTAATCATTTTATTGGCGATGGGTCTGGTACTGATGCGCCAGATTAACCACAGCGTACGCACCGAAGCTGAACTGATGCGCACCCGCGATCAGCTCACTACCATCAACCGAACGTTGGAAGAGTTGGCGTTGCTGGACGGGTTAACCGGCCTGGCCAACCGCCGTCAGTTTGATATCGCCATGAAGAACGAACTGATGCGCGCTTCACGCAATTACCGCAGCGTGGCGTTGCTGATGCTGGATATCGACTGTTTCAAACAATATAACGACATCTACGGTCACGTAGCCGGCGATCAGTGTCTGCAACAGATTGGACAAACGTTGAAAGGGCTGGCGTGCCGCAGCAACGATATTATGGCCCGCTATGGCGGTGAGGAAATGGCCATTATTCTGCCGGATACCGACACTCAGGGCGCACTGATTTTCGCCGAACGGGTGATTGAATCGGTGCGTGAGCTGAAAATACCGCATACGGGCAACCCTCACGGTATTGTCACCATCAGTATTGGCATCTTCGCCAAAGTGCCGCATATGTATAACGACACGCCAATTGGCTTTATTAATCAGGCCGACAGCGCCCTGTATCAAGCCAAAGCCCAAGGGAAAAACCGCATTTATCCCGCCTGACCCATTGGGCCGTCTCCCCCGGAGGCGGCCCCTGAATTTGTTTTTTTTCCGCTCGGAAAATC
>OJTZ01000493.1_pt1 | contig 7943 bp, 5 predicted proteins | sample 1601481 | NCBI WGS metagenome assembly OJTZ01 (sample SAMN04436660, study PRJEB24849) | human gut metagenome | biome: human gut; feature: NICU; material: stool | host: Homo sapiens | place: USA: Saint Louis, MO | collected 2010-05-08
ACAGTGGCCAAACCTGCGTGTGCGTGAATCGCTTCTATATTCAGGACGGCGTTTACGAGCGTTTTATCCAGTTATTGACCGAGGCCACCCGGGTGTTGAAAGTGGCCCCCGGCATGACGGCCGGAGCCCAACAAGGGCCGTTAATCCATCTGAAAGCGGTAGAAAAAGTGGAGGCTCACCTGCAGGATGCGTTAAGCCAGGGGGCGCGGCTGATGTGTGGGGGCGAGCGCCATCCGCTCGGAGGAACCTTCTTCCAACCCACGGTATTGGCCGACGCTAATGAACAGATGCGGTTGGCGCATGAAGAAACTTTCGGGCCGCTGGCAGCCTGCTTCCGTTTCCATACCGAAGAGGAAGTGATTCGCCGGGCTAACGACACGCCTTTCGGATTGGCCGCCTACCTCTACACTCGCGATCTGGCGCGTGCATTCCGTGTCACGCGCCAGTTGGAAAGCGGTATGGTGGGCATCAATGAGGGCATTATCTCGACTGAAGTGGCGCCCTTTGGCGGCGTCAAAGAGTCTGGCCTGGGCCGTGAGGGCGCGGATGTGGGGCTCGAGGAGTATCTCGAGATCCAGTATGTCAATTTGGGGCAACTGGGCGGCGAATAAATAGCTGTTCGGTCATCAATTGCCCCCACTGTGTGCCCGGCTGCTCTTCTGCAAGCACGAAACCGACGCTTTCATAAAGATGCCGGGCCGCATCCAGCCCTTTGAAGGTCCACAGATGGGTTTCGTCAAAGGCATGCTCATCGCAAAAACTGACCGCCCGGTTCAGCAACTGGCGGCCAATACCGCTGCCACGCAGGCTGTCATCGATAATAAATGCGCGCAAGTGAGCACGGTTGTCTCCCAAGCTTTCGCCATCAATCGAAACAGAGCCGACAATGCGATCGCCCTTCAGCGCGGACCAGGTCTGGTTTAATGGATTCGACAAACGCCCGGCCAGATCGGCCAATGCCGCGCCCACCGTAGCTTCGAAGAAGGCGCCGAAACCCACGGTGCGGGAATAGTATTGCATGTGCATTTCCAGCGTTCTGGCGGTAAACCCCGGCAGATAGCCGCTGACAATCTCGATGGACGTTGCAGCAACCGGCGTTTCTCCCAGGCGATGTGCTCGCAACGCTGTGGCATAGCTCTGCAGCCCATTGGCAATGCTGACGCTGGCGTCTGCCGGTAACTGCTCCAGCGCGGTAAGCACTTGACGATCGGCAAAACGATTGATGCCCGCCAGGGTTTCTCGTCCTTGCGCCGTCAGCCGCAGGATCTTCTCTCTGGCATCTCGCGGGCTGGACTGCGTTTCCAGCTCCCCGGCTTTGATCAGCTTGTTCAACATGCGGCTGACGCTGGATTTCTCCAGGTTAAGTACGTTGCAAAGCTCGGCGGCGGTATCAACCTGGCGATCGCCTATTTCAATCAACGCATGCACCGCCGATGGCGGCAGTTCGGTTCCTGCCAGGGTATTGCCCATAAAGCCTAGCTCACGCACCAAATGGCGCGACGCATCCCTGATCGGGTGTAAATACGGACTTGGTTGGGTGATTGACATGATCGGCACTCTGATATGGTTGTATCGTGCAACCATATCAGAGTTATTCAGCAGTGCAAAGGGGCATGAGTCTTACAGGACAGCGGCCCGTCATCAGGCACGCTCAGGTTTTTTAGGCGCTCTCGCCCTTTTTTAACTCTTTCAGGTATTTGTAAACCGTGGCGCGGCCGAGGGATAACACGTTGGCGATATAGTCGGCGGCGCTTTTGGCTTTAAACGCCCCTTCGTTATACAGGTCAATCACCAACTGCTTTTTCTGTTCACGGCTCAATGAACCCAATGAAGCGTTTTGCTGGCGGATCCACTCGTGCAGGAAGGTATTGATCTTCTCCTGCCAGTCGTCTTTGAATAACTGGTGTGGCTGAGGCTGCAAACGGGTGACCGACAGGAACATATCCAGCGCATTTCTGGCGTCTTCAAATGTCGCGGTGCTCAAATTAATGCACAGCAGGTAGCGGGGAACGCCCTGTTCGTCTTTCGCGACAATGCTCACCGAACGCATTTTCTTGCCGTCCCAGTTGAGCTTCTCGTACGGCCCGGTCACCTGACCTTCGCTGTCGATGTCAAAATCCTCCAAACCGGCATCGTCACCCGGTTTGCGTTTCGACAGATTATTGGCGAGGTACGCCACCTTATTGGTAGAGAGATCGTGTATCACCACTTCCACATTGGGAAAAAACAGCGCTGCAATGCCGTCGGCAACCGACTGCAGTAATTCTAATTGGGACGTGGTTTTCAGCACTCTGCTGTTACTCCATTGCGATAAGGCATGATGATATTGGCCAGTTTTCATCATTGGGTCAGCCGCTTAGCATACCTCAGTTGCCCCGCAATGCCGAGCAGGAGAACGGCTCACCGCCCTCCCGAGACTGGCTTATTCCGCCTCGCGATGGCTTTGGTAAAACACATAGCCTTCCTGAGCCACGCTGTCTTTGATTCTAAAGCGCCAAACGATCGCCAGGGTGATAAACCACAGCGGCATGCTGCACAACGCTATCAGGGTATCGCGATCAAAGATCATCAGCACCAGCGTGAAGGCAAAGAACGCCAATGTCAGCCAGGTCATTATCACCCCGCCCGGCATTTTGAACAGCGAACGTGCATGCAGGTCTGGCCGCTGTTTGCGGTAAACCAGATAGGCCGCCAGGATCATGCCCCAGCTGTAAACCACCAGTATCGCCGCCACGGTAGACACGATAGTAAATAGCGTCATGACGTTCGGCATCAGGATCAGCAACATCGTCCCCACTACCATGCAAAAGCACGAGAACATCAGGCTGCGGATCGGAATGGCGGTAGTGCGCGAAAGTATCTTGAACTGCCCATGGGCATGCTTCTCCATCGACAAGCCATACAGCATACGGGTACTGGAATAGACGCCACTGTTGGCTGAGGACATCGCCGAAGTCAGCGCCACAAAGTTGATGACCGCAGCGGCAGCGGGCAATCCCGCCTGATCGAACAGCATCACAAACGGGCTGCTGTCCGGTGAAATATGGCTCCATGAGGTTACGGCGATGATCGCCAGCATGGAAAACACATAAAAGATAATGATCCGCACCGGGATAACGTTAATCGCCTTCGGCAGTACTTTGTGTGGATCCTTGGTTTCAGCCGACATGGTGCCCAACAGCTCAATACCGGTGCAGGAAAAGATGGCGATCTGGAAGCCGGCAAAGAAACCAAGAATGCCGTGCGGCATGAAAATAGCAGGATCGGTGATGTTATTCACCGAGGCTTTAACCCCGTCCGGCGAAGTCCAGCCAATAAACACCATCCAGGCCCCGGTGACGATCAGCGCGATAATGGCGATCACCTTGATGATGGCAAACCAAAACTCCGCTTCGCCAAACATCTTCACCGACAGCATATTGAACAGGCACAACAGCCCTAAGGTCAGTAAAGCCGGTAGCCAGGGCGAAACCTCGGGGTACCAGTACTGTATGTAGCCGCCGCAGACCACCACGTCGGCAATGCACGTCACCACCCAACTCAGCCAATAGGACCACCCCAGAAAGAAGCTGGCTTTCGGCCCCAGGTATTCGGAAACGAAATCGGCAAACGAGCGGTAGTCGAGCTTGGTCAGCAACAGCTCCCCCATCGCTCGCATCACCATAAACATAAAGAAGCCGACAATCACATAGGTCAACACAATAGAGGTGCCGGAAAGCGCGATGGTTTTACCCGACCCCATAAATAAGCCAGTCCCAATGGCGCCGCCGATGGAAATCAGTTGAATATGGCGCTCGCTGAGTCCGCGTTGCAATGTTTGGGCGCAGTCAGGCCCCTCGGTTGAAGAAGCCTTCAACCGATGTTGCTTACTTTTTGTCATGGTGTTACCTGTCCGTCATTAAGTCGATTAAGCAGCGGACAGCCGCTGCTGCAGGAGTGAAACGCATTGCGCGTTGTACCGGCAAAAAAATTCAGGCAAAACGATACCGTCCCTTTGTTAAAGGGAAGTTAAAAAATGTACGCATCAGAAAACGGCTGTTCGAGCTGCGCGCTAACCCACATTTAGCATGCGAAGCATGAGCGTGGAGGGTGATTCATTTATTATCAGTCGGTTATGATTATTTTTGTTCAAGAATAAAACGCTGACAACGTCGATTTAACATGAATTTAACTCTGGCGTCAGGAAACGGCATTGTCAACACGACACTTAAATAAAATGAAACTTTTTGATCACATTCAAGCTTCTGAAAAATAGATAAAAACGGGTTTTATGCATTTTTTATGCATAAACCATGAGTAGCTCCCGCAACCACCGTACAAAAGTAATTAACTATTCATTTTTACGCCGCCAAACCGGCTTGAAAGCGGCCTGTGGCCCGATGAGTGGGGGCTAACAAGCCGCGTTTTTAATGGTAAATTTAGCGTCGCAAAAGTGTTATGCACTTAGTAATCCACGGTTAAACAAAATAAATACCTATATATAAAAAGGTTGGTTATGGAAAAGCTATCCTACGCTTCAGAAAGCAGCACAACGGCCTGGGCCACCTATCTGCAACAAATCGACCGCGTTGCACCTTATCTCGGTGAGCTGTCTCGTTGGGTTGATACCCTGCGTCACCCTAAGCGTGCGCTGATCGTTGATATTCCTCTGCAGATGGACGACGGTTCAATCCGCCACTTCGAAGGTTTCCGCGTTCAGCACAACCTGTCGCGCGGCCCGGGTAAAGGCGGCATCCGTTACCACCCAGATGTTGATCTCGATGAGGTTATGGCGCTGTCAGCCTGGATGACCATCAAATGTGCGGCAGTTAACCTGCCTTACGGTGGCGCCAAGGGGGGGATCCGCGTCGATCCTTTCAAACTGTCTGAAGGCGAGCTGGAAAGATTGACCCGCCGCTACACCAGCGAAATCGGCTTTATCATCGGGCCACAGAAAGATATTCCCGCACCGGACGTCGGCACCAACTCTAAAGTGATGGCCTGGATGATGGATACCTACTCCATGAACCACGGCACTACCATCACCGGCGTTGTCACCGGTAAGCCTATCCACCTGGGCGGCTCTCTGGGCCGTGAAAAAGCGACCGGCCGTGGCGTGTTCGTGACCGGTTGTGAAGTGGCCAAACGTTTGGGCGTACAGCTTGAAGGTGCCAAAGTGGCGGTACAGGGCTTTGGTAACGTGGGCAGCGAAGCGGCTCGTCTGTTCGTCGGCATCGGCGCACGCGTAGTCGTGATCCAGGACCACTCAGCTACCCTGTCCAACCCGGATGGCATCGACCTGAACGCATTGACCGAATGGCAAGCCAAGAACAAGCAGATCGCTGGCTTCCCTGGCGCTAAAGAAATCGAAAGCGAAGCTTTCTGGTCCGTCGACATGGACATCCTGATCCCAGCCGCCCTGGAAGGTCAGATCACCCGTCAACGTGCAGAAATCCTCAGCGCCAAGCTGGTACTGGAAGGGGCAAACGGCCCAACCTACCCAGATGCGGACGACGTTCTGCGTTCACGCAACATCACCGTAGTGCCTGACGTTATCTGTAACGCCGGCGGCGTGACCGTCAGTTACTTCGAGTGGGTGCAGGACATGGCCAGCTACTTCTGGAGCGAAAGCGAAATCAACGAGCGTATGGACAAGATCATGACCGACGCTATGGTTCACGTTTGGAACAAGTCCGAAGAGAAGAAATGCAGCCTGCGCACCGCGGCCTATATCGTCGCCTGTGAGCGTATCCTGACCGCACGTAAAGAGCGTGGCATTTACCCAGGTTAATGCGTTATCCATCCCGGCTTGCACTGCAGGCCGGGATCATTTCAAAATATCCCCTTCTAACGCAGCAACCTTTTCAACACCTTTCCGGTGCTGGTCATCGGTAACCGCTCGACAAACTCCACGATACGCGGATATTTAAACGCCGCCAGTCGCTCTTTGGTCCAGGTAATCAAGGCTTCTTCCGTTACCGCCTCGGCCAGATCTTTCAACACCACCACCGCTTTAATTTCCTCTCCCAGCGATGGATGTGGCACCCCGATCACCGCCACAAACGAAACCGCCGGGTGGCGAATCATCAGTTCTTCCACTTCTCGCGGATAAACGTTAAAGCCGCCCCGGATAATCACGTCTTTCGACCTGTCGACGATAAAATAAAAGCCATCGGCGTCGCGCCGTGCCAGATCGCCGGTTCTAAACCAGCCGTTTTCCAGAACCTCTGCTGTGGCCTCCGGGCGATTAAGATAACCTTTCATCACGTTGTGACCGCGCACCGCTAACTCACCGACCTGATCGATCTCCGTTATCGTTTTGCCGGTGACATCAACCAGCCGGACTTCAACGCCCCAGATCGGTTGGCCGATAGACCCCACTTTGTTGACGCGTCCTGGGTGATTGAAGGTAGCGACCGGGCTGGTTTCCGACAGCCCGTACCCCTCCAGAATGTTAACGCCGAAACGACGGGCAAAATCTTCAATGATTTGCACCGGCAAACTGGCCCCGCCGGAGACCGCCATGCGTAAATTTTTGCGCAACAGCGCCAGATCTACGCTGTCGTCCAGCGCGTTCAGCAGTGCCCAATACATGGTAGGTACGCCGGCGAAAAAAGTGATGGCGTGCTTTTGCATCAGCGAGATAGCCAGCTTTGCATCAAAACGGGGCACCAGCACCAGCGTTGCTCCCAAGGCGAAGCCGGCATTCATCTGGACGGTTGAGCCGAAAGTATGGAACAGCGGCAGCGTTACCAAATGGCGATCGGGGCGTTCAACCGAGCTATTGAATAACTGTACCGAACCCAGCGCATTCAACACCAGGTTGGAATGGGTCAACTCCGCTCCTTTGGCACGGCCGGTGGTTCCGCTGGTGTAGAGGATCACTGCGGTGTCGGACTCCAGGGTGCTGGCGCTGTCAAAATCGGTAGGTTGCTGGCGAATGGCCTGGCTGAAGCGGTCACCGCTCAGCGGCAGGCTGTCACCGATAATAATAAAGTCGCGGCACGGTTGCGTAGCATCGAACGCGATTTTTGCCTCTTGCCCCAAGGTTAATCCATGGCCCCCTTCAAAACAAAAGAAGGCCACCGCCTGCGAATCCTGCAGGTAGTATTCAAACTCCCCCGCCTTCAGCAAGGTATTTAACGGCACCACCACCGCACCCGCTTTGAGAATGCCGAAGTAAATCGCCGGAAACTCCCAACGGTTTGGGCAGGCCAACGCCACCCGCTCCCCCGGTTTCACGCCCCGAACCCTCAGCAGATGAGCAACCTGATTGGCGAGCTGATCGAGTTCGCCATAGCTAAGCTGGAATTCGTCCTGAACCAGCGCCAGACGATCGGGGAAAGTACGCGCACTCTCTTCAAGCAATGTGGCCAAATTAAGCATATGGGGGTCTCATGAGCAGAAACCGGGAAGCCCGGTCAGTCGATAATTGAGATACTGCGCCACCTCATTGAGGTTGATCTCCCTGAACCGCCTCCGGCGGTAAAATCAGTATAGATGCACCTACGCCAGAAGCAGGTTCGCGTTCCACACACCGGTAGGCTATATGTTAGGGATTATTCCTCCCGGAGATCCCCGTATGAGCAAGAAAAAGATCCTGATGCTGGTTGGTGATTACGCTGAAGATTATGAAACCATGGTGCCCTTTCAGGCATTGCAGATGATTGGCCATCAGGTGGACGCCGTCTGCCCGGACAAGGCCAAGGGTGATTACATCATGACGGCAATCCATGATTTCGACGGCGCGCAGACCTACAGTGAAAAACCTGGCCACCGTTTCACTCTGAATGCCGACTTTGCCGCGGCAAAAGAAGAAGACTACGACGCGCTGTTGATCCCCGGCGGCAGAGCGCCCGAGTATCTGCGCCTGAACCCGCAGGTGATCAAGCTGGTACAGGCTTTTGACGCCGCACGCAAACCCATCGCTGCGGTGTGTCACGGCCCGCAGCTGTTGGCCGCCG
>OJTZ01000507.1_pt1 | contig 7687 bp, 10 predicted proteins | sample 1601481 | NCBI WGS metagenome assembly OJTZ01 (sample SAMN04436660, study PRJEB24849) | human gut metagenome | biome: human gut; feature: NICU; material: stool | host: Homo sapiens | place: USA: Saint Louis, MO | collected 2010-05-08
GTAGAACAGCCCATCGCTGGCAAGCTGGGTCAGCTTAGGGTAGCGCTTTGAGCTGTGGAGTTGATCACCAGCGTAATCAGCACCGTCGACACGCTCTCTGTAATGCGCACCATCAACAGGTTCTGAATGACCAGGCTGACCCCGGCCGCAACCAGCAGCAATAGCATGATATTCATAGAGATCTCGGTTTTCGCTGTGCCATTAGCGCTTCGGTGGGGCGCTGGCGTCGTCGAGCTTCAGCTGCAGGAAGGTCAAATCCAGCCATTTGCCAAACTTGGCACCCACTTCGCTCATGCGACCGACCATTTCGAAGCCCAGATTAATGTGCAATTGCACAGACGCGTGGTTGCCGGATTCAATCCCCGCCACCATCACGTGTTTGCCGATCGCCCGCGCCTGCTCAATCAGCGCAATCAACAGCGTTTTACCTACCCCGCCGCCGCGGCTGTCTCGCCGAACATACACCGAATGCTCGACGGTGTGTCGATAGCCGTCCCACGCACGCCAATCGCCAAATGAGGCATAACCCATCACCTCACCCGCAGCGTCAATCGCCACCAGCACCGGGTATCCCATCCCCTGCCGTTCTGTTATCCACGCGGCGCGGTTTGCCTCGTCGACGCTAAGTTCATTCCAGATTGCCGTGGTGTTCAGCACGGCGTCGTTATAGATAGCGGCAATGCCTGCGCTATCGGTTATAGTCGCGTTACGGATAAGCATGTTGACCTCTTGGTTGACCGTCTACTATCATACTACGATATGAATAATAAATTAGACAACCTAAATCAGCGCATCGGCGCGAGGATCCGCATCGAACGTGAGGCACGCCATTGGTCGCTGTCCGATCTGGCGGAACGGGCCGGCGTTTCACGCGCGATGGTGCACAAAATTGAACGCGGCGACAGTAGCCCAACGGCGATGTTGCTGGGGCGGCTTTCCGGCGCATTCGGTCTTAGCATGTCCAAACTGATCGCCCGGGCGGAAACGCAGGAAGGCCGGTTGATGCGTAAGCAGGACCAACCACTGTGGGTCGATCCCGACAGCGGCTACGTCCGTCGCCATGTGTCGCCGCAGTCGGATATGCCGCTCGATCTGGTACGCATTGAACTGCCCGCCGGGGCCGCGATCCCCATGCCGGCTTCGGCCTATGCCTTTATGCGGCAATTGATCTGGGTTTTGTCCGGCTCGCTGGTGTTTCAGGAAGGCGAAACCCGCCATGAAATGGACCAGGGCGATTGCCTGGAGCTTGGCCCACCGACCGACTGCGTGTTCAAGAATGAAAGCGCTGAACTCTGCATCTATTTGGTGGTGGTGATGAATAAGGCCTGAGTCGCTCAGGCCAAAGCGTGGCGGCGCTTAAGGTTATCCTTCCCGGTTGTACCCCGCGCAGAAAAACTTTTCGGCCAGGCGGTTGCTGCCGCCGGTGAAGAACTCACTCATCATCTCGCCGTTAAGATCGTAAGCCCGGCAGAGCAAGCCGGCCTCGAACGCAGCCTGATTTTCGTCACCCAGGCTTTCCGCCAGGTGGTGCGCATAACCCAATACAAAGCCACGTTTGTAGTCACAACAGAAACGGGACAGTTGCGCAGCAGGCTTGGCGTCCCGCGCGGCTAACCCGGCCATCAGCCCCTTACCGAAGTGATTGTCCATGTACCCTCCCCTAATTTTCAATAATCGCTATATAAAATATTATATAGCGATCATCGCACTCATGGACATACTCACAAAGTTTTACCTCATCTACGCAAGGCAATAAAAAAGCCCGCAGAGGGAACCCTGCGGGCCGATCAGTCTCAGAAAAAGCGATTACAGGGTAAAGTTCAGCCCTTCCACCACCGTCTGCTCCAGCGGCAAACGCCCTGAAGGGATCTCTTTTTGCTGCAGGAATTCAGGCAGCAGGGATTTGTCGCCCGCCTTGCCGATCGCCACCATGCCATGCACCTGATAGTTATCCGGCAGGTTGAGCGCAGCCTTGATTTTATCGTGGTGAACGCCGCCCATGCAGTGGGTCAGCCAGCCTTTCAGATGCGCCTGCAGCGCCAGATTGGCCCAGGCAGCACCGGTATCAAAGGAATGGCTTGGGTTATCCACTTCCTTCTCGCCGTTCAGGCTGGTCGTTTTCGAAATGATCACCACCAACGCCGAAGCGTGCTGCGCCCAGCCGCGGTTGAATTCAATCAGGAAGTCCAGGTAGCTGTCCCAACTGGCCGAACCGTGCTTGCTATAAGCGAAGCGCCACGGCTGGATGTTATACGCCGAAGGCGACCAGCGTGCCGCTTCGAAGAAGCTCAACAGGGTCGTATCGTCGATAGGATCATTCGCCAGCGCGCGCGGCGACCAGCGTTCAATAAACTGCGCATCAATCGGGTGATCGGAAACTCTTGGCTGGCTCATGGACATCTCTCTCATGGGAATGGAATACCAAATTTATCCAATATTCCCATGCCGCACGCCAGAAAAACTTTTATTTTGTGCTCTTCATCAGCCGCCAAGTTCCTGCTGTAGCCAGTCGAGGAATGCCCGTACCGGCGGGTGCCGTTCACGCCCGGGTACACACAACGCGGTGTAGGCCGCTCCCGGCACGCGAATATCCGGCCGATAGGGTACCAGCAAGCCATTACGCACCTGATCGGACACCATTACCGAACTGGCCAGCACCAATCCCTGGCCGGCTACCGCCGCTTGCAGCGCATAATGCTCTTCGTCATAGGCCCGCAGCGTCGTGTGGCGCTGCCACCAATCGACCCCGGCAGCCAGGCACCAATCGCGCCAGCGGGTTTCGTAGAGGGTGGAATCCCGCCAGCGCACGGTGATCAAGGTTGGTGCAGGTTGCTCCGCCGCACAAAACCCCGGGGCGCCGTAAACGCCAAAACTCTCTTCCAGCCGCGCCGCCTGATACAACTGCGGGTAGTTTGCGCTGCTGTAACGAATAGCAATGTCTACGCTGGCGTCCTGCTGCAGATCAATCACCTCAGCGCAGGCCTCCAGGCGTACCAAATAGTGCGGATAGGCCTGATAAAAACGCCCCAGGCGCGGCACCAACCACAGCGCCGCAAAGGAATGGGTAACGGAAACGCACAGCGATCCCGAGCTCGGCGTTGGTCGCAGAGCATCCAACACCGTTGCCACGTCGAGCAATGCGCCGTGCACTCCGGCGAACAAACGCTCGCCCTTTGGCGTCAACCGCACGCCCCGCGGTATCCGATCGAATAATGCAAAACCCAGCTGCTGCTCAAGCGCTTTTATCTGATGCGATACCGCCGTCGGCGTCACCGCCAACTCCAAAGCCGCCTGTTTAAAACTACGCAACCGGGCGGCGGATTCAAAGGTGCGCAATGCGGTAACCGGCAGCGAGGCAAACATGGTCAGGGCTCCCTACAGATGAATTGAACTCATCCTGAAAGAATAGCCGTCATTTGTCACTACAGCTTTACTCACCCTAAATTGATTCTCGTGTTCTACACCACCATCAATGGAGAACGACATGAATTCATCTCATCAGTCAAAACGACTTATCGTCCTGGTTGGCAGCCCACGTCGCGACGGCAACAGTGCAACCCTGGCGCAGGCCATCATGGCAGGTGCCGCGGAGGCCGGCACCGACGCCAGCCTGTTTTTTTTAGACGATTACATCAACGGTTTTTTGGTGGATGAGCGCCACGCCACCCCGCCTGCCGACCGTTATGGCGAACTGTTCCTTGAGCATTTTCTGCCGGCGGACGCTGCGGTGTTCTGCACCCCGCTTTACTGGTACGGCATGTCGGCGCAAACCAAAGCCTTTTTCGACCGCTCTTTCAGCTACTACTCCAGCGCCTACCCCGATGCGGAACAGGTGCATCAGCGTATGAGCGGCAAACGCATCGGGCTGGCGGTAGCCTCGGAGGAAACCTATCCCGGTGCCGCGATGGGGATTGTGCATCAAATTCAGGAGTTCAGCCGCTATTCGCATTCCGAATTCGTCGGGCTGGTTCATGGCGCGGGCAACAGCCGGGGCGAAATCAGCCGCGATCCGCGTAACCCGCTGCAAGCCGCCCGCGAGCTGGGGCGCGAGATATTCACTCGTCCCTATTCAGACTACCGAATGGATACGCCGCGCAGCCCGCAGGTTTGGCAAAACTGACGCCGCCCAGGGGCAGCCTTGCTGCTCCTCAGACGGCTGACAAACCTGCCAAAAGGCTAAACCGGTAGGGGTCGAACATGTCCGACCCGATTCAACCATTGATTATGTATTGGGCGCAGCATGCTGCGCCCCTACCATTAAACAACAGAGCACTTTTTCAACGGCCTCAGGGGCTGCCTTGCTGCCCCTTTATCAAGGTTGCGCAAGCATATGTAGCAAGATATTGCCGCCCATTGGCCCACCAGAACAAACGTCATATGATGCCAGGGTTCAGATCGGCATGCCCATCAACCCAAAGCGGAACAAGATGTCAAAACAGTGGAAAATAGCGGCGGCCAACCTTGGCCTGCGGATGTATACCCGGCTGGGTGGCAACTTTAAGGATAAGGCCCATTTTCAGCCTGAGCAGGTTTTTGAACGCATCGTGATTTTTTCCACCAGCGCCCTCGGCGACCTGATGTTTAACACGCCGGCGATCCGCGCGGTGCGTGAACGCTACCCGGCAGCAAACATCACCCTGATTTCCAGCCACAAGAACAAACAGTTGGTCGCGACCAGCCGCTGCTTTAGTCAGGTCATTTATTGGGATCATAAAGCGAAAGACATGCTCGGTGTTATTCGCCAACTGCGCCAACACCGGCCTCAGTTGGCGATTATCCTGCACTCCAAATCCCCTTATGATGTGATGGTCGCCATTACTGCCGGTTGCCAATATGTCTTCAAAGACGCTTACGGTAATAAAGCCACCGGCATGGAGCCCTGGCTGTGTGGCGTGAGCCGCAGCACCGGCGGCCATCTGATTCAACGCAAGCTGGATCTGGTGGCTCAGTTGGGCTGCCAAAGCGACAACACCGAGATGTTTATTCCTGTCGAGTTTACGCCAGTGGCTAAAGCCGCAGGAAAAATTTCGATCGGCTTGCAAATGGGGGCTTCTGAAACGCTGCGCTGCTGGCCGGTCGCGCAGTTTATTCGTCTGGCGAAACTGCTGCTGGCATCTTCGCCGCACCACCAGATTGAATTAATCGGCAGCCCCAAAGAACTGTCTATTGAACGGGCGTTTATGGCGGGGCTGACGGCAGCCGAGCAGTTGCGCGTGGTCAGCCATATCGGCAAAACCACCCTGCCGCAACTGCTGGCGGTGATGTCGAACATGCAGGTGCTGGTCACTGGCGACACCGGCCCACTGCACCTGGCCATCGCCCTGAAAACACCGACCGTCAGCCTGTTTGTTACCGCCAATCCACAGCACACCGGCCCCTATCAAAACAGTGAATTGCATCAGGTGATGTACGTCCCGGTGGATGAACAAAAGCTCAATGCCGCGCAACGCCAACAGCCGCTCAGCATCATCACTGAAAATGAGGTGTTTGAAAAAGTGACGAACGCGCTGAAAATTAGCGCGCCGGTGGGCTAATCAGCGGAGGCTGGGCAAAGACCATCGCCAGCGGGAACCAAAACAGGTACCAAAACTCGGCCGGGTTCGCGATGACAAACATGCCCTGTGAACAGTAGAAAATCAGCATAAACAGGTACAAAGCCGCTTCCAGGCGGCGACCGGCCCGGAGATGACGCACGGCCAGCTGTGCGCCAAACGTCAATAAAGCGGCAAACAGGCAAAACCCCACCAACCCGCCTTTGAGCAACGCTCCCAAATACAGGCTATGGGTAGTATGAATAAACTCGCCGGTGTAATTGGTAAAGGTCAGCTGCTTATCAAAGCCATAGCCAAAGAACGGTGCCTGTTCGACCAGCAACAGGCTGTGCCGCCAGATGCTCATCCGCACAAAGCTCTGTTGATACAGCTCTTCAAAACGCGTAATCAACATTTCACCGATTGGTGAAAACAGCACTGCACCCACGGCAAATAACACCGCGGCCGCAATGGCCAGCAGCGATTTTTTATTCAGCGCCAGATAGGAGGTGGTTAACGCCAACGCCGCCAATAAGGCCATCAGGGGGCCGCGACTTTGGGTGAACACCATAAAAGCGAACAACAACGGGATCGCTGACAGCGCCCTTTTCTTCCCAGTATCACGGAACACCATCAGGCTTAGAATGATGCCCAACGCCGCATAGCCGGCCAGGTCGATCACGTTGCGCGGGCCAGGGTTGGCTCCGGAGGTTTCTCGGAGAGTATAAATTTCGCGGAAATCAACGCACGCCAGATACAAACACAGCAGCGTGATGCCGACGATCACGGCGCAAAGCAGCAGGTTGCGCTCCGGACTTTCCAATACGGTGACCAGCAAGGCCAGATAGAGCAGGATATAAACGCTGTGCGTCAGGGTAGATGCCGTATCATCCGGCGTGCCGCCCCAAAGATTGCTGACGGCATAATAGGCAAGAAAGCAGGCTGCCAGCGCCATTCCCGCGCTTGCTGCACGCCGGTTAAGCCAGGCCGAGCGAACTCCGGGCCGTGTGGCCAGCGTCAGCAGAAAAAAGAATGCCGCGATGTGGAATAAATTATTGACCCGGGTAAAACCGCAAAAAATGGCGCTAAAAAAAGAAAAGGCCAGCATGGCGTAAAAAGAGAGTCGTTCGGTGAACTCAATTATTTTTGAAAAAATCATTACTATCAACCTTTTCAAAAATGCCGGTATCTATTGCGCTGTTTAATGAAAAGTTTCTAATCACCATTTTTCTCATCTTCATTCTCTCGCCGGCATGGCTAAATGCCGGAATAATCAGGTCATCGACCTTCTCCGGCAAAAATGTCGGCAACTTATTTTCATGAGTTTCATAAAAACGCGGCAAATTAAAATTATTCATATCCAGCCCGGCAATAAATAGCTGTTTAAACCCAAGAAAGGCAATGATCTGAAAAGCCCAATACACTAACGTGCCGGCATCAAAAACTCCGTGTCGAATATCGTGGCTGAAGGCGATGGTTTTGTTACCAGGCGAGAAAAAAACGCTGCGGTCTTTGTGATAATGGTCCCACAATGCCGAGAGAGGAATTTGGGGACTGTAAATTTTGCAGCTCGCGTCCTCAACCACTGAAAACCGACATTTCACGCCTGCCAGAGTGAAGTAATCAATAATTTTCGCCACGCCGTGAACCGTGGTGAAAAGGATTAAATTCGGCGCCTGAATAATGTTTTCGATAATATCCGGCCGCCGATCGATAAACCCCATATCGACAATCACATAAAACCGAAAGTTAACCTTTTGGCTTAGACTAAAAGCCCCATTGACCCCGATGGCCGGCATCTCAGGCAGTTCACTAAAGCGAATGGCATTCACCGACGGCCCCGTAGCGGTCAATAATATGGGCCCCTTGCAGCTGTCTTTAACAGCTGACAGCGTCACTATAGGAACAGTCTGCTTTTTATAATGTAATTCGGCAATCTCGCCGCTGTCTGCACGTTCGATTTTTACGTAGGGCCAGAGATTTTCATTGTGCCGATAAGGCCGTGAATGAGAATAACGATACACCTGCTTAAGAAAACTGCCCATCGTATCCCTGCCCTGTAAAAATGTATTTGCGCCGAACAGAACTGTCCTGACCGCATTAGATTTATTGTAGGGCTGAGTATCTGAGCATTAATGAACATGGGCAATTATTGC